>Ga0074193_1000513_pt1 | contig 62506 bp, 55 predicted proteins | sample EPASupsiteHSE605_FD_64523 | JGI IMG/M metagenome (GOLD analysis project Ga0074193, IMG submission 64523) | Bioremediated contaminated groundwater from EPA Superfund site, New Mexico - Sample HSE6-05 | ecosystem: Environmental > Aquatic > Deep subsurface > Groundwater > Contaminated ...
TCTGCTCGTAAGCATAATCTCAGCTCTTTATTTGGATAACCAAGATAAACAATATCAGAATCTTCTGAACATCGAGATTTGATCGTTAGATAACCTGTATGATAAAGAAGAGGGATAATAGATGAATTATTAATGAATTTACAAAAAGTGTAAGAATTTCAAAAACAAATAAATAGAATTTCAGGAATATCATCATTTACTAAACTAAGACAGATTTTAATTGATAATGTGGACAAACAACATTGATGTCATTTTTAATCGTTCTCGTTTTGTCACTTTTATCTCATACCCAAATTCCTCACAAGTGATTAAAACTGTTTTCTAATAACGTTTAATGAGCGATTTTGAAGAAGAATTTGCTGAATTTCCCCAAGAGACGAACAAAAAGCCCGAAAAAAGGTATCTTGGTTTATCAGAATCTGAATTAAATAGTATATTTCTTGCAAAATGCCAAGATTTTGGTTTGGTAGCTAATGATAAGTTTTTCCAGAGATTTCTTAACAATCAGTGCAAAAAGTCATTTGAAAAGGTTTTTGAGATGGACTATTGCTCACTTGGACCAAAGGCGTGTGCTTTGGTCGCTCAGATAGTGTTTTATCACCCTCATATCAAAATTGTTTCGATTGCTGGGAATTCTCTCGGAAACAAAGGTTCTTTATCATTCGCTGATCTTATATTGCATTCCAAATCAGTTATTTCACTCGATTTGTCATCTAATTCGATTTCTGATAAAGGTGCCCAGTTGATATTTCAAGCCATGCAGCAAAATAAATTCATTGTTACTCTTAATATTGGAAGTTCTACCGGTGTATCTAGGAATTCATTTGGAAACGGAGCTGCACAAGAACTATCAAGGGTTCTTGAAACAAATGAGGTTCTTTCCGAACTTGACATATCAATGACTGAGATAACATCTGATACAGTCAAAATAATATCAGAAGGGCTTGGAAAAAATAAAACGCTTCAGTATCTCAACATAAGCAATAATAATATTCAGTCATCAGGTGCAAAAAGGTTTATATCAGCATGTATGTTTTCACAGATTGTGAATCTTAATCTATCAAATAATCATATCAAAGATGACTTTTCTTCATCTCTTGTTAAGTATATGACAGCCAACAAAAGTCTAAGAGTTTTGAATTTATCTGGAAATAGTCTAACAAAACAGTTCATTAAAGCTATATCGGATCCTTTATCGAGTGTATCAATGCTTACAGAATTAAATATATCACATAATCCAATCACTGGGGTGGGAGCTGATTTACTTGGTCCTGCTCTATCAACAAATAGGATATTAAAAGTACTCAATATAGCAATGTGTCAGATAGGCTCCCCTGGATTTGAAAGCTTTTGCTCGAAATTGGAAAACAACAAATCATTAACTTCATTGTTTTTATCCCACAACCCAATTGGTGACTCTGGTGCTGAACGTCTGGCTACTGCATTGAAACGGCATAATACCCTTCGAGAGATTGATCTTGAATTATGCGAAATTACCAATGATGGAGGAGTAGCACTAATAAATGCCATTGCTCACTCTCCTTCACTAGAAAGAGTATCTTTGAAAAATAATCTTATCAGGAATGGTCTCTTATTGCAAAAGGCTTTGGCAGAGAATCATAAAATACAGAATTTGAACATAGAATTTAATGATATTGATTATAAATTCTTTAATGAAGTTCAAAGAATGGTAAGGCAGAATCTGAAGAAGTTTCAAGATGGAAAAAAGCAAAGAGTTGAGAATGCAATTTCTAATATGTCCGATGTTCAAGAGAGATTGCAAGAAACAAGAACAAAAATTATTGAAGAAAGAGATGCGATAAGGGTTCTCAATGATCAACTAAATGAACTCAGAGTGATAAGCAAAAATGCTGAAGAGCATAAAATCTCAACACTAACAAATCTGGATGACAAACTAGCTCAGATATCACAAGAAGTGTCAAAAGCATTAAATGATTTTAGAGAAAACTATAGAGCTAGCACATCATTTAATGAATCTAAAGAGTTAGAAGTTGCCCATCTTACCAAGAAATTTGAAAGAGAAATAGATAACTATAAAAGAGATATAGGAGCCCTTCAAGGTTTGGAAACTAGAATCAACGAGTATAAGCAGAAATCACAACAAGAGATGCAAGATATTGAAAATCGATATGCCGCTGCAACTCTTAGACACAAAGATGCTACAGACATGTTTATGGAATCATGGAAATTAGCTAAAGGAGATAAAAAGAAAAAGCCTCAAAAGGAACTCTCTGTATCAGATGTTGTCAAATCAAACAAGAGTTCCACCTCAAAGATATAGGCTAATAAAGTGTTAAATTTTATTAATGAGTCTCTTATCATGGATACTATTTTGGCCTGATTCCAATAATAGGATGTTTTTGTTTCATGTATTTAGGCATATTTGCATTATTTGCTTATTATCTCTTGCAACAAGCATTAACCCTTCCGTATTCACGATTTATTTAGTTTTGTTGACAATGATTGAGTATAGCAGAAGATGTAGCACTCCAAATCTTATATTTTTCTTTATCACATTTACTTTTGGGTGTTGGTTTGCCGGCTACATCAATATGCCATTTGTATTAAAATCAGCGCCAAAAACTGTAATATATGATTTTTTGAGAAGTATTTTCTTGCTTTTAGCAATAATAATAGATAGACTAACATCAAAAAGGTTTGGCTTCACAAGTCACGTGACCGCAGTATTTTTCCCAATTATAATCGCAGGATGTGCTGAAATATTGAGTGTTATAGATCATTTAGGAATAACTACCCATTTAACAGCATTTTGTAATGACTTTCCAGATTTTACTTTTTTACCATTAAGGCTATTGGGTCCTGGTTTTGTAATCATGCTTGTAGCATTCCTTGTTTCGTATACATCAAGATGGAGAGTTACAAGAGCGAACCCTAAGGCTATTTCATTCTTCGCCTTTCAGTTCCTCCCTGTTAGCATTCTTTTTGTGTTTTTGTACAAGTTTATAACAAAGAAAGACTCGGTTTTGGCCAACATTGGTGTTATCAATAATTATAATACTAGTAATATATTTGAACACTTGAATAGGATCCCATCGACTATTAATTTTGTGGTTATAGTATTACCTCTTATTAATATGAATGCAAGTATTCATAATAGTATCCAAATCATATCAGTGCAAAAAAATATATATGTAATATATTCGGTTCAAACAGGAAACAATTCATTTATATACTCATCAACTCCAAATGGATTATTCTTTAGGGAAATAATTGGTTACCAAAAATCTAGAATTCCAATGCGTATTCTACTTCGTGATATGTTAGTTTTTGACTCTCCTTTCGGAAGAATTGGTGCAATTTCTGGTAGAGAAATGTTCTATCCTGAGTATATATGTTCCAAAGATGTAGACTTGATGATAACATTTGGTGGACAAAGTTATGATGAAGGCTGCAATCTTGCTCATAGGAGTGCAAGAATGATAAGCCAGATTACTGGGGCAACCAGATTCCATGCAAGCTCATATGACATTACATATGCTATCAATGGAGAAGGTGAGTTTCTATATAAAGATTTTCCAACTATTGAGACTTTTCCCATCAGGAGTTTCAATATTCCTATAAAAAAGAATCGAGTTCAATACAGTGGATATAGAATTATTGCATTTGGAATCATAACTAACATTCTGTTTGGGTTTGTAATACTATATAACATCATTCCAATGAAGTATATATATAACATCAATGCGTTATTCTATTTGATCTTCTCTAAACTTGCAAGATCAAAGAAGATGATCCCATAGAAGGCTTTTAGTAAATCCAGACCGTATTTGTGGTTATAACCTCACGTTTTTTATTTATGAATGAGATTGATCTAGACATAGGTGATTCTAATCTTGATGACCTTGAATTCGAGCAACTTCTTGCAAATGAAAACATAGTAGATTCTGATCTTGGTAATCCAAATAGTGAGAATAATAATGGGTTGCAAGAGAATAATGGTGAAACAAATGGACTTTATAGTCCTTCTTCCTTGAATAATGGAGAAGATAATATGATATCCAAAAGAAAAGGAAAAGGAATATCAAGAGTTGACACACTTGAAAGACTTATTGGATCTGGCTTCAATTCCGAGCAAATAGATAAAGAATTTGATCTTTATGTTGAAGGTGAAAAAACAGTAATTGAAAATTATGAAAGTGTTGATTTGGCACCACTGATTGCTGAAAGTCAATTTAAATCAAGGATATCAGAGTCGAATAGCGATTTATCAAGCATTATTCTCCCAACAGAAATGAATCAAGGGATATCACTTGACGAAAATAGTAACTTAATCATTGATAACGATTTTAAGGAAATCGATGTGAATATGAGCACTTATAGCAGATTCAACCAAGCTTTTGAAACATATGTAATACCTGAAGTTTTGTTAGAAAATAGTGTTTCTTCTGATGGTATATTGATTCCAGCTCTGAATGATGAATATCCAACAAATGAAATCAATAACTGTGTAAAAAGCATAAGTCCATATCTATCATCTCCATCAACTATTGAAGTGCCATTGAATGATAGTATGGAGATGGTTAAACCATGTGAAAGAAAGAAAAATATGTACATGGAAAAATTTAGAAATGCTATTGCTGGAGTTAACCATCGTACCAATGAGCAAAACATCAAGAATAACAAATTTCCTCCACAAGAAGAAGTGCAAGTATTCAAATCCTCTGGTTCATTTTTTGTTGATGCTCCTGTGAAAAATTTGACTTCAGTAAGATCTCAGAAAAGAAATGTATCAATGCTCGATATGCTTAAAGCAAAGAGTAAGTAAATATGTTATTTATTACATTTTTTATTGAGGAACTCTCAAGCTTTGAAGAAATCTTAAAAGATCTGGGTTGAGCTTAAGTGCATCCTCATAAAGCTCTTCTAATGTTGTTTTGCTATTTCCAGGAACTGAAGAATGGTGCTCAACAGATAATACGTTCATACATACAGAAAACTCTTTAATGTTACCCATAATAACATCTTTTAGTTTTGGATTCCTCACGAAAAGATCATGTGCAAGAATTGCATTGTTTTGAAATTCTGGTGTTGATGGTCCTGCTCTGAGCATATTTAATTCACTATCATATACAAGTGAATTCTGAGGGCATACCTGTTTGGAATTCTCTATAGGAGAAGCTGTTATTTGTGGGAGAGCTGACTTAACAGTTGATTCTATCTTGCTAATTAGATCCTGATCAATTAATGGTGATGCTAATACACAAAAAAGAACCTTTTCAAATTTGAATCTCAGCAAAACTGCCTCTATTGATTCTTCATCAGGGATTTGAGCAATGCATCCACGATAGTCTGTGAGACCTTTTCTATCAGATTGGGTCAGAAAAACAGGTACTTTATTCTCGCTATCAGAGGAAAAAGCAAAGAGTCGAATAATATCAAGTGGAGAATGTGATATTAAAAGCAAGTTATCAATGAAAAAAACAGAACCCCAGAGCCTTGGGTCCATTTTCATAACAATCAGCTCTGTGAGAGTTGATGCCACACTGGCCCGATTCCATTCAGCATTTGGTAGGTTGGTGAATGAAAACGGAAGCGGATTAGGAGTTTCGGGTGGTAGTATTTGCTGAAAAACACGGCTTCCATTTGTGTGAAGATACTCTTTTAACTGATTAATATTCGATAATCCACTTGGTCCCAAAACAAAATTCAGTCCAAGTCTAATATGCTCAAGAGCTGAAGAAATTGATGTGTCGCTATACACTGATGGAGCTCTAAGAACAAAAAACAGCATTGAATTCTCATCAACATTGTGGGTTTTAATGGCCAATTTTGAATTCGACCAGGATATAAAATCGAGTGATTTTCCTTCTAATGATAAACTAGTAAATGTGTACAAAGATATTAATACTCCCAATAAATGCTCCATCTGTCTATCAGGAATGTTAGAGGGATAACAATACAATAAATGATCTAGGATTTTACTGCCGTCTTCGCTACCCTCACTGCCTCTTCGAAACGGATTATGGGCAAAAACGCAAAAACAGGTCCGATGAAAATCGTTGTTTTGGTTATCAGTGTCGATCATTTTAAATTTTACCCTTTGCCAAGCCTTTTGACTTTTTGTGAGAATTATGGACCTGTTTCTTCTTTCTTGAACTCGCATATGAATGATATTGCTGCTTGTAGAGATGTGGAGGCATAATCCAAAGATCCATTGTGTTCGAAATTTCCAAAAGCTTTTAGAAAAACTCCAATAGCTATGGAATTGGCAGGAGGATTGCAAGCTATGGCCATATAAAACACAGCAAAAAGTTCATCAAATGCTATCATTCCATCTCCAGAAATTTCGTCAGGAAGGGCACAATTTTCATCTCCTTTGCATTTTTTGTTAATGTATGTGTTAATAATGATAAACTGCTTCAAATAGGATATTGCTTTGACTGCAAGATTTGCGATATCAATTGCACAATAATGAAACTGTATTAATCCTATACATGATAATGATTCTCTAAGATATTTGTCATCAGAAAATACAGCAATCACTGATTTTTCATACTGAGAGGGTTTGAAAATATACTTAACAGCCTTCAAGCACTTAGGAGTAAGAGTTTGAATATACTCACATGTTTTCAAAAAAGACTTGGTCGAAAGATCATTTGATAATATGTATGGATATTCAATCGCAACTCGTGCAAATAAGTACCTCGCTGCAGTAAAAAGCAAAATATTGTTTCTCGCAAAGTCATCTTCTGGTATTTTCAATGAGTCTCCAAGGCTGAATGAATAATCCTTCAACTTGGATAGTGCTTTCTCGTATTCAAAATATGAGAGATAATTCAACATTTCATCAAAGTGCTGCTTATTAAAAGCCTCAACATAATCTGCAAACACAGTATCAAACCCACTTTCTTCAATATAAATAGAGTAGGTATCGAATTCTTTCGCTATTGAAGAGAGATTATCATTCAGTTGCTTGGTTGTGGGTGGGACAACATTAGGGGGTGCAACACATTTCTTTTCCAAAATTTGCGACTGGCTGACCAATTTTTGGTATTTCGGATTATTTGTCACATAAATGGTTAGTTCATTCAAAAATCCATTAATATCGATAGCTACTGGATATGAATTTGCAATAACATTATTTGCAAATACTTCCATTTCTTTTGAATAAACAATTCCCTCGTTATAAAGGCTTTTCTGATATTCATATGCCTTCCCGATATGTCTGTTGTATATGAAAACATTTATTGCAAACATTCTTTGACTTTGATTCTTGATTTGAACAGGAAACGGTATTGTTTTTGGTGGATATTTGTTATGATACTCCAATTTTTGCTCAAACATCGTGATTTTCTTCTGAATGTAATAAATATTCTTCTTAATATTATTATCAATTGAATCCCACGAATTGATGCTAATAAATGGTACAGAAAATGATGAAAGCGGTGTTAGTTTCATTTGCTGTCTGTTAATCAGTGGAATTTGATTTTCCGGTTCGGAGCCACCAAATATCCATTTAAACATTGAAAAATTTAATTTATTTGCGATTTTCATTCTTTTATAGCTGTTTCATCAAGCTTTTCTCAAGTTCTGCCTCATCTTCTTCAACAAAATCCCCTTCAACCTCCTCATCAGAGTTATTATCACAATCAATATAGTAACCTGATACATGGATAGAATTGGAGCCCTGGCACTCTAATTCCAGCTTACTTAAAGGAGAAAAGAGCTGATTAATACTCTGATGCTCGCATATTGCAGGTGAAAGTGTAGCAATCTTGCAAGTGACCTTTGTTTCTGGTGGATAATCATCTTCTGGTTTCATTTCATCTAAACTAACAGTATCTACAAAAGCAATTAATGATGACGATGACGAATCTTTCACTTCTCCAAAACAAACATTCGAAATAAGAACATAAACATCTTCTGGCGGTGTTAACTCAACTTTTTGTCCACCTTCAACAACAATTCCCCAGACTCCTGATTGATTTTTCTCCATTATGACAAACCCAGCGATTTACATTTTATTTAATCGTGCCATTATATCCCACATTTGGATTTTCTTCTACTATTGATGAATGATAGAGATAGGCCTATATTTTCCTCGATTTCGTCTGTTGCCGAAAGCTTGAGAATTGGCTTTGACCATGTCAAAGGGGTTATATAATGAGGGTTATTAGCGTAATTTTTCCATACAATCTCTTGAAAATAGTATGCAAGGTAATTATACTCGTTTTTGAAAGGATCATCAAGATAATCTGCAGGAACACTGGAACCTCTCCTGTTGAGTCTCCTTTCTAATGCTATTTGGAAATCATCAGCTTTGAAATCGATAGAGATCAGAATATCTACGATTTTTTCAATTTCTGGATTTGCAAATAAAATAAATCCTTCTAGAATTAAATAAGGATCTTCTTTATGCTTTTCTATTTCTTCTAGTAAGTAATTCCACTCAATAGAATCAGGGCTGTCAAAATTTAGACACATTTGACCCTTAATCTCTATCCTTGGTAATTCCGAATTGACTTTGAAATAGAAATCGGTGCATATAACTTTGCACGACAATTCGCTACTCAAAACCTTCGATATAGTTGATTTTCCGGATGTGGATGGACCCGAAATTCCAATAATTATTACCATAAATTTTAAAGCGAAAACATATTAAATATCATCAGACATTCCCATAAAAGAACCTTGGTTCTATTATATATGTCAGTTTTGTAAATCATACTGTTTCAGAGAAGATTATGTCGGCACCTTCTATTTCGTCTGTTTCTAATTTGCTTCTTCAAATGAGAACCAAGCTGGATGATCTGATTAAGACAGGTAAAGATATTGGAACGTTTAAAGATGGCCCTTTAATGCGTGAGTCAATACAAAGAGACGCTAAAACACTCTCTGAAGTGAGTAAGAGGGTGAAAGATCAATTGTATGAGCTCAAAAAGGATGAAAATTATGAAGTCAATGAGTATGAAAAAGAATTCAACAGCTTGAGGGAGCAAATGCAATCACAATTGCCCCGAATTATGGCTAAGCTTAAGCAATCTGCTGAAGAAGATAATGGGCTTGTGAATGTTTTGGATCAAAAATTGATTGATCAAGAATCCGAGCAGATTGAAGTTCTTGAGATAGAATTGAGAAATATCTTAGCCACAATGCGCGAAATTTACACACAGACTTTTGAAGAATTGCGCAAGGAACAGTGTATGATTGATATAATCGATGGACACACTGAAAAAGAGATGAATTATATGCACCAGGGCAATCACCTTGATAAAGCTAAGCAAAAACCAAAAAGCTCAACAAAAACACTTTGTTGGCTCTTACTAATTTTCGTGATAATTGTGGCTGTAATTGGTCTTTACATTTGGTCTACATCAGGAAGCAAGCCTAAACCTACACCAACTCCAGGCCCATAACTCTACAATCTCTTTTTCATATTTTCAAACTTAATCCTGCTTTTATTAAACATCCAAATTGAATAGTTTATTCTAATATTTCAAGATAGAAACATCAATTTTTCAAGTAGTGAATGAAGAAGAAGAATCAAGTGGTTCTCAGTTTCTTGTAACTCATTACTTTCGAAAATTGTTAAGCTAATAGTTTAAATTAATCAGGTTTAACCACTCACAAAAAAACTGAGACCCAAAAATGGATCACATTCAATTTTTATGCCATTGATAATAATCATCAATTGTAAAAGGTGGAATGAAATTGGATTCGAAATACATATGAATTAGCCAATTATTCATGAAAGAATACTATTTACAATAAATATTTTGAATGAAAATACCATTGGAACCTAAAAATTTGCAGAAATTTGAATAAACTAATTAATTTCATCTTCTTTTATGAAGCCATGCAATTCCATCAGTAATGGTACTTTGATGGAAAGTTTGTTTGATAATAATATGGGATATTCGTATTAGATAAGATGAGAGGCTTTTTAAGTGGTAGAATATTGCCTGCAAATTGGAAAAAATGGATATTTTTACCAATCGTGTTTGAAAATGACATTAAACTCTCAGATATAATGATAAAAATACAATAAAAAAATGATTTGTTATGAAATATTCGAATGTTTACAAATTTACCCACAGAATAGGGAGCCCCAATTTTGCATGTAAGTTAAATGACTTTTTGAGTTTTACTTTTTGGAACCAGTTTATTTGTTCAGAGATTAATGTTGTTTGGAAATTCAGTTATTTCTGAAAAAGGCAGTTCATCACAAATAAGTGAGTTTTTCGAGAATTGAATGTTATTCTCGAATAACTCTACTATTTCCAACTCTTAATTGTACCAACCAAGAGTACTGAGAGCTCTATCTTTTTGACTGTTTCCTTGATCCCTTCATTCATTTCGATAAAAAAAGAAGAATCAAAACAAATTAAACCTGCAAATGAATCAAATGAACTGTCCAAAAGGCAGATTTATATTTTGCAACATGGTGATTTTAACAGTTTTTGTGCATTGGGAATAAGAAATTATTAATTAATCTATTCAAATAACCAAATTCTTATGGTTAAATATTTGAATATTTCATGGGGCGATCAAAAAGTCACAAAATGTTCAATTGTATACAAGTAACATTGTAAAACACCCAGACAACCTTGGTTCTGAATATCCTGTCGGTTTTGTAAATCATTCGGTTACTGAGAGGATTATGTCGGCACCTTCTATTTCGTCTGTTTCTAATTTGCTTCTTCAAATGAGAACCAAGCTGGATGATCTGATTAAGACAGGTAAAGATATTGGAACGTTTAAAGATGGCCCTTTAATGCGTGAGTCAATACAAAGAGACGCTAAAACACTCTCTGAAGTGAGTAAGAGAGTGAAAGATGAATTGTATGAGCTCAAAAAGGATGAAAATTATGAAGTCAATGAGTATGAAAAAGAATTCAACAGCTTGAGGGAGCAAATGCAAGCACAGTTGCCCCCAATTATTGCTAAGCTTAAGCAATCTGCTGAAGAAGATAATAAGGTTGCACCTGTTCAAGGATCGAACCAAGTTTTGGATCAAGAATTGATTGATCGAGAATCCGAGCAGATTGAAGTTCTTGAGATAGAAGTGAGAAATATCTTAGCCACAATGCGCGAAGTTAATCAAATTTTCACACAGACTCTTGAAGAATTGCAAAAGCAACAGCACATGATTGCTACAATCGATGGACACACTGAAGAAGCGGTAAATGATATGCGCCACGGCAATGAATCCCTTGATAAAGCTAAGCAGCACCAAAAAAGCTCAACAAAAACACTTTGTTGGCTCTTGCTCTTTTTCATGATAATTGTGGCTGGAATTGGTCTTTACATTTGGTCTACATCAGGAAGCAAGCCTAAACCTTCACCAACTCCAGGCCCTCATAACTCTACAATCTCTGGTCTAGTTGGACTAGGTATCTAAACCTTTTCTCTTACCTGGGTTTTACATGCGGTTTTTAAATAACGGATAATGGAGGTGCCAGTGCAGCCAGAACCTATCAAGGCAGGACCCAGTTTTGATAATAAATTTAAGGTTCTTAAAGCCCAAGAAATAATAAAAGAACAATTGAAGGAGACTCTTTCGAAGCAGTCTTACCAGCCTGAATCGGCATCTGAGATTTCGCGGCAGCTTGCGGAAGATATTAAGGCTAAGTTGAAAGCTTCTCTTCCTTCGCACTATAAGCTTATTGTTCAGGTTTTGTTAGGAGAACAAAGGGGACAGGGCGTAGCAATGGGATTTAGAGGATTCTGGGATACTGAAACAGACAATGTGGCGAGAGAAACATTCACTAATGATTCCATTTTTGCTGTTGGAATTGCATATGCAATGTATTCTTATTAAAAAACAATTTTGTTATTATTTCTAGATTTGCAATTTATTGGTATCTTCATCATTCAGATTCTTTGAGCACACTTCTTAAATTGATTTTAATATAAGAATTAGTTTTCAAGTATATTTGATTAGCTGAGAATTAACATTCATTACAGGTTTTAGAGTCGGATCATGAGGATCGATGAAGCAAAAATGTGTGCTATAGATTTGGAGTTTGTATAATTTCTTCTATTGTTTGGAAGAAAATCCTTCAATCAATGAGAACCTTGTATTCTGAATTATGATCCAATATCCTTTTTGAATAGAACATAGCTCTTTTTTAGTGTGACACCACCTGATTTAACAATATTTCTTGTTTATATCATGTTGAATAGTAGTATGATTTACTTTTCTATCAAAAAATTCGATGAAGCTGAACATTATCAATTCCCACAATGGTCTTTTTAAGCAAAGAAGAACATTAATGGAAAACTCCTGTTTTAAGAAAAAAGAATTTCACATTTATATTTTCTTATATTAGTTAGTTCTATTTCTTCTTAAAACCAGAAGCTTGAATTGTGGCTGGATCTGCAAGTCCGTTCTGATCAGAATTGACTTCAAGAAGATATAGTGCATTTTGTCTAGAACAATCGAGTGAATAATCCTTAGTTGGAATATTTGATGTGTTGTATAATGCATCATTAATAATAGTTGGTTTCTGATCGTGTCCATGAATAATGGATATTTTCAGTTGATTCCTTTTATTTCTAGGATCATAGTGGGTAAGGACTAATTCATCATACGTGTAAGAATTAATAACATGAAGTACATCACACAAAAAGATAGTAGAAAACATAATAATTTTCTGAAAGGCCAATGGTTCATATAAACCCATATTGTGTGTGTATCTTCCTTGACCAATTGTGAATCTTTCTAAGTTTGCATGATCAACAAAATCATTAATAATATCATCATCAGCATTTCCTTTGATGAAAATAACACTTCCAGGAGTAATACGTCTACTGAGCTTCCTGTTCTTGATTTCACTCTTTATATCATCAAAATTGTCATGGGTAATTGTTGTGTATGGTGTATTTAAATCATAATGGGCAATTTTATCATAGTTCTTGCTAATAAATTCCAATATTTTCTTATTATCACCAATTCTGCTCTCATCCGATAGATTATCTATAATATCTCCAAGAAATATTAGAACGTTATCATTCACTTTTTCCAGATATCCTTTTTCATCAATACAGTCGTCTCCAAACGCTCTCAGGAAAGATCCATGAAATCTAGCATAATCACCTTCAATATCACCACACACAAATATTTTGCATTCTTTTTCTACCAAAAGCATTCCAATATTATTTTTCACTGTAAATGAATTACTTATTAATGGAATATCAACAATATTTTCCGGTACTACACCAAATTTATTGCTATTTTGGGGAATCTCAACAATATCTCCTTGTGTTACACCAAATTCCAAATTCTTTTTCGGCTCAATCCTCTCCTTTTCCACTTTAGAACACCCGCAACAACCTACCTCCGATGAATCGTCATCCTCTGATCGTACTTGTGATCCGCTCTGTCCCATTTAAAAAATGTCAGAGAATTTTTGATTTAATAAACCCGGCTAGCTTACCTGGAATATCATCAATCCCTCTAAAGCAAGGGAAGTAGTTGAAATCAATTAAACACAGTTTTCCATCAGACTCTCTTCTCAGGATATCAAAACCAATCAGATTGACGCTGGTTGCCAATCTTAAGGAGCTGCTAATTTGGCGAATTTCTTCAAGAGAAGGTTCAATGCTATTGACCAAATCCTTACCAACCTCGTTTCCGGCAATGCCTTCAGGAAGAGGTTTTTGGGAATCAAATTGCACTCTCTCAGCTTGATGAAGGACAAGGGACTTAGATGATCTCATCACAGTATGCTCACCAAGTGAGTAGCACTTAAACACGACTCCATGATGTTCAACAAAAGGAAATACCATGAAATTTGTGGATCTAGGGACCTCGTTCAGCTGTTCTTCACTTTGAATCACTTGTATTAAATGGCTCGCATCGGTTCCACATGCTGCAACAGATTTGATCAATAATGGATAACGCAAATTGTGAGCTTCGAGTGTGAAATTCTCATCAAATAAATACCCATTCACGTATTCTGCAAATATTGGCAGCGGATTCATATTAATAAAGTTCTGAAGAACCATTCTATCAACAAAAATGCCAATGTGATCAATTGGCTCAATGACGACAAAGTTCTTTCTGTTCTTAGCATACTCATGAATTTTATATACATCCTCTGCGTGTCCATCAACAAGTTGGTATGTGAATTTATGAATAATTGCATCAAAAGAGGACAAATCGGCCCCAATTTCAACAGATACGAGCTCGATTCCGTGATCTTTGGGATTTACAGAGTGCAAATTCATCCTCTCCCATTTAAATTGCGGAATAAAAACACCAATTCGAAGGATCTTACTCATTATGACACTTTTAATAAGCCATTTATTCTCTACTGTGGTATCAAACTTGGTGGGATAGTTGGTGGTGCTCTCTTTGTGCTCTGTATACTGGATGAACCTATTCCAGGTGTTGGTTTCATCAAAGCAGGTGTTTGTTGGATTTCTTCTTTGTTCATACTGGCCCCCTTGCCAACAAGCGAATCGCTCGTGGATCCTGGCTGCAGAACAGCAGATGCCACTGTTCCGGAGTATCTGTTTCCATTTGGTGGTGGTGGACCTACTACGTCAACCCTAAGAACTGAATCACCTCTAAGTATCATCAATCCGATATTTCGCTTAGTTTCTAGCGCTTCTCCAGATTTCCTCTTTTTTTGCTTCCTATATTCTTCGCAATCTTTCAATACAATATTTGAATGTGAATCAAATCCAAGCATCTGCCCTACAAAATATCTGTGGTCATTAATGACAATACTAACACGGTGATTAATAAATTTAGAAAGCTTTGATCCCCTTGGCGCCACACTCATATTTCTAGAAAAAACTGAAATAATCGTTCATTTAGGTTTAACATACTTCTGTGCTTGCCTTAGTTTGGCTTCAGCAATCTTGGCTTTCAAAGCGCATTGCTCTTCTATCAAACATTGTCTTTTGTCCTGAAGATTCTTCTGGGAAAGTGCCTCATCAGCATGAAATTGAGTAACTATACGATCAAGTAAAGCTCTCTTTTTCTCAAGCTCTTTAGTGTGTCGCTGGTTTAGGGATATAACCTCAACAAGCTCTCTTTCCAGTGCCTTTTTCTGCTTCTCTTTAGTTTTTGCAGATTTTTCCAGATTATTATCCAGTGTTGCTATAGAATCTTTGGGTGTTCTTGTTGTGTGGAGTTGATCAGCCCATTTTTTAAGTAGTGGAGAGTACTTCTCGATTAACCCTAGATCTGCCGATGTTGATTTTTCTTGCGCTTGCACACCTGTTTTTTTCTCCTTTATCTCCTCATTCAGTTTTTGCAGTTCGTCCTTTAGTTCTTTCTTTTCCCTTGTCCAATCAACAGTTGATTGGTGATACGACAATTCCATCAAATCTTTTTCGCTCAACTCAAGGCTTTCGTGTTTCGCATGAGCTATTCGCTGATTTGCTTTAGATATATCGCTATCAAGACCCAAAACCTGCTGCTGAAGTGATGAAACCATTTTCTCCAGATCTAGATGCCCTCCTTCACTATTCATCAATAAAGAAGTCTTCTCATTCAATTTCTGGAGTGCTTTTTCCGAATCACGTCTTGTTTGTTCCTTTATTCTTAATTCAGAAGATATTTCACTATCTTGATCATTCAAACTCTTTATATCCATATTAATCATATAACATTCACTTGAAAGTCTCCTAGACAGTTCTTTATTCTCTAAAAGCTCAGATGAGGTCTCATAAAAATCAGATCTAAGCGAAGCAAGCCGATTCTCTAAAACTTTTTGCTCAATAAATAATTCATTTGATGCATTCTCTAGAACAGCAATTGAATTCTGCTTATTCTTGAGAATTTCAATATGCTCATCATTCAAAACTGCTTTATCATCTATTGCATCACAATTAAGCTCTCTATTTCCTTTAGAAACATCGTTTAAATAATCATACAACCTATTTGCGTTCATAAAATTCGTTATTTCTCCCTTAATCAAATAAATCTCCCTATTTATCTCTTTAATCTCATCAATCAACGCTTGTATCTTCATATTTATATCATCTAATAGTTTTTTCTTCTCTTCAATACTCATCTTTATTGAAGAAGTTGATTCTGCGACATTCATTGGTTCAAACAAAAAAATTATGTTATTTAATGTCTTCTATGCTCTCGTCTATAAGGATCATCATCTCTATATGACTTATAACTACTATGAATTGGCTCTCTATTTCTATGGGCTCTATCATCTCTATATGATCTGTCGTCGTTCCTTCTATGAGGACTTTCTCTTCTTTGGTTACTTTCTCGGTGAACGGGCTCTGACTTTTTGGGCTTTGGCTTCTCATCAACAACTGGAGCTGGTTTTTCAATTTCAGGTATCGAGGATTGTCGTATAGTTACCGTGATACGGCGATTATCTATCTCTTGGCCATTAACTTCGTCAGTGGCTCTTTGAGCTTCTTCGATCGAAGAATACTCAACAACACCAAATCCTTTGGAAAGGCCATCCTTGTCCGTATAGATACGACAAGAGAGGACCTTTCCATGCTTGGAAAACTCTTCATGAAGAGTTTTCTCACTGGTTAAAAAACTGAGGTTAGTAATATCGAGGATAAGGATGGATTGATTGGTTTTCATTTAGATAATAAAGAAGATAAACGAACCTTTGTTTATTGTCCACCACGAAGGCGAAGAACAAGGTGAAGAGTGGAGTCCTTCTGGATGGAGTAGTCTTGGAGGGTGTTACCATCTTCAAGTTGCTTACCAGCGAAGATCAAACGTTGTTGGTCTGGTGGAATTCCTTCCTTATCTTGGATCTTAGCCTTGACGTCTTCAATGCGGTCAGTTGGTTCAACTTCAAGAGTGATGTGCTTTCCTGTGAGGGTCTTGACGAAGATTTGCATACCACCACGAAGACGAAGAACAAGGTGAAGAGTGGAGTCCTTCTGGATGGAGTAGTCTTGAAGGGTGTTACCATCTTCAAGTTGCTTACCAGCGAAAATCAAACGTTGTTGGTCTGGTGGAATTCCTTCCTTGTCTTGGATCTTAGCCTTAACATCTTCAATGCGGTCAGTTGGTTCAACTTCAAGTGTAATATGCTTGCCAGTAAGTGTCTTAACGAAGATTTGCATACCACCACGAAGGCGAAGAACAAGGTGGAGAGTGGAGTCCTTCTGGATGGAGTAGTCTTGAAGGGTGTTACCATCTTCAAGTTGCTTACCAGCGAAGATCAAACGTTGTTGGTCTGGTGGAATTCCTTCCTTGTCTTGGATTTTAGCCTTGACGTCTTCAATGCGGTCAGTTGGTTCAACTTCAAGGGTAATATGCTTTCCTGTGAGGGTCTTAACGAAGATTTGCATACCACCACGAAGACGAAGAACAAGATGGAGAGTGGAGTCCTTCTGGATGGAGTAGTCTTGGAGGGTGTTACCATCTTCAAGTTGCTTACCAGCGAAGATCAAACGTTGTTGGTCTGGTGGAATTCCTTCCTTATCTTGGATCTTAGCCTTAACATCTTCAATTCTATCAGTTGGCTCTACTTCAAGAGTAATATGCTTACCAGTAAGTGTCTTGACGAAGATTTGCATCTAATAAAGTGAAGTGACTAATTCACAGTCAAAATTTCAATCAGTTAACGGTCAAAACAGGAGGAATTTTTTTTCGAAAAAAATTCACTTTTAGACATAATTATGCCACTTTACTCCTGAAGAAAATATCCCTTTAGGTGGTAAAAATACTGATAATGATGATGATACTCTTTGCAGTTTTTTCTGCCTCCTTTGATGAAACATGGTGTAATCCTCCTCACATGCAGTTTGTTGATGTGGCAGGAGCTGATTTGATTCAAGTTCAGGTGATAACGCGACATGGAGCTCGCACACCTCTACACATTTCTAATAATTATAACCAAATCTGGATGTGCAATAACACGGAGTTCGTTTTAAATAGAGTTTATGAAGCAAATCCTGCGAAGGTGCATGTTTCATATGGGAAATCTTTGTTTGGAGGTGAGTGTCATTTTGGCCAGCTTGTGGCTCCTGGTGAAATTGCATTGAAAACACTTGGGGAGCATTTTTCAAGGATATACATTAAGCATATGAAGTTTTTGCCAAATGAAATGATACCGAGTCTTATGTCTTTTAGATCCACATCGACACACAGAACAATTCATTCAGCAATGGCTTTTATTAATGGTATGTATCCTAATCACACAGAAATAGCGATAGATGTTGCTGATAAAGATTTCGATCCATGGAGAAGATCTTCTCTTGTATGCCCAAATCTTAAGAAACGAATTGACAGTTTAAAGGAGAGCCCAGAATTCATATCCCAATACGGGGCTGCAGAAGAACAAACTGAAATTGCTTCAAAAGCAACTGGTGTGAAAACAAAAGCAGCACCTGATGTATATATGGCATCTAGGTGTGCTGGTTTACATAGACCTAACACAGAGGCTGACAATATATTGGACAAAGAAGCACTAAGGAAAGCAAGGCAACAAGAAAAGGTTTTTTCTGATGAGAATATATTTCCCCTGGCTTTCTCATTTCCAATTAGTGAAATTATTAACTGTGCAGCTGCTCGAATATCAGGTGAGTCTCAAACAAGGTTTAAACTTTGGAGTGGCCATAATGGTAATATCTTGGGCTTATTAGGATATTTGGGTTTGCCTATTAAGATTTTACCTCCATTTGGATCATATTTTGTTTTTGAGTTTTGGAAGAATTCCTCATCAAAAGAAATTTTTGTAAGGATGAATTATAATGGAAAATATGTCAGCATACCTCGCCTTAATTCAAAGGAACATGTCCCGTTTTCCGATTTTTATGCTTTTGTACAAGCGCATATGCCTTCATTGTATCAAGAGTGCGGATTCAAACCCGAGAAGCTGAAAGAATCAACTGTTCAAAAAATAGATGATAAATAAATGTTTTTTATTAGTTCCAGCTTTTTGGAATGGTATTGGGAATCTCATTAATAATATCTGTGGTCAATGTTGATCTCTTCTTCTTTTCGAAAGCTTTCACAGCAGCCGATTTCACAAGCTCAGACACAGCTCCTGCAACCAAAAAATAATCAGTTGGAATCCATGAAGCTAATAATCCGAAAGCACCAGCAGTGATATCTCCTTGCCCTCCAATCCTTCTTGGTGATCCGGGATAACAAAATTCTTTTGTTATTGTTCCATTTGAAAACCTGTCCACTTTACCTTTAGCAAAAATGTGAACCCCGTCAAGAGCTTTAGCTAATAGCTCAACATCAACATCACGAGGCAATGACAATGAATCACATAGTCGAAAATACTCCCCACCATTAGGAGTCAAAATGAAATGGCTACATCCTTTCACAATATTTGGCTTTTGTGAAACTAAAAATAGAGCATCTCCATCAATAATCACAGGTTTTTTTGGATTTAAATCTCTCAATCTTAAAATCAGGCCTTCGGCAAATGACATAGTAGCAGGACTTCTACCAAGTCCTGGACCAATAACAAATGAATCGAGAGAATCAAACCAGTTGGATACTTTGATAAGTGACATTTCGACTTGATTGATTTCTTCAGGGTCTGGGAGATATGGATGAACCATTTGTTCAGGTTGGTATGATTTAATTGGTATTGCCGCAGATTTACTACAGAAAATTCTACTAATCTCTCCCCCCAACAATAAGACTGTTGCCCCAGAGAAAAATGGAGCACCTGTGTATTCTAAGCATCCGCCTATTACGCCAACTCTACCACACATACCTTTGCTTAAAAAATGAGATGGTTTAGGTACAAAATTAGAAATTTCTTCCATACTAAATGAATGATCCAATTTAGTGAATGTAGAATGGTGTTAATGTGATCAATAGAGTGGTGTGAAGCCAAGTTTATATATTCAGGTAAAGAATGAAAAGTATTCTCTCATTCATTCCAGGGTTTTTGTTGCTTTTGGTTTGGAATGCATCATATTACGGTTCTTTAAATTACTATAGTCATATAATTAGACCTTTGCTCTCTATTTTTTCCGTAATTGTTTTCTTATTGTTCTTTAGGCAAAATAGGACATTTCAACTATTTTATTCTGATAAATCGATATCAAGTCGTTCAACAAATCTTAATAGCAGAGTTATTTCATCAAAAAGAGCGTTTTCGATCAGTTCATGGCTGGGGAGATTAATCCGTGGTAGCGCTTCAGCGAAAAACCCCCAAAAATGGATTCTTGGAGAGGTGATGGAATTGGATAAATGGATTATAGTCCCTTGGATGCAAGGAATTGTTATATTTTTCTCCCCTATGGTACCAACAATTTCTTTTATGATTAAACAGAAAGAACTGATTCACATATCCTCGGCAGTGATGGCCATTTTCTTATTGTTCCTTTTCAGAAGATTCGTATCATCCATTGAAGACGAAAAAATTCTTTCAGAAGAGCTTTATAAAACACAGAATCATATTATGCACTCGAAGCTTGAACAGTATCATCAACAGGAGTATATGAAACGAATGGTCCTCAGAAGAAAGCACTACAAAAATGGTTTGCCTGAATATGGACCAGGAACAGATCTGAAGCTTTACTATAAACAGCAAATTAGCGATGATGAAAGCCAGAATTCGTCTTCAAGGCAATCACCTGTTTCAAAACCGTGGTACCTCAGAAGTTAGTTTGTAAAGATTATTTTGATTGCTCTTATCAAAATGGATTATTTTTGAAAGGATGTCATTCAATTTCTTGGATAACTGAATCAATATAATAATGGAGGATGTTTTTAGGAAAGTGCCGAAAGTCCTAAAGAACTATACTATTGGCCGGATGTTAGGCTCTGGATCGTTTAGTGAAGTATATGTTGCTCAAAAAATACGGACTGGAGAAGCCTATGCTATCAAGTTTTTCCCGAAATCAAATTTGAAGGATCAGAAAGACGAAGCCCGTTTCCAGCGTGAAATTGATGCAATGGCGTATCTTAAATATGATAATTTGGTCTCAATGCATGACTTTTTTTGGGATGAGACCAATTTTTATCTTGTTCTGGATTATTGTCAAGGAGGAGAACTTTTTGACTATATTGTATCAAATGGAAAGGTAAGTGAACCTGTTGCTGCTATTATATTCCAACAAATTGCCGGAGCTGTTGCATTTTGCCATTCATATGGAGTTGCCCACAGGGATCTGAAGCCCGAAAACATATTAATCACCGAATTTCCACATGTTAAGATTTCTGATTTCGGTTTGTGTGGGTATTTGAATGAAACAAAGCTAATGCAGACTTTTTGCGGATCTCCTTGTTATTGCGCGCCAGAATGTTTAAACAGGATAAACTATGATGGAAGATTGAGCGATATTTGGTCAATGGGTGTGATTTTATATTCAATGGTCACAGGCGAGCATCCTTGGACCGTATCTAATCCTCCTTTGATGATAAAGCAGATTTCCCGAGCTGATTTTGCACTTCCTTCGTATTTAACACCAGAATGTAAGAGTTTAATTAAAGCTATGCTCCAGCTCAGACCAAAACAGCGACTTTCTCTTGACAAAATTCTAGCACATCCATGGTTCAAGTACCGTGATTGGGCACTAGTCAATCCTCCAGCTAATCTGGACACCGCTTTATCATCACTTCGAGTCCAACAACCATTGTCACTCGAAAAGATCTCAAGCTCTAGTTCAAGAAGCAGTCATAAATCGGATCATGGTATTGTATCTCCGTTTGATGATGATGAACTTGAAGAGATAAAAGAACTTGAAGAACCAATTTCTCTTGAGTCGATTGCATTTTCTAATATTCCAACCTTGAAATATTTGAGTTCTTCTATGGAAAAGATTGAAACCAAAGATCCAAATCGTAGGAAATTCATCCCTCAGTCGCCATCAATGAGAAACCGAAGAGCCACCATTGTGATACCAAAAATTAAGCCAACATTTATGGATGATATCAAAGAGTAAGAAAGCAATTATTTATTCCTTTTTGGCCTTTTCCTTGGGCTTTTGTTCTTGTTTTCCTTTGGCTTTTTCATCAGGTTTTTCTTCTGATTTAATGCCAAGTTTAGTTAGTATCCAACTTGAATAATTCAAGATGATATATGTGATAATAAAGAATCCTACGCCAATGATTACTTTGTTATACCTCCAATACCACGGATCAAGCATTGTTCTCCGGGTTCTGGTAAGTATTAATTCATTGTATACATTATCATTTATGCTATACAGATGAATATGGGTGATTGCAAGATTGACAATGGATACTGAGTATGTTAGTGTTTGATTAAAAACCCCTGTAGCTCCCAAATAGTGTGGAAATGTTTCTACAAATTCAAAATCTGCCAAAGATCGTTCGTATGGCTTGGTTATTAATAATGATCCCGCTTGATCGCCAGTTAAAGCAATCTCCAATTCAGATAAAACAGGTCTGGTATCATTCTCTGGGGTTACAAAGAGAATCCAATCTCCCTCATATACTTTAACATATATTGGACCAGTACCATTATTCTGGTTCATCGAAAACGAATAAAACTCAGATGTGTATTCATTTGTCTCTTTGTTATATATTTTGTATTCTGCATCCCAATTCCCGCGATATACTTCAGATATTGGAAAGGACATCTTACATAGGGATAAAGATACAAAGAATGATAACATCTGTAATGGTCGGGTATAAAAACCGAATAAATGAAGATGCAGTTTACTGCTTCATGGCCTTAAGCATGTTATTGTAAGCTTCAGCCCTCTTCTTGTTCAATTCAACGCGTTCCTTACGTTCCTTGTCCATTCTGAGCTTTCTGGCATGCCTGCGGGATGTGATTAAACGTTGGATCTTTGGTGTGACGAACTTGCCTGGCTTGACTTCACGGCGGAGAGCGAGCTTGGTGAGATCAGCACGGGTATCAGTAATTCCGAACATTTGGCGGAGGGTGGAAGCACGCTTTGGACCGAAGCGGCGTGGAACAACCTTATCAGTTAATCCGGCGATTTCCTTCTGTCCCTTAGTAATAACAATGAGGTGAAGAGCAGAAATTTCAGAGGAGATGATGCAGCCACGAACTGTCTTGCGCTTGCGTTCACCATCCTTGCGTGGGCGGTAGCATGTGGAACCAGCCTTAAGAAGAAGGCGAACACGGCGGGGTGTGATAACACCTTGCTTCATGGTGAAGCCTTGCTTATCATGGCCACCACCGATGCGGAAGAGATAACCTTTGTATTGTTCACCAAGGCATTCACCCTCGATATCTGAACCAAGACGGCGTTCGTAAAGGTTACCAAGAGTCGCTGGATCATCAATATCAACGCAAACTTGAGTACCGTTTTCTGGGAAAGCAATAGTAATCCTCATTGAGCAAAAAGGCCAACCAAAGTGTAGTCAATTTTCAAAAGGTGTCTTTGGTCCTGGTTCAAAACATGTAAAATTGCGGTTTCTATCAAAATGTTGGTTGATTACATAATCGTACCTGGGTTTAGAGTCGCTCAGGGTATAGAGCACCATCAGCTGGCCCGAGGTAGCCAATTAGGATCAGTATAATGTCGAAAATGTATGCGATACCGAATCCTCCAAGAGTTAGGAGCTTAAATGCTCCAAATATGTAGTATCCCAGGTAAAACCTATCGATAGCCAAACCACCAAGAAATATACTCAGGAAAAATGCAATTATTTGTGATTTTGAACTGTTTTTGCAGACAGATCTTTGATGAAATATAGAATTTCCAATGCAATGTACTTTTGCTCTGCATTCTGTAGTAAAAACACTAATTGATGGAACACAATTTTGAAGTGGATCACACTCTATGTTAATATTTGGCAATTGGTAACAGTATCTACAACTAACTATCTTGCTAAATGAGCGATTTCCAGTACAAATTGTACTATGAAATACTGTACAATTCACTGAAACCATTTCATCAATATTACAAATCACAGGTTGGCAATACATCTGGTAAGGTAGTGCGTTTTCACATAGAATCGACAGCGAAATTGGAAAAACAAGAAAAATCATTATTGATTTGATTAGTTTATTTGTAACTTAAAACAAGTCCAAGAGATCATCTTTCTTTGGTTGGGAATTTTGTGGTTTTGGGAACCCAGATGTATTCTTTGCTGGTGGATTCAAACCGGTATTAGGAGCAACTTGTCTAATACTTCTCCCTAAAGATGGGCCTGTTGGCTTTGGTGATGGGTTTCCAAAATCAAGAGAGCTAAATGGATCTACTGGGGGTTGTGAGTTTTTGGGCTTTATTGGTTCGGGATTCTTTTTGGGTGTTATGCTAATAGGATCAGGGAACATGGGTTCTGTTGATTTAGGATCAGGGAATTTAGGTGGTGGTGGTGTCTCAATTGAAAAATCTAACCTGGTATCATTTGATTTCTTTGGAGTATCAAAATCAAAATCAAAGGTTGTAATATCTTTCTTTGGTGCTGGAGTTAAATCGAAAGACCCAATAGTAACCTTATTAGAGTTTGGTGATACTGTATCAGATGGTTTCTCTGGGATAGAGATATCAAACTGCTTAAAATCATCCATTTCCATTTTGAATTCATTACCAGAGTTAGTGATGGGCTTGGCAACTGGTTGAGGATCATCAACTTGATCAAGCTTACCAGATTCTTTGTAGCCATTGATCGTTCTGATCATCCAATTACATAATCGCTTTTGAACATATGGTTCAGCTACTGGATTTGAAGTAATATCAGCAGCAACAGGAATGGCCCTTGACATCATGGTCTTGTTAGTTGCTTTAACCGTTTCGATAACTTCAAGCATAGCTGCAGCAACTGGTGCTGATTGATGCTTCTTCCAGGCTTCATAGACTTTTGGTAAAATGGATCTCAAAAATGATTCATTATCTGCTTTGTTAAGACAAATGGCTACACATGAAATTGATGATGCAACCATTGATGGTTCAGATGAATTAATGGCAACCTCGGCCAGTTTTGGTAATAAGCTAGTTTGAATTGCAGATTCATGAATTTTTTCTACAACAAGAGGCAGTTTTTTCAAGCACTCTTTTTGAAGACCAGAATCAGTTGATTGCAGGGCATGGAATATGATGGGGTAAACACAATCATTGTGAAGTTTGGTATCGGTTTTCTCCAATATTAGTGGAAGATGTTGAATAAGAGCAATAGAAACTTGTGGTGGATCAGTAATAGAAACTAAAAATGAAATCTTTTTGAAAACAATATTGGTAAACTCATTAACAGAAAAAGATCCTGATGCTAAAAATATTGAACCAAGTAAAACTGGAGCAAATCTAACATCATTTTTGCATTCTTCAATAAGAACGGGAAGGATTTTCCCTTTACACAAAAGTGGAGAGAATGAACCGACAGCTTTGGATAAACCTTTGAAGAAGCCAAACTTATCTTTAGGATCTTTAGCTATAATTAAATCTAAATATCTCAACACTTTCAAATTAACTGATTGAAAAGCATCATTGGAAACAATTTGAGCAAAATCAGGACGAGATTGGGGATTCACTTGTAAACACTCTGATAACAAACTATAGATATTGGGCGAAATTCCAGAAACCGAGGATATTGGATTTCTTCCAACATCATAATCCCTGTGGCTATTATAATTTAGAAGGGGCTTTCCAGTTACACAATGAACAAAAATCAATGCAAATGAAAAAACATCTGTGTGAAAATCAATAGATTTGTTAGATACCATTTCTGGCGATGAGTAGCAAACAGGTGGCAGGCTGGCTTCAGATGTATACTGACTGAAAGGTGCTTGAACGGAATTATTAGAAGCTATAGATGATGTCCAATTAAAATTGAATAATTTAATGTTCAGGCTCTCATCAAGAAAAACTGCTTCTGGCGACAAGCCCAAATGGGCTGTTTTAGCATTTTTGTGAAGAAAATTCATCGCCTCAGCAAGCTGATATCCAATATATGTAGCATCTGTATTGTCAAAATTTCCTATTAGTGATACCAAAGAAGAGCTCACGGGTTCTGATGAAAACGCTAAATCGGTGATCTTTTCTTGAACTTCAATGATTTTCAAAAGATTTGGATGCCGGAACTTTTTCAATTTCTGAATTCCGGATAAAAATCCTGTCAAATATTTCTCCTGATCAGTTTTGTTAGGTATCTTCTCGTTCAACAAAGCAGAATCAATCATCCATAGCGAAACTTTGTCCGCGGTGGCTTTGTGAACTGCTGAATGTACCTTCCAAAAAGATACATTAAACACTGGATTTATCTGGTCATAATTTGATGATAATCCGGGTCCCATTTTTGCTTTTTTACAAGCTCAGAAAAAATAAAAACCCATCGGTTTGGATTACAAATGTTTGGTTTTTATAAACTTGCCCATGATTGTCCACCGAGAACTGCTAACCCAACTACACCAGAAAGAATTCCAGCAACAGCACCAAATGTTCCAGCAGCTGAAAGAACCAAGAATCCCAAACCAATATACAAAAGACCACGGAAAACAGGAGCGTTGACGAACTTGACCTTTGTTGGCATAATGACAAGAAGGAGTTCAAAGACTGCACAGAGGCCTGTGAGGATTCCCATCAAAAGTGGAAGATAAAGAAGAGCCCAGTTACTGTTAACAGTATAATTATCTAATTTGGCAAACCAAGTATATGGTGTTGTAAGACTTGGGAACTTAATGTACCAAAAGATCCATATGAAGGCTGAGAAAGCTTGAGAAACAAGAGCAATGATGCTAATTACTTTAGCAATTCCGTCTTTAGCAGGCATAAAAATGATATTAACGTATTTCTTCTTTTGAAAAGAAAAAGTGGAGATCGGCCACTTTTTCTATTAAACAAAGAAACTTTTCAATAAAACCGTATAAAATCTAAGAATTATCGATATTTTATTAACGTACATATTCACAAAAGTGGTTCACAATTTTGCTTGTTGCTTAAAATTACCCCTAGATAAAACCTGGTTCAACCCATCTAGTTTTTGTTTTTCCTCTTCATAAAGAGTTTTGTAGTACTGTGCTAAGGCTGCTTGGTCCTTCTCTGATGGTTTTTGGAGCATTTTCTTTGGCATTTGTAATTTGCTTGATGATAATGAGATTCTTGATGTGTTGTTATCATTGATTAATTCGGATATTTTTGATTCTAGCGCAAAAATTTCCTGACTAATCGACTCAATTTCGGAATCATAATCTAATAATTGTGATTCGAGATCCGATATTTGCTTACGAAGGAATCGGGTATCATCATCTTCGGGCAAAGAAGGGAGAGGTGCTAATGTGTTTTGATGAGGAAATCCGGAGCGAGGTCTCGATATCTCGTTATTCCGCTTTCGGGGAGATGTGGGAGAAAAATGCCCTTGCGAAACACCTTTCAAAACGACATAATCAACAAGAACATAATCATTTTTTTCAAGAATACTGATTCTATTAAGTAATGAACTTGGAAATACAATCGTCATTTACTTTACAAAATTCTATTCATTCGCAATCGAATCTAACCATTCAGCCCACAATGATCCTATTGTCTTGGTCGAATTTCCTCTGACCATTGTGAGAAAATCATTAGTTTGTTTAGGATTCCAGGATAATTCGTCTGCTAAAGAATTAACAATCTCATTTGAAGGACCTTCAGTAAAAAGCAATAATATAAGTCTAGACACTCTGCTCTTATTGAATGCTTTAGATAAAGCTGAGTTCTCTTCCGGTGCTTCTTTCCTCCTTTCTTCTCGTGCAATTAACACTTCAAACTTGGATATTTCATCGAGCATGTGTGTAATACTCTGAAGTTCCTTTTCCGCTCTCTCTATAACCTCTTCTTGCCCCGCAATTTCATTTCGAATACTTTCCTTTTTGGTCATTATAATTTGATGTCTAGCATTGACCTTTTTTTGCGCCTCAGATACAAGAGAATCGAAAGCTTTCTGAAGATTCTGTGTCTGAATCTGTTTTTCAGCTAATCTCTGAGCAATAGTATTATCATCACTGCATTCTAATCTTTCTTTCAGATCATTAATTCTCTTAGTTGTTTCATTAAATGTAACATCCAAATCCCTAATCTGCTTCTCAAATTCTTGTTTTGCTTTTTGTTTTTGGTCGATTTCACTGCGAATATTTTTTAGGGTCATCTCTAATTGGCCTAATTCATTATTGCTGGACGCCAAAACTGATGAATCAACCCCAATAGTAGGTAAGGATTTTTTTTCTTCCAAAACTTCATTCTCTATAGCACTCTTTTCTTTTTCAATATCTTCAATTTGTTTATCAAGCCGATTAATCTCATTCTCTTTATTAGTTTTAATTAACTCATAATCAGCCTCTGCTTTGGGCAACTTTCCAATTTCTAATACCTCCTTTTGCGTAGAGCTTAGCTTAGCCTCCATAGTCTTATACTTATTCAACATAGACTTGATATTCTGTTCCAACAACACAGGATTTTCATTGATTTGTGGGGCTTTCATCAGTTCAGAGCATTTTTCAACAATATTTTTATATTCTATAAGCATTTCGAGGCTAATAGAGCTCAGGTCAGCATCTTCATCAAGATCAGTGATGTCACCAGGCCTCCTCATTTCAACCTACGACGATAGGATGACGATTAAATTCGTCTGAAATATTGGCGGTTTGAATCTGGTCGGTCTTTTTATCAAATGGCTCGTAGAACCAAGAAAGTAGGTATCTGTGGTAAGTTCGCTACACGCTATGGTGCATCCCTCCGTAAAACAATCAAGAAGATTGAAATTTCACAAAGAAAGAAGTATCCATGCCCATTCTGCGGAAAGGAATCAGTTAAGAGAGTTGCAGTCGGTATTTGGACATGCCAGAAGTGCCAAAAGTCAGTCACAGGTGGAGCCTACACCCCAACAACACCAGCTGCTCTCACTGCTCGTGCTGCCGTTAAGCGCCTTAGAGAAGCTCAAGCTAAGTAAACTGATATGCATATCTTAATAGAAGGATTTTCTTTTGTTTGATATTATGCATACCGTATAGCGAAATCGGTAAATTCTCGAGGATATAAGCAATTGATTTGAATTGGATTTATTCATCGAATATTTTGGAATACAAAACTTGGTCCTTATTAAGGAACACATTAAATACAATGTGAGAAAACCTGCCTGGGTTATTGGTTAACCATTCATCAACTGTAGCTACAGCAATTTCTGCAGCTCTGTCATTTGGAAATAAAAACACTCCTGTGGAAATGCAACAAAAAGCAATGCTGTTGATTGATTGTATTTTTGCACACTCTGATAAGCATGAGATATAGCAGCTCCGAAGCTCTTGCTCACATTCCTTCTGAATTGACTCGTCGAACACTGGGCCTACTGTATGAACCACAAATTTTGATGGGAGGTTGTATGCCCTTGTTATCTTAGCATGTCCATTGGGTTCCTCATTTCCTTGCTCTTGCATTATCAAAGAGCAATCATTACGAAGTCTTGGACCGGCAAATGTATGAATACAGTTATCAATACATTTATGAAGTGGATGGAAACACCCTAGCATTTGACTATTAGCTGCATTAACAATCGCATCAACTTCAAGAAGTGTGATATCCCCTTTCCATAAAAACAATAGTTCTGGGTTCTTGATTTTAGAGCATTTCCAACTATTTTTAATGGATTCTAAGCTATTTAACGATTCTACATGCTTATATTTTTGGTAATGAGCCAAGAAATGATCGATCAATTCAATTAATCTATCGCAAATGGTAAAAGGCATCGAAACATTAAGAAAGAATCTCAAAAAATTCATGCATTCTTCGCTGTTATATGGTTTTTTGGGTGTTGGAAAATAAAAACCATCTGGAGCATTTAGCAATATGAGCATTTCAGAAATTTCCGCCTCCATAACAGTTCCACTTGGATAATCATCCCTGTATTTTTCATATGGCTCATATAATCCTATCTTCTCACCGTAATCCTCGATGTGAAGAGCCATTGTCAAAATATGAAATGAATAAAACCCAGAATTTCGAGTATGTAATAAGTTATTTGGATTCTCCTGAATGGATAGATTTTGTTTCGGATGTTTTAAAAACAGATACGAGTTTTGCTGATCGAAATATTACGATTGGTACGATCACCAATCTAATTCATGCAGGTAGTGTAACAATCAACGAAACAATACGACACTATGGGTATATTAGGATTGTAGAATTGTTTCTTGAGAATCCATCATTGGGTTTTTTAGTATATTTATTAATTGATTGCCAAAGTTGCAATGATCACTCCAAAAGAGTTTTAAAACATTTAGTACTTAAAAATCAAGATGTTTTAATAGGCATTAATGCGTACAAAAAATCATTTTATCCAAACCATAAGAATTATTTAATGCTAATAGATTTTGTTATTGGAGTAATTGATGGATATCAGAACAAACAAATATTAGAATTCTTGTTTTTGTTTGATATTCGTGATATTATGATTCGGGTTCTTATGTACGATAACAAAGAATCAATATCATATATTGTTAATTCAATGTTATCAAAACCAAATGGACAAGAGTTGTTTCCAGAATTTGTTAAAATAGCATCTGATAGTGGCAGAAAGATCTTTATTAATTGTGTTTTAGATACCTTAGAGGAATTGGGCTTTTCAAATCAAGAATATAGTGAATTGTTCGGAATCATTTTTTCTCCTTGTTATTCAAATATAATTGAATTACTTGTTGAAAGATCAAAAACTCATGAATCTCAATTTACTAAATTTCAAATCGAGCAAATTGGAATGCCTTTATCTGCTCCCTTACAAAGTGCTATCAATAACAAACCAATTGAAGAGAATGTGCAAGATGATATTTTGATAAAACAATTAAACCAATTCGAAAAAAATGGGAAAATCCCAGATTACCTCTTACAAATGGCAATTATTGATAAAATTCACTTGAATAAGGTTGTAATTCCTAAAATGTTGACACTATCAGCAAAACATCCTTCAATGTCTCGACTAATAGAAGCTCTTATGGCGGAAAGGCTTGTATTAACAAGGCCAATCAAGAATTATTTATCCTACGTTAAGTCTTTAGCAAACACTGATGAGAAAATGGAAACAGTAGGTTTTTGTATTGAAGAAGGAATGAAAACAGGTGAAGTTACCTCCCTAGATTTTTTTGATGCAATATATTCAGCTGTTTTCAGAAGACATCGAAATGATCAAAAACACTTCTTTTTTCAAATATATAATCGAATATTCAAGAACTTGAGCGAAATCACAAAGTTGAAAATCGCCTCTGATGCCTTTCAAGGACTATTCAAATGTTCCGAAGAGCTCAATAGACTTACATTATGTTCATTGCTACTTAGGCTTGAGTATTCTGATAATATTCCACAATTGTTTAAGATTGGAATGAAATTAGAAATGATTATTCTTGAAACATTTCATGAAGCATCAAAAACATCTTCTGACAGCTTTGAATGTACCAAATATGATATGTATAACAATGAGAATTCTGTTTTCTTTGACCCACGCATCATATTACGCTTGCGATGGAGGGCTCTTAGGGGAGATACACACTCAACAACTCCATTTATTAATGATTTTGTTGGAAAGGTTGCTGATGATCCAACACTTTTTTTGAATTGGGAGAGCCTTGAACCTAATCCTGCTAACTTCAGTCAAACAATGGAAAAAATAGGATTGTTAAAGAACAATGAAATAGATATTGGTCTTTTACCAACACTTTTATCTATGAACTCTGATAGGAGATTATTTGTAGTGAAATCTTTACAACATATCGCTTCCAAATCCAAGTATATAGTGAAGATTGGTCCCCAAACCAACATGGAGTATTTATTTTTTCTTCCTTCTATTAATGAAAGTGAAATATTATTCAATCCTTTTGTACTGAGATACCTCAGATCCCTTCCCAAGCTTCCATCAGAATACTTTGCTAGGTTCTCTTCAGGAAATGACTATCGAGAGTTTTTCTCTACCCATCCTTTAATATACTCCATAATACTAAGAGAAGTAATCGAAAATCGGACATCTTTTAGCAAAAACGGATTGGTTGAAGAAGGAAAATTAATACTTATATCTAATGGATTCAAAACAAACGAAAGATTCGTTGCGTTTGGAGTTACTTTTGTTGCATATATGAAAAAAATGGATTTTGTCAATACTTTTGCGGATAATTCTCCAATTTTAATGATTTCGTGTCTTTTTTTTGCCCTTTGTGCAGGGTTTTATAGGGATTGTGTTCAAATTGTCCAAAGAAATCCTGATATTATAGATTTTTTGCTTTCTAATGTTCCAGAAGACGGAATTTTTTGTGAAAAAGGAGTTTGGGTTCAATCATTGATATCATTTGCACTTTTTTGTTCAAAAGAAAGCATTTCTATTCACAACACGGCAAAATGGCTTAAATTCTTACAGAGAGTGGGAGAAGAAAACTGGGGAAACAAAAAAATGTCGGATCATGATACCATCCTCCAATTCTCTTCATACATGATTAAACTCACACAATAAGAAAATACAAATTAATATTAATCAGATTTTTAGCGTAGGCGGCGGGCTTCACGTTCTGTTTCAAGAAGTGAAAGAATATCACCAACACGAACGGCTCCCTTAACGTTTCTAACGAGAGATCTAGATGAATCGTCCATAAATTCTACCTTAACTTGTGTAACACCACCACGGCTACCTGTTCTTCCGATTAATTGCTTAACTACAGCTAACTTTACCTGTTCGGCGTCCATTTGCAAAGGTCGTGGTCGTCAAAACCTCCGTTTGAAAAAAAGTCCTAAAATCGTTTTTAGGTTGGAAAAATAGATTATTCATAAGATATTACATCTGTTTTTGTGTTTTTGTTGCCTCATGTGAGTTTTTCGAAAAACGATTTTGTCAGTTTTCATGGGATTAACAGGGTTATTGAAGCGGGTTAGACAGATGGATCATGAAATGCGAATTGTTGTTTTGGGCTTAGATGGATGTGGAAAAACATCTATTTTGAATATACTGGCTAAAGGAGCTCCTGGAGATGATCCTCCAACAAAAACGTTTGATATAAAGGATATTGAGAAGGATCAGAATCATTTGAGGTTTTTTGATGTGTCTGGATCGAAATCTTCTCGAATTTCATGGAGAGTGTTTTTAGATTCTATAGATGGCATAATATGGGTTATTGATTCGTATGATAATACTAGAATTGAGGAAAGCAAGTCTGAATTTGAAAATATATTGAATGTTGATCGATCTGGGAATGTACCAATCCTTGTGTTAATGAATAAACAAGACATCAAAGGCTGTATATCATCATCAGAAATCAATTCTGTATTTCAATTTCATCGCTTTGCTCAAAGGAATATCATTATAATGCAATCTAGTACATCAGATCCTCAATCGATCAATGATGCAATAGATACGCTAATTCATGAAATTAGTGATAAAAACAATGCATAATAAAATATTCGAAATGTTTAATCTTTAAAATACATGTTTATTCCTTGTTTTTGTTCGATTGGCTCAGATGATGAAACGTATCTATAACATACTGTTTATTTTCTTCGCTCTCCGCATCAAAGTTCTCCATTATTTTTATAACTCTCCTCAGATCTTCAATATGGATATCACCACTCCACAGTTGTTCAATTCGATTCTTGTTAAAAGTAGTTCTCTTCTCATTTGACCATATTTCAAATTCATCCCTGAGTTGACTGACTCTTTCTATTTCTTTATCAAGGTGTTTATTAATATTTTCTAGTTCAGTTAACTGGGTTTTCGAACTCATTCGTTTGTCACTTTCCAAACGATTATTTCCATAATTGTCTAAGGAAGGAAAATGGAAGAGAAAATTGTTTTTGAACGCTTTCTTTATGGAGATGACAAGGAAATATCAATTAATGACGTTGAGTTTTTGGTTGATAGAATTGTTTTGTTGCCAAAAATACGGCCTCATAAACTGGATAAGGCAGTGGGTTTATCTGCTCATTATTGCCAGAATGCTGATTTTCGGTTAAGAATGATAGAAAAATCTAAAGAATGCCCAGTTTTGGTGTATCAATTGTATAAGAAAGGTGTTTTTATTTTTGAAGATATCAAGCCACACTTGAAAGGCATTGACTCTTTCTTATTGTATTTTTATTTTCGTGACGAAATTGATGATTTTAAGAGTTTAATCCAGAAAATTGGTGTTCCTTATGATTTCGACAAATCATTTATTGAGAATGAAAAAGATATTGATCTACTGATCGAATATGGTTTTGTACCTTATAGCATTGAATATTGCTTGAAATATGATGATATTGAGAAATTTGAGAATATAGAAGTTTTTAATAAAGAACCCAAATGGAGTCCATTTGAGTGGAGTATTGAGCCAGATTTTCTAGATTTTTTATCATTTTCTGGGTTTTTTGGTTCATTGAAGTGTTTTAGATATTTATTAATGAAAGGCTTCGAGATCAATGACAATGTTACAAATATGGTGATATGTAGTGGATGTTTAGATTTATTCCATTTGTGTCAAGCAAATCGATTGATTCCAAATGATAGTATATTTCATTCCATTAAATATTGTCACTTATCATTGCTGGCATTCTTCATTGAAAACGGAGTTGATATCAATGCAAAAAATGACTATATCGTGATTTTGTGTTTTATTTTTCTCCTCTTCATATTGCTTCTGAATTTGGTCATATAAGTCTAGTTGAATATCTGGTTAATCAAAATGCTGAAATAAATTCCAAGGATGAAAACAATAGGACTCCCCTTCATTTAGCTGCTAGAAATGGGCATCTTTGTGTTGTTATGTTTCTAACTAGTCATCATGCCGATATCAATGTTCCAACATATGGATATCCATTTGGCACTCCTCTATATTTTGCTGCAGATTATGATCATCTTAGTGTTGTAGAATACCTCCTTCATTTAGGAGCCGAATACAAAAATGGATTCAAAAATAAGAGTTACCTTCATTGGTCAGCTTCAAAAGGTTATCTAAGTGTTGTTAAATATTTAGTGAGTCAAAAAACTGATATGAATCCAAAGGATAATAGTATTACAACACCTCTTCATGAAGCAGCAAAATATGGTCATCTTAGTGTTGTTGAATGTTTGGTAGACAATGGAGCAGATATTAATTCCAAGAATAAAAAGATCCGTGATTTTTGTTTAATAATTCTCCTCTTCATGAAGCTGCAAAACATGGTCATTGTGGCATTGTTGAGTGCTTTGTTAACCATGGAGCAGATATTAATGCAAAAAATAAAGATGCTAGTATTATATTATTAATTATACTCCTCTTCATGAAGCTTCAGTTAATGGTTATCTTAGTGTGGTCGAATATTTAGTTAACCATGGAGCTGATATTAATGCTCAAAGTAAATTTGTAAAGATTCATTAAATAAATACTCTCCACTTCATTTTGCAGCGCTCAATGGATTTCTGAGTGTTGTTGAATATCTAGTTAATAGGAATGTTGATATTAATTCATGTGATGATTGTTTTGGGATTTTATATATAATTATACCCCTCTTCATTTTGCTGCATGTAATGGTCATCTTAATGTAATAGAGTTTTTGGTTAAACAAAATGTTGATTTAAATATCAAAGAAAAAAATGGCAAAACTCCATTGGTTTTAGCAAGTGAAAAAGGTAAATGGAATGTTGTTGAATTCCTCAAGAATCATGGAGGAGAATAAGTCAATCAATGTAAAATGGATATTCCTTTAATTATTGATGCAGAAAAATTATGGTCAATATTTTGGAGCTCGAAAGAGTAAATATATGAAAGTAATTGTTACAAGATCATAATAATGGCTCCACCAATTCTAACAATAGGATAAATGAGTAAAAACTGACAAATCTTGCTGATTTAGTATTTGTTTTCCCAAAAAAACTGGATGAATACTTCACAAATGTGGTAACATACTAGTAAATTGAGAATATTAATTATGAAAGCTAGAAATGAAATTATAAGAAAAAAAGTATTGAATTTTACCTTCAGTGTTTAAAAAAGCATATTTGCCATTCCATGAAAAAGTTCACATTAATCAATAAAATTATGATAAAAGTAATCTTTAAAAGTGTGAAAAAAAACACAAACAGGACTCAAAGCATTTTACAATCAACATAAAGTCACCCTTTTTGCTGTGAAAATCCTTTTTAACTGTGTAAAATTTAATTTTCAATATTATTTTCATTTTTTTTCGAATTTTCTTGGTTTTTCTCTATGAATTATTGGTATATATAATTTTCTTTTTCATCATCATATTCATCGTACTCTCAACTATTGGGAACCAATCTAAACATATGGATGTAATCAAACACAGAGAATACTCCAACAGTGGACAATAATTTTGAAATCAATTTTTTTCCATATTTATAAACAATAATAGATAATGCTTCTTTTAAACCTACCGAATGATCATATTTTTTTGAAATAGAATTACAACAAGAGTCATTAAAAAGTTTGTTGGCCGTTATTTGTGAAAATTCTACAATACCATACCTTCAATATTGAGAATAATTAAATGGATTTTTGGATACAAGATCAAGTAATTATGAATGTTTTTTTTGTACAAAACACCATTACAGAGAAAACACATTATCAAGCAAAGAATGTATTGTTCTAATGAGGAAAACATAAAATATTGACGGCTAATAATAATGGATGGTAATCATTTTTTAATAATTCCATACCAACATTGAGAAAAATCGAAAAAAAGTTTTTTTACTGAAATAATGTGACTTTACATTGGGTAAGTTACAATTTGTTTCTTTTTCCAATAGTAAAGAGAATTATAATCATATTAATTATCCAAATTATCAATTTAATGAATAACTAGATTTGTACGAATTAAAAATCTGGTAAACATTAGGTTTATTGTTTTCATTGCCTCATTAATTTATTATGATTGTTGTTAGTATGAAAAAATGTGTTTAAATCAATGGTGATATTAATTATATTTAAAGTTTTGGTTTTCATAATACTATATTTATATCTAAGATATGTTGGGAATGAAAGAATTTTATCCATGATATCAGCAAATTAGGCAGATATAATACTATAGGGAGTTATATTTTTCATAGATTTGTAATATATTTTTGTTTTCAAGCAGACTTTTTAAATTTGGGGGTAATTATCTTTTCTTAACTCAATGCACAAGGAAATTTCTTGTACAATCGGATTGATTTGATGATTTAAAGTATTTCTCATCTCAACATATATTTTTACAACCATATATATTAAATGCTGATGTCTGTGAGAAGATATTTAGTGATACAATGAAAAACATTATTTGAAATGAGTTTTTTGCAAGTTTATTCTCCTATGGGAGCGATATGAAGAAGGAGGTGAGTTCTTCACTTCATCAAATGTGAAACGAACCATCCAAACAAGCCCAAAATACAGAATCCATTGGTATTTAGGCACTTCCATTTGAATGAACATTTGAGCCCTTTTTTTATCCTAGTCACAAACTCGTTTTCCACAATAAGATAGAGATTGATACCCACATATGTCATCTCTGTTCTATACAACTAACATGTCAAAACAAAGCGAGAATGATATTTTGAAGGGCTTGAAACCCACCAAGTCGATTGAAAAAGGATATGCTTGCATTACTCTAGAACAATCGCGAACTCACTGAACATCAGAAGCAATTGTTGGATTCACCACATTAAAATGTTTCTTGTTTCATGGATATTTTTTATTCGAAAAAGAGAGCAAATTGCCAATAGCGTTGGTTTTCAGATGAAAAATGCATATAATAAGAAATTAATGGAAGGGATTAATCAGCCAAGTTTGGGATTCTTGAAATCTCCGCAAAATAATAGTGTTTTGGTAAATACTAGGGGTTTCAGCGCCGAGAGTAGTTTTAATGGGTCATTTTTTTCTAAAATTAGCATGATTCTTACCAAGAACGGAGTAATAGTGCAAAGTAGTATACAAGATTTTTATTATCCCTCAGGTGGGGAGATTTCGCTTGATGGAGAGTGGAGAATCCACAAATTCAACGAAACAGGTACTAGCTCATTCAGTGTTCCTCAAAATATGAATTCCAATGCAGAGTATTTCGTCGTTGGGGGAGGAGGCGGAGGTGGATTTAGTGAACATTATAGTGCAGGCGGTGGTGGAGGTGGAGGTTGTCTTATAGGAAACCTGAGTCTGAATCAAGGTAGCTATCCTGTCACTGTTGGGGATGGGGGCTCTGGTTCGACGAGCAAATTTTCTGCAGGAACCAAAGGAGGGGATAGTTCATTAAGTTCTTTCGTTGCTTATGGGGGAGGTGGCGGAGGCTCTGGTGTTCCTAATATTTATACAGGTGATGCAATATCGCCAACTTCTGGAGCATCTGGAGGCGGAGGAGGGTCACAAATTGTATCAAGAACTAGAAATGGAGCATTAGGGTTATCTGGCCAAGGATTTCAAGGCGGAAATGGTATTGGACATGATAGTAATGGCGATTATCAGAGTGCAGGAGGAGGAGGTGGTGCTGGATCTCCAGGAGGACATGGAAGCACAACAAAAGGAGGAGATGGAGGAGCAGGAAAAGAATATCTTGGTTTGTATTATTGTGCTGGAGGCGGTGGCGGTAAGAGAGAACTTACTGGTCAAGGAGGTGGAATCGGGGGATCTGGAGTCGGAGGAAATGGCGGATTCGCAAGTGCTGGTGGTCATGCAATACCAAATAGTGGGTCTGGAGGAGGAGGAGCTGGTGGATTATCAAATGCTGTTGGTGGAAAAGGAGGATCAGGGATTGTATTTATAAGATATAGATTATATCAAAGATTAACAGTATCTGCTAACTATTCTAATCTTTCTCCAGGATCATATGAGCTTCAACTCGCCGCAGATATGGATGATTCGAGTTCATTTAATACCTTAATACAATTCCAAATTGTTTCCAACACCAAGGGGCACTCGTTTTCTATGAAGCACTATAATGTTTTTTTATTATTTTCAATCATTATTTAGCTAAACCCGCATTTTTGCTTAAGTATATTTTTTACTATTTGAATGAGTGGACCTATATTCTGATCTAATCTGGGATCTCAACCATTATATAGCTGTATTCCTCAATTGATCAATGAAGAATGAGTTTGCATTTAGTATAATCCTAAACCCAAACCATATTCATATTCAAACATTTGTCCACCAATAATAAAATTGATATTTATCATTGTCATTGAACAACAATGAGAAATTAATGAATACAACGACCTTAAAAAATGTCGAAATTTCTGATATTGAATACAACATATTTTCTCAGAAAGTTAATTCAATTCTTGAATTCACATTTGGTCAATATTGTTCAAATGGAAGATAAGATTTCATTTGAAGTCTCACTATATGGTGATGGAAAACCAGGGAAAATTCTCGAAATTGATGACATTGATTTTGTAATCCATTCGTTAGTAAACTTGAGCATATTCAGACCCAATAAATATGATTTAATAATTGAGGTCGTTCGAAAATATTCTGATATAAATGGATTTAGAGAGAAATTCTTAGAAAATGCATTAAAGTACAATAGTTTTTTTGTTAACATTTTAATTGAAGAAAACATTTATTGTGCTGAAGATTTAGGATATCTCTATGGAACAGGCAATGAAGTTGAAGATATTATCCATATATCAAATAAAATAACCCAACTTGATTATCCAAAAAATGATATATGCCAAAATACTTTTGATTTGTCCTTGAAACTAGTTCAAACTCGTTATCCACCTGGAACAATTGAATATTGTTTGAAATATGATGATATTGATGAGATTCATAGAATTTATCAGGATCCAAGTTTTTTTCAAAACAAAGCAAATATTATTGGTATTGATAACATCATGAATCTTGACTTTGGTTTACTTGGTTTTTGTGGATTTTTTGGATCAGTGAATTGTTTTAAGTTCTTTTTAGAAACCAATCAGTTTATCATTGATCAATCAGTCATCGAGTGTGTTGTATGCGGGGGATCAATTGAAATCTTTCGATTATGTTTACTTCAAATTGAGATTTTGAATTACTCTTCAAAGCTGTTGCTCTTGGTTTCATGTTATAATAATTTGGCTTTGTTACGTTATTTGCATGAGAATGGAGCCGATTTAACCAAAAAAGGAGATTCTGAATTGGCTCTGATTCATCTTGCTGCTCAATATGGTCATTTAAGTGTGGTTGATTACCTGGTAAAGCAGCAATGTGATATTAATGTAAAAGATAATCATTCAATATGTGAATATTTAATTGTACTCCTCTTCATTTTGCTGCAGCTAATGGTCATCTTGGTGTTGTAGAATATTTGGTTAATCAAAAAGTTGAAATAAATTCCAAAAACATTGATGTTATGTTTTGTAATCTAGTAACACTCCTCTTCATTTTGCTGCTGCTAATGGTCATCTTAGTGTTGTTGAGTATCTTGTTAATCACGAAGCTGATATGAATGAAAAAAATAAGACTGTTTTGGTATTAATTATTTGGACATTCCACTTCATTTGGCTGCCCAAAAAGGCCATCTTAATATTGTTAAATATCTTATTAATCAAAAATCCGATATTACTGCAAAAAATTGTTATGATATTGTATTTATTTTCATCGGACTCCCTTTCATTTAGCTGCTCAAAATGGCAATATGAAGGTGATGGAATTCTTACTTACACAAGGTGTTGATTTTATAAATGGGATAAGTAATGAGAGCCCTCTTCATTCTGCCGCAATGAGTGGTCACCTAAGTATTGTTCAGTTTTTGGTTAATCTAAATGCTGATATCAATACCAGGAATTATAGAGTTGAGTTTTTCTGTTTAATGAGACTCCATTACATTTAGCTTCTTGGAACGGTCATCTAAGTATTGTTGAATATATAGTTAATCTCAATGTTGATATAAATGCAAAAGGTAGATGGGTTAGGTTTTAATATATGATTCAACTCCGCTTCATTATGCAGCATTAAATGGCCACCTTAGTGTTGTTGAGTATTTAGTTAATCAAAATGCTGATATAAATGCAAAAGGTAGGTGGGTTCACATCTAAAATGTAATTATACACCTCTTCATTCTGCTATATTAAAGGGAAATCTAGGTGTTATTGAATATCTTGTCAATCAAAAAGCAGATTTATGTGCAAAAACTGATGAAGGTAAAACACCTTTGGAAATAGCAAAAGATAATGAACTACCGAATGTGGTTGAATTCCTCAAGAGTAAAGCCGGGCAATAAGTCAAGAGATGATTAAACATTTCACTCAATACTTTTTTTGTGATTTTTATTTCTCTTTAAATTGTTGTTTTGATGAATAAAGTGTCTGGGACAGAATTATGTGATGATCAATATTCAGAATATGATTTCTATTCTGAAAAACTACTTCATTTTTTCCAATAATGAATGATTGATATATTAAAATTATGTAAGTGGCGGGATAAATAAATAATATTGAAGATGAGGTAGAATAAAACAGAATTTTATTATATATGTTCATTAATGAACACCAAATCAGAAATTTATCAGATTTTTCCTATATGCTCTATTAATAAATACTATTGAGATATGTCCATATAATTCTTATATCCAGGAATCATAGAACAAGATATCGCAATATTGATTGTGATTGTTCTATGTATTAGCAAAACAAAAATTTGAAAAGCATTATATGAATTGCTAGCCATTGTTCTGATGGATAATTACCATGTACTTGATTTGGAAACCATTAGATAGTTATGGGCAGGAGTGAATATTATTTTGATGATATTCCATTTTTTCATATTTTATATGTTACAACTTCATGATTATGATCTTCGCCTGTTTTTCTCCATTAGATTCACCTAAACATCACCAATACCAAACAAGGTTTTCTTGTCTCTTCCCATGTCTATAGATTTATATTATTCCACATTTTCTATCCAAAATTGCACCATTTTTGTTGAGGAATTCAACAACACAATGATGACCTCTTTGAGCTGCTAAATGGAGAGGAGCTCCATTAAATTTAAAAACTCAACATATCTATCTCTTGCATTTATATCAGCTTTTTGATCAACTAGATATTCAACAACACTAAGATGACCATAAGCAGCCGCCCAATGAAGAGGAGTCATATTAAATATAAAAACTCAACACTATCATCCTTTGCATTTATATCAGCTTTATGATCAATTAGATATTCAACAACACTAAGATGACCATTTTGAGCAGCTAAATGAAGATGATTCCAATTAAATATTAAAACTCAACACTTTCATCCTTTGCATTTATATCAGCTTTATGATCAATTATATAGTCAACAACACTAAGATGACCATGTCTGCAGCAAATTGAAGAGGAGTTAGATGATGTTGATCTTAAGCATTTATATCAGCTCCATTTTCTCTCATGAAAACTAACAAAGGGAGGTGGAAAAATTCTGATGCTTTAATAACAAGATTTGGTGTTACTGATTGTTGGCCCTGACATATATGGAAGAGATCAAAAGAACCACCACAGACAACCATTGATAACACATTCTCATTGATCTCAAATCCTTTCATTAACAGATGTTTAAAGCACATGATTGAGCCATAAAATACTGCAAATGATATGAGATCAAGATATTCTGACTTATCGCTCCACTCAAAAGGACTCCATTTAGCTTTTTGTTGAAAATAATCAATTTTTAATAAATCATCAATCACATCATACTTAAGACAATACTCAATACTGGAAGGAAGATATCCATATTCAATCAACTGATCAATATCATTTTCATTTTCGAAGAATGTTTTTTCCAAACGACCAGGTTTGTACTTACTTTCGATAAAACTCTTAAATCTTTGATCTCTTTCCGAAAATAATAACTCAACATAAAAGTGTTTCCGTTTCTCAAATAAGGTTTGATTTCTACAAATGCCAAAATGCCTCTCTGGTACAATTTATATATCAAAACTGGACATTTAGTAGATTTCTCTAATAGTTTTCCCCGGAAATCAGCAGATAATCTCACTGCTTTTTCAAGTTGATGAGGCCGAATCTTTGGTAACTTAACAATACGATCGATACAAAACTCAATATCATCAGTATCAATTTCATTCTCCTCTCCATCAGATAAAATAGACTTTTTTATTTTACTTAAGTAACCCTAAAACATAGAGAAGGTTTCTTCAGAGTATTCTGGAGATGATTTGACTTGAAAGTTGAAAATGTCATAAAATTCGCTTGATATTGATGTCCATTGTGAATAATGTCAGGATCAAACTCGAATTTTACTGCAATAATTATATAGTCAATGTTATCTGAAAAAACCCAATATTCCAGAAGCTGAATAACATTTGGGTTTCATTTGTTTTTGCTATATCTCAATTTTTCTAAGTAATTGCAAGGAATCTGAGAAAATTCTTGTGAATAAGGTATTCCCAAAACAAATCTTTTCCTTTTTCATAATTATCTAGATAGTATTCGGAATACTATATGGTTTGCCTGAGGATTTCATGTTTAACTCCACAAAAAAGAATACTTACGTACCATCCTTTCATTCTAAAGTGCCTCTTTGTGAAATCAGTCAAAATAAGATTAATCTGTAGTTTGATGCGTTTTACTTGTTGGTCTCTCTAGTTTTTCAAGATCCAATTCTCGTTTTTATTTCTGTTTGATAATCAGCCAGGAGTCGATTAGGATCGCTTGGTGCTATTATGTGATGAAAAACGGGTATTTTTCATGATTCAATCTCTTTTAACATCTTATTGTATTATCGAAAGAATCTTATTATCAAATTGACCTGAAATTCGTTGATGTATTATGGCACCATCATTTATATATAGATCTTGATGTTATAACTTGTTATTCGAGTAATTCTTTTCTTCAGTTTTGTTTTGTAGTTTGACAATGTCAATCTAAGACATTTTTCATCCCATGACAAGTATTAAGTCCTATATAAGGTGTTATAATAATGATAAGATTATCGATTAAAACTATTCAAGAGCAATTATTGTATGTAAGAATAGAATTAAATCGTTTAGCACCACTAAACAGGGTATTTCTTATATTAATGAATGGAATTAGAATAGTTTGTACATCTGATACTATTTGGTATAAATATATAGAACAACAGAATTTGTTTATAATAACTCTGTATTACCTTGTCATGTTGAGATAAAACTTAATGTGATAAGATGAATCATTGAGGGTAATGCCTCAAATGATTCTTTATGTTTCTCAGAATTGAAACGAACCCAAACACGAGAAAGAGACAAAACACTTTTTTGAATTGTTAATGATCTGGAGAGCTTTCTGATTGAAAAGTATTTATTCCCTTATCGTTTCGAAAATGATGAGATACATTTATTGATGAAGAATGAAATGAATAATTCTTCATTTACGCTGAGATATGCCCAAAATTGGTAAAAAATATGAAACAGAGTTGAAATAATTTATACATAGTAACAAAACTGACTTAACAACCAATATTTTTAAATTATCACCCTAATTAGAATTCCATTGAATCCTTCCACTTTAATTGATTGAACCATCGAACCAATCGTGAGATAACAAAATTTGTGGAACTTCTATATAAACAAAGGATTAGCCTAAATTTCTGTAGAAACAACATCAACATTTTTGTAAGTTATAATAAAAAATTCAATAGGAAAAATATATAAAATAATGGAACTTTTCGATGAATACATATCTTTTGAAAAAATGATATTCAGTGATCATCCTGATATTCAATACGTGAATAATCTTGATGAAGAATTTATTATATGCACTTTATGCAGAATTCCCAAGTTCCGCCCATTTTTGCTCTCTGAAGTTGTTCACTTAGCTGCAGAATACTGTCAATCCCAAAAGTTTAAAGATCAGTTTATTAGTGACTGTTCCTTAATATCACCGGTTATTCTCCACCGCCTGTTTAAAATTGGGGTATATTCTTTTGACGAAATTCTTAATGAAATGAAGAAACCTGGAAGATATCGCTTGGCGGCATATTTTTTGAGACAACCACTGGATTATGAGGATTATATATCGAACGAGAACAACCCATATAAAGATCTTCCTTGTAGCTTTGATGAAATAAGTGGTTATGTTGAATTCGGGTTTGCTCCTTTTTCTATTGAATATGCTTTAAAGTATGATGAGATCGAAGTTCTCCAGTCAATATTATCGGATCCATCTTATTATAATATAGAAAATCAATCATGGAATCTTTTTGAATGGACCAAAAAGCCCAATAATTTAGATGCCCTTTCTTTTTCTGGGTATTTTGGATCTATAAAATGTTTTAAGAGATTATTATTCAATAATTGTCAAATTAATGAAGGAGTGATCCAATGTGTTATTTCAGGAGGGTCTAATGATTTGTTTCATATAGTTAGATCTTCAATTTCAAATCCTTCTCAATGTCTATATTATGCATGCCAGCATTGCAGGTATTCTTTTATTGACTATTTTCTGGACCAAAGTATAAATCTTGACTGTGCTGATCAAAATAATAATTGGACTTCATTAATGGTTGCTTCAAAAAATGGACACATAAGTATTGCACAAGTTCTGTTTGGTAATGGAGCTAATAGAGATATCCAGGATTGTTTTGTCAAGTGCTAATTTTTAAGAATTCTCTCATTCACATTGCTGTGAAACATAACAATTTACATTTCCTCAAATATCTATTAAATCTGGGATTATGCATTAATGATGCGAATTTGGAATTCTTTTGAAAATCTTTGGCAATTCTCCTCTTCATATTGCATGTCAAATAGGAAATGAATCTATTGTTGTGTTTCTGTGCAGAAATGGTGCAGATTATTATATGTTGAACAATGATGATTATTAAAAATATAGAATTATTCTCCTCTCCACCTTGCGATTACGAAAGGATTATGTAGAATTGTAGCTGTTTTGATATATTTAATGGGAGGAATTCTGGAAATTGATAAGCACAGAGATATAATAAAGCTTATCCATTTTGCTACACAATTTAATCAATGTGAAATTATTGATTATTTAATTCATGAAGGATCAGATGTTAATTCTAGAAACAAAAAACTATCTGGACTATAAATAATTTAACTCCACTTCATTTTGCATCGAAGGAAGGTCATTTCGAATCTGCCAAACTTCTGATTGAGAACAACGCCGATATCAATGCAGTTGATAATGATTTCCACATATTCATTTCTCATTAACCCCATTGCACTATGCTGTTATTGGTGGGAATATACTCGTAGTTAATTTACTATTAAAAAATGGATCAGATATTAATGCCAGAGATAATCAATCATATTGATTTCCTATTTGTTAACCCCACTTCACAGTGCTGTGTTTTGTGAGAAGCCTTCATCATCAGCAATTATTGGTCTTTTGGCTGAAAATGGTGCCAATATCGAATCCCAAGATGAGGATATTCTCAGTTAATGAATATGCTTACTCCTCTCCATCATGCAAGTATGAAAAGAAAAACTCAAGATTTTCTCAAACTTATTCAATTTGGCGCAAGAATCGATAGTGTGACTAGAGATACTAATTTTTGATTATTTTAATGACTCCTCTTCATTTTGCATCGATTAGTGGATGTCTTGAAATTGTTGAGTTTTTAATACATAATAATATTGATCCAAATATTAGGGACAAAAAGAAACCAAGGTATTTTTTGCAAACGCCCCTATTCATTATGCTGTTCATGGAAGATATTTCGAAATTGTTTTATTTTTAGCAAACAATGGTGCTGATGTCAATGTTGCTGATGCATTACTATACTTTCTGTTTTTGGTGAGACTCCCCTTCATTTAGCAACAAGGTACGAAAAAATCGGAATTGTTACATGCTTAATCGAATATGGTGCTAATGTGAATCAAAAAGATAAAAAGGGTATGACAGCATTCTTGTACTCAATGCGTTATGGTTTTCTTGAAGTTGGACTTTTTCTAAAACAATATGTTGCCAATATCGATGAGCCAGACAATCTTATCTATTTTGTTAACATTTTATGACTCCTCTTCACTGGGCATGCTCAGATAAGCAAACATTATGTGTTCAAAGTCTGATTGAATTTGGGGCCGATATCAATAAGAAAACAAAAAATTACTCTTGAGAATCATTAATTGGACTCCCCTTCATTATGCGTCTGAAAAAGGTGTAGAAGAAATTGTTCAAATACTAATGCATCATAATGCAAAGGTTAATGAATGTAACAACAAGAATGAGTATTATTTCATATGCAAACTCCACTTCATATTGCTACTAAACATTCATACCCAAATGTGGTTTCCATTCTTATTAGAAATGGGGCATTTATTAATCTTTATGATTATTCAGTAATCTTATCCATTATTTGAGCACCCCTCTCCATTATGCTGCACAGAATTATTACCCTGACAATACTGAATTTTTACTTCAAAACAATGCAGATATCCATGCTAAGAATATTAATATTTATCCATCATTTATGGATCTACACCTCTTCATGAAGCTGCCATCCATGGTTCAATGCCGGTTATTGAAATCCTGATAAAATATAATGCCAATGTTAATGAAAGGAACAATAATGTTAATTGAACACCATTCAAATGACCCCCCTACATTTGGCAGTCAAACATAATAAATTTTACAACATAGGTATCTTAGTTGAAAATGGCGCTGACATTAATGCTATGGATAATTCCAACAAGAGTCCGCTAATATTAGCACAAGAAGGGAATAAGAAGAATATACTGTCAATATTCGTGAGCAAATTGATTAAAAGCTAAAAACATACCTATTTTTTTATGTCAATTTGGGAATGCAAGTACCCTGCTTGGAATGAGTCCTGTGCTCATGTTAATATTCTTGCACATAAAATAGTTATCTTTTTGTTCGAGTCCAACAACCCTTTCGCCTTCCATTACAGATAAATGACCACTAGCGCCTTGATAGTTTTCTTTGACAACAAATATTTGACCACCATTTTGGCATTCTTGAGTGAATAAGTCTTCCAAAGGAAGAAATTTTGATGTGAGGGGATGAACACGCCATACTTGGAAGAAATCATCAGATTCTGCAGGACGGAACAATGAAAAATCTGCAAACGCGCTTGAATCATTACCAAATGGAAAATCAGGATACTCAATACTAAACTGGGTAAATCCCTCGATGAATTTTTGAGAAATCATCACCATCGAATCAGCAAAGTCAATTAATACTTTTTTGATCTCGTTCAATCTCCAAATTTCAAGTTCCTCAAACGAGGTAAGTAGTGTTTCCATTGTTCTTGTGATTATTTCAGTCTCCTCGCGGCATTTCTGATGTGATTCAATCGATTTGTTCTTATTAATCAAAAAAGCCTCTTGAAGGGGTTTGAGGTTGGTTGTTCCCTTTTGCTCCGCATTTTTCAATTCAACTCCAGCGTTAGTATAGTTTCTATATGCTTGCTCGTTGATTTGTCGGATCTTCTCTAATTGGCTAATAGCTTCGACAGCTTTCTGTGAAAGATCCCCATTTCTTTTGGTATACTCCACCGATCGATTAAGAATATTTCCAGAGGCAAATCTTTTCAATTCTTCTGCAGCAAAGGCAAAAGAAGGAATTTGAAGTAAATGATTCACAGCAATGTGAGGAAAGCTCTTGAAAAGTTCAGTATGAAAAGCATCAATGTCTGCTGCATTGGAATTCTTTTTGTCTTGATGAACAAGAGAATCAAGTTTGAGCTTTTCTAAGTTATCAACCAAGTACGAAAAATCACCAGAAAAAGTGATAATGTAATCATGCAAGGCATTGAAAACATGGGAGCTTTGTTTGGAGGCCTGTTCTAAAAGAATAGGAATGTCTTGATATGGACGGAAGTGCTGAGACATAAAAACTCTGTAAACAGAGGAATTGAATGAAAAATAATCGTAATTTACATTATGGAAACCACCTAATCAAAATCGAGTCCAGATATTATAGAGTCAGCATCATCTAGGTGGCTTGTCTGAGGAGATTTAAGCTTTGAACTTGATGTAACATCAGCGTTGCTTGGTAATTTGGTAGATTTCAAGAGCGAAACTACTGAAGATGTATCAAAATCTTTGAGATTTGATGATGTAGCATTAGGAGGTAGTGATGATGTGGATCCGAATCTTGAGAGCGATTCATTTTTTTGAAGGTTTTCATGATCACTCTCAACAAAACTAGCGCTAATTGATGGATCCAGCTCTGATTGCGGTGGGATTTGTGATGAAGACTCAAAGCTATCAAACTTTTTCGAGTCAACAACATCAATTCTGCTATTCTCTGATTCTATTACTGTATCATTCTGCTTTAATGTTGAAGTGTCCAATTGTGGCTTTTTGATCGAAGATGAATCTCCAATAAAAATGCTTTCTTTGATACTTGATGTGGGCTGCTGCGAAATCAGTGAGCTGGAATCATATGAAATGTCATCTCCTATTTGGGATTTCGTTTCGCTTTTTTCGGGAATCACTGAGCTAGATGGATCTAGTACTAAATCCGAGGAAAAACTATTCTGACTTGGTTTTGTTAGCTTCGAACTATCCTCTATCTTAATTGAGCCTTGTTCAATCTTAAGAGGCCCTGTGGAAACAAAAAAACTGGATTTGATAGAATTAGGTTGAGTATTTGATACTTTTGAGGATGATATAAAATCATCAAACTCAATAACATGTTGACTACTTTTTTGATTATCATTATGCTTAGAATGATAAGAAGTAAAAGAACTGCTACTTGAGAGATCATGTTTTGATACCTTGCTTAACGATGATGATTTAGATTTCGGAACAATATCGTTTGGTTTTAGAGTTATTACTTGGTTAAGTGCTCCTGTTGATGTTGATCTATTATTAATTGAGTGGTCAAGGGATGCCTCTGAAGATTCAGATCTTGGAGTAACAACCATATGATGGTCATCTTCTTGAGGATTTTTAGAAATAATATTATCAATTACTTGTGATTTCTTGAAAACAAACCTACTCTGAGGTCGGTGACTTTGTGCTAAATTATCAATGGAACGCACTTTCTTTTCTAAAACACTCATTTGTTTTAAAAGGTCATCTCTTGTTTGTCTGTATTTCAAATTAAGTTGGTACACATCTGCCATCCTCGGATTGACTTGAGGAAAGGTCTTGTCTTTCTTTTTTTCTCTTTTTTTGCTAGTTTTGGTTGATTCCATTGATACATTCTGTGACAAATGTTCCTCCACAGGCTTTGAAATCTTTTTTATTAATGAAATATCAGGCGAAAAATGCTTCACACCAATCTTAACATCAATAGATCCAACAATCATCTGGTTTCTATTCTCTAAAGGCAGAGATAAAGAAAAAGAGGCAGTTTCATTATTCATCTTATAAGAATCTACAATTATTCCACTGATATCTACGCCAGAAGCGCATAAAGATCTCATTTTATGATCAACCAAAAAAATATAGAACGGAAATGCCTGAAAAGCAGAAAAGCATTCGATTCTGCTCATATACTTACAGCCAAAAGACACCTTTGTCAAAGATTGTTTCTCTCTAATTTCAAAACTCAATCCCAAATCCACTATTGGAAGCGATTCTAGTTGCATCTGAACAGAAACTCTCTTCGAATGCATATTATCAAGCTCAATACCATTAATAAATACTTCGAAAATAAAAATTTCGTGATTGTTATAGAGATTTTTGGGATTACTAGAACTCATATAACTAAACGTACAACTTTACACGACGATTAATAAACCAAAACGGTTTTGACTTGGTCGTTCTTTTCACGATGTCGAAGGTTTCCATGCGCATTAGGAAATATATTGTCAACAAACTTCTTGACCGAAAGCAATTTGTCGTTGATATGGTTCATGTTGGCCAAAAAGCTCCAAGCCGCGATGAGATCAAGGATTCCATCGCCCAACAATTCAAGGCTTCCAAGGATCTTGTTGTTATTTTTGGAGTAAACACAAAGTTCGGTGGTGGTCGCACAACAGGTTTTGGTTTCATTTACGATAGCCTCGATGCCCTCAAGAGTGCTGAACCAAAGCACCGCCTCATGAAGATGAAGCTTGCTGAAAAAGGAAAGCTCACCCGCCGTATGAGAAAGAATGCCAGGAAGCAAAAGGTCAAGGTATGGGGTGCTGGAATTCGTTCAGCCCGCCACAAGACAAGACGCCAACAACGCAAGGAAGAGATGGGTACCCAGTAAAAGACTGAATATACTATAATTTAATCGTCGTACGATTATGTAAATATTATCGTTGACCAGCAAAAATGGGTGCTGAGTATGTCTGTTCTTCATGTGGTCACACATTCAAAGTTGATGGCAATTCCAACATGAGATGCATGAATTGTGGTTGTACTATATTTTATAAGAAGCGAACTCCTAATCGCATTGTATTTAACGCCCGCTGATTTGTATATAGATAAAGATATGAGTAAAAGAAATTTTATATTACTAACTATCCAACCATAGACCTTTTTCTTCCCCTAGACCTCACTTTTTTGAGCCTTCTCATTACTTTCTCGGCGATTTTGGAGTGTTTTACATATGAGTCGAAAACTACCTGAAGAAGGTGACCTTTACCTGGATGCGATGAGTTAAACGCTCTTTCCATCACATAAAGATCAACTGCCATATCTTCTTCCATGCTACTCGCAAAAGAAAGGCCAAAATCAATGACACACACTGTTCCATTATGAAACATAAAATTGGAAGTCGTAAGATCAGCATGAATCACATCGTTGTTGTGCAGTGTTGCAATTATCTTTCCCATATCCTCGAGAGCGCTCACGATTTTTGCGTCGTTTTCATCAATCAGATCAAAAATGGCCTTTTTAATTGTCGGCCCAGATAATTCCTCCATAAACAAAATATATTGTTCTAAATCTATAAATACAATAGGAGCTGTTGGGATTCCAAGCTTAACACACTTCATATTCGTTCTGGCTTCGTTATGAAGCCTTTCATTCCTTAATTTTAGATCTAAAGATTCAATTCTCCATTTTTTCGCTTCTTGGTTCTTAGCAATACAATCTTTGCCAAATAGATTCACTTTCCAAACCGAGGCTTCTGCCCCCCTCTTAATCTCTACCCAGTTCTCCTTGTTCATTTGTAAAGTTATTTAAAAAAAAATAGTAAAACACTAATTTATCATTAAATACCAGCAATCATCAACGATTCATCCCAAAAGACTAATTTTTCATGAATAATAAAAAACTACGTTATAAATTTTGATGCATAGAGCTATACCAGAGTTTAATCGCATCTGTGTTAAAGCGTCACGCGAAAGAGCCTTTGCTCAACACATTGAAGCCTTGAAATCTATTCAGCATTCGAAGAAACCAAAAGTGGGACTGAATCCTGAAACATATGTTGTTACCAAGGATAAGGCTAGTACAAAGAAAAGGGAAGGATTTGTTGAAGAGAAAAAGGCGGTAAATGGTGTTAGATCATCAATACCGAAGAAAGAACCAAAGAGCATTTTGGCAAGTAGACCATATACACTTCGAGGCCAGGCTCAGAGAGATGAACTTGCTCGAATCAACTACGAGAACGCAAAAATACTGCACGCTGTCCAAACAAGCAAACCCACTCTCAGTAGGAATGAATGGCTTGAACATCGCCTTGAACACAAGTACCAAGTCACCAAGATCTCAGAGTTCACCAAAACAGTACCAAAAACTGACATTATTAAGGATGAACTGGACAAAACCTATGGAAAGAAAGCCGATTCTTCACTTAATACCACCCACCCATCTCACACTATTCTTGGGTCCCCGGAGAAAAACAACCTGAAAGATAACAGCTCGAATTCTTCTCCTCAAAAACCACCAGCATCCAAAGAACATCAGCCCACCAATCAATCTGAATCTAAAACCAACAAGGAATCGTCAGAAACCAAAGCTGATATGACTGATCACGCTCAAGCTGTTATCAAAGATCTAATGGAACACGCTGATGATAGTGTTCCTGAATACAAACACGAACCAGAACCCCTACCCCCTAACGCGGTTCCAATGCTCGATTAAATAAACTTATTAAATAAAATAACCGCTACTTTACAAAACCGCTAATATGGCGGTTTTTAAATACAAAAAATCCCAAATGTTCTACAAGAGATTTGATGAGATTTCTGCTCAAATGACGAAGCTGTTCCGCACTAAGAACTCCCTAAAGGAAACGGCAGCCCAATTCGACGAATTATCTAAAACGCAAGACGAGGATAATCCATTTGAATGTGGGCTAGTTGCACTTGCAAAATTTGGAGAAATGCAGTGTTGGCAAAAGGTAGAGGATAAACAGAGGACAGTGAGAACAGCTGTTAAGGCGGCCCGCTTATTTATCAAATCTGCAACATTTAATTATAGCATTTCTCGAAATTTGAGGGATACCTGGTCTGATCCTCTTGCAGATGGGCTTCATTGTTACAGAGTAGCTGTTGATGTATTGAAAAATGACGCAAAGCCGAATCTAGCAGTTGTTTTGTTATTAGAGTTAGGCAAGACAGAATCGCAGTTTGATTTATTGCATTATGCAGGAAACACTTATGAAGAAGCAGCTACCCTATGTCTTGACCAGAAACTTTCTCCTCCACTTCTTTTCGATTCGGTTTTCAACAGCATTGATTGCTATTGCAAAGCTGACAGACTTGATCTTGCTTTGGCTATTGTTGACAGGGTTAGTGATAAATTTGGAGAAGATTTGATGAAACAGATCGATTCTTCTCCGCTAATGAAGCGCCAATTCGAAGATCTAAAGATATACAAGGCTCAACTTCTTTTATCTGCTTTCAAGCATGATAAATGCATTGATTTCGCCAAGAATAATCTTGATGCAAATGTAAAGGAACTCTTCGAACAGCTATGTTCAGCTACAAAGAGCAATTCAATTGCTGTAATAGATGCCCTTATTAATCAAGCCAGATCTTCATCTTATTTCACAGAACAACAAATATCTCTATTTGAAAGACACCTTTATTTACTCTCCAAGAGTGTCGAAGCTGCATATGCAGAGTTAGCTAACTAAAAATCACATACAATCGTTATGCTTTTATTGTTTCGAATAATAATTTGAAAGATGGTACAAGAATCCTCTCCTTCATATCCTTATAAAGTGGATTTATATCTAAAACTTTTCGACAAAGAGCTAGAGAAACTTCTGGCTTAAATACATTCATTGCACAAAAAGCCGCATTATACCCGGCCTCTAAATCAGCATTTCCTGAGAGCTCCCAGCATCTTGAAAAAGCAGAATAAGCTTCATTATAATTCTTATTCTTTAAGTGAAGCTTAGCACTCATTTCCCATCCCTTCTTACAAGACATATTCAAATCAAGAGCTAAGAACACATAGTGATTTGACGCATGCTCAGTACTTTCAACTGACATAAGATGGGCTTTAAGGAGATATGCTTCTTCAAATACAGAATAATTCTCATGAAAAGGTTTTGAAACAAGAATTTGCTCAACCAGGGTACTGGCTTGCTTGAACTTACCAAGTGCAGCGTAGTACCTTGCTTGTGCAACGAAAAGATGGATATCAGATTGTGACTTCCCATTAATGGATTCTATAATTGAAGCAGCTCTAGATATCATATCTGGTGTATTATAAGACGCTAATAATTCGGCTTGGAATACAGCCTTTTCATTATCTTCAAGGCGTATCTTTTTCAAAAGACTATCTGCTTTCAGGAGATCTGATTCGCTGGAAAGAGGCATGTTTTCCATCCATAAAAACCTTTTATCAGGGTTGATTAAACATCTGAAAATGAGAATATAAGAACTTATTTGCCATTTGTTGCTCAATGCAGCCTTTTCAAGATATTTAATGGCAATTTCATTCTTTGATATGTATAAATTGTATAAACCTCGGACAAAGCACATACCAGGTGAATCATCAAACTCTGATTGATCAATTCTCGTTCTAACTATTGATAGTTTACCAGCACGAGCGCAAATTTCAACTAATCTGACAAGGGATCTGTAATAGTGAGGATGATCATTTAAAACCCCTTCTAAGTATCTGATTGAATCTCCATACTCCCTATTCTCAACACTTGTTAAGAGCAATATAATGGATTCCGTCTTTGGATAACGAAGGAGGTATTCTGAACAGATTCTCTTGCATTTTTCAATGTCATATCTAATTTTGTAAAGATTAAAAAGAGAAATAACAGCATCGCAATTACTAGGATCAAATTGAAGAGCTTTTTGATATTGTTCTGCAGCTTTGTCTCTCTGGTTTGAAAGTTCACAATGTTTACCTGCCTCAACACACAAGCTTGATATTCGAGTTTTCAATGTGAATATATAGCGATTGGGTTTTTCGGCATTAACTATTGGTTCTAAATATGACATCGCATCAGAGAAACACTTCTCTGCTTCCGAATGATTATGAAGTCTTGAAAGAACAATCCCTCTCTGTTCTAACATTTCCGAATATGGTATGGCCTGTTGTGGACTAATTAATCTGATTGAACTGTTGATACATAATTGAGCTTCTTTGTATCTTTTAAGCTTTATTAATAGCTTAATAAGTTGCATCGAGATGGCAGACACTCCTTTCAATAAACTCGCTGTCTGTGTGAATACTGTTGCAGCTTTGTCAAATCTATGTGACCGAACAAGAACCATCACAAGCTTAAGTATAGTAGATGGTTCAATTTTTCTTAGATCACCATTGCCAATATAAATCTCAGCTGCGGCATCATAGTTGAAAATTTTGGCATATGCATCCCCAAGAAGCTCGCGATTGTGAGGAGAATCTTCTTTTGATAATAGATCTTTGAAACATTGTAGAAAGCCGGGTTCATCCTTTTGGAATACTAATTTAATTTCTGATTCGGCTATAATAGCTTTTTCATAATACTTTTTGTGTGATTTCAATTTTTCTAATAAAGAAAAAGCCCTAGAAAACTGATTTTTCGAAGCAAGAATCTTGGATTGACGAATAGCTATTTGCATTTTATCATATGGATGGGACAAAGAATTGTTCAAGGATTTTATCAGTTCCAAAGGTAGACTAAATTCATCAATTTCGAAACACTGGTCAATAAAGAATAAGCATGATGATAAACTCTGTGTTTTTTGGAATAGATGCATTAATGAGCTGAATGAGGCTTTTTTCTCTTTGCAATTCATTTTTTCGCTCACACAACAATACTCTATATTGTTCTCTAAGCTGGAATCTAATTCCAATGCATCTTTCAAATATCCTTTTGATAATTCATAGTCTTTGTTGAAATAATGTATCAATCCCAAACAAAATACGCATGAAGAGTATCTATATATCCATTTTGATAGAATCAATTTTTCAAAAATAAGTTGAGCTTCGTCAAACTTGTTATTGAGATAATACAATCTAGCCCTAGCAAATTTCAAAGGAGGATAACCCGGTGCAATCTTTTGAAGACTTGATATTAAAGATTCTACCTTTAAAAAACGATCCTCGTGTGGTAACTGTGACAAAGTTCGATTATAATAAACTATCTCATCAAGTACATCAGAAATAATATCAAATCTAGAACTAATTATTGAATTAAAAACTCTCTCAGTAGCTACCTCATGAGGATATACAGAAAAGTCAAAACTTGGATTATTGAATGGATCATTAGTATGTTTTAATAATTCTTCTATTAAACTATCCACTGAATCAGTTGCATTAAGAATATTTCTTTTAAGTTGAGCCTGCAAAGAAAGCAATGCAATACTGGTATCAGCAACATAGTTATATATATCAATCTGATCCTGTGCTTCACTAAATCTTCCTGTATTAATCAGTGACTTGATAAGACACTCAGAAGCAAATACATTTTCGGGATTAAAATCTAAACTTTTTTGAAGTGAAGGTATTGATACAACTAAATTTCCAGCTAACAATTGATGATATCCCATAACAGCTTGTGTAATTGATTCATTGTTTGATTTTTCAACTGCAAGACGAGCGATTTTGGAACTATTCTCAATAACAGCAGGATTCGAAGAGGATATTGAAGCAAATAGAAGGGCATAACTACATAAAAGTTTCCAATTGCTGTATTCAACTTTTTCACAAATCTCATATATTTTGCTGATTGCTTCAGATGCTTGAAACAACATATCATTTTGCAATACATTGTAAAGAGTTTCAATAACATAAAACTCGAGATTAGAAATCATCTTGTCCAATGATTCTTTTGCTATACTATATGAAAGACCCCAATTTTTTGTTGAAAGATGAATTCTGGCCTTTTCCATATGTATTTCTGGAAAATCATACCGAGAGATTATTTGAGCATGTACCTGAAAGCAATCTGAGAACCTTCCTTGAGCCGCAATACAGCAAGCTTTCCCATACAAAGGAATGAGATCGTATGCATTTTGAGGGACAGAAAGTATCTGAAGAAACATGTCTAAAGCTTTTGTGACATCCTTTTTGGAGTACAAAATCCAACCTAGAATCGCTTTAGATTGATTATTTTCAGTGGTATGCTTAAGAATTTGTTCAGATAACTCCAAATCACCAAACAGCCATGCGACAAAAGCAGCATTGAGCATTGAAAAATCATTTTTAGATTCAATTAATATACTTAATTCGTCACGAATGCCTTTAACAATTGACTCATCTATTGTTTTTGAACAAGAATGAATAAAAAGCAATGAAACCTTGTAAAAAACAATTAAATCCGGTCTTTTGGAAACCCTTTCCATTTCTTGCAATGCAACTTGTGTATTTCCTAGGATTCCATGAGATAAAGCATGCCAAACAAATAATATCAAATTACTGCTTTTTTGTTTAACACCCTCTTCGCATAGAACCAATGCATGGCCATACAAACCATGACGCCAATAATAAATCAATCTTTCTCTAAAACACTCTTCCATTATCTCAGTATTTTTAAACGAATTAAAAACCTATGTAATTTACTCTTCAATACCCATGTTCTTAGCGAGCTGCTTAAATGAAACAGGACGGAATTCGTAGCCTTGTCCAGTATAGAACTTTGAGGAGAACTCAACCCACATTAGACGAATTGCGTGAAGAAGGGAAGAGAAACACTCCATACCAAGAAGAATAACCACAGACATAACAGCATAACCAGCCCATCCGATTACTAAAATTAATGGGTTCTCAGTCTTGAGTGTAGTTAGGAATAATTGTTCGTAGAGAACATGGCTTAATTGTGCGTGAGCCAAAGAAAGGGCCCAAAGACGAAGATAAGAAGCTGTATGTGATAGAGCAGAAAGACAAAATTCAATTACATGGATTAAATTCATAACGAAAACTTCAAGAATTGAAACATTTTCGCCTTTATGCATAACAATCTCTACGATTGGGCGAGCAAATAATAATATTGGGATAGTAGCAATAAATATGATTGCAAGAATATGTTGAATAGTTAATTGATTTGGATATAAAGTCTGATCGGGTGATAGTTCGGATGGAGAAAGGAACATTGAGATTAAAACTTGAATAAGGTTAACTCCATTGCTTTCTTGGGGGAATTGGGTACACCATTTCTTAATAATAAGAACAACCATATAACCAAACAAAGATATAAGATATAAAATCTCTGGAACCCAACCTAAAAGTAATTCAAGATAATGCTTCCTTCTGTAGTGCTTAATAAATGATAGAACCATTCCAAAAGTCATTTGGCATATGCCCATTACAACAGATAGCTTCATTTTCATTGAATTCAAGAAAATGAGTTCATTATCTTTGAATAACCAAACTGGATCAACACCAAATGGATAAATACTTGAGTCTGTCTTGTTGAAACGAATAATTGATGATTCATTTGATGAATGAACTTCATGATAATGTGATCCAAATAGATTAATAGGAAGTCCAAACCAATCATTATATAGTACGCCACAATACATACCGCAAATAGACATCATAAGAATAAAGTATCTGAAACTGAGAAGGGATCCGAATAATTCTCCATTATTGCTTTTAGAAAGCTTAGGATATAAGTAAATTAATGTAAGAGCTATAAGAAGGTACATAAATGAATGACCTACATCTCCAAACATGACTCCAAATAAAAATGGATACATTGCATAGAAAGCACCACCATTAACTTCATCATAATTAGCATAACCATATGAGTCATTAAAGATTTGGAAAGCGGATGTAAACTCATTGGTCTCAATGAGGGTTGGCGGAGGTACCTCAACATCTGTTACCTGGAATGTGGTATGAATAGCAGAACCTGCTTCAGCAGATGCTTGCTCCAAAAGAGGTTGAAGCTCATTCATTCTTCTTGTAGGAACCCATCCTTTATATATTGCCCTATCTTCGATCATGGCAAAGTCAGCAAAATCCATGTATTGATACATTTGCTTTTCGCGAGCGAAATATAATTTATATTGCCAATACTTGTCCTTTTGTTGATCTAAAAATCCTTTGTTATCATCATAACTCTGAGACAAAACAGCTTGAATCTCTTCAATTTGGCCACCAAGTTCAATCTCCCTTTTGTCAAGTAAATTCTCTTCCACTGCGAATTCAAATACGTCTGCTCCATATGACTGAGCAATAGCAGTCAATTTCCTCATGATTGATTCCGTTTGGAACCAAACAGTGAAAAATGAGCTCTTTTCATCATTTGGACAGGCACCAGTTGTAGTAACGACGTTTCCACGAGAAATTCTGTGGAAAGTTATAAGAAGGCGCCTGAGTTTGATTGTTTCAATTATACCAGTAATAGAGTGCAAAAATGAGCTTCCTAAAAGCTCAAGCTCGAACATGGCGGATCTTTCGTGATCAGAATCACCAGTTTGAATTACATCTCTCCTCTCTTTAAGAAGAGGACGGAAGAATCGGAGAGCAGAGCGGGTCATATCAAGAAGGCGTAATTGGGTCTCGAGCTGTTGAGTATGCTGAATTCTTTCATGGAGAGAATTGCTTGAATCAACAATATACGGCAAATCATCATGAATAGAGATTGGATGAGTATTAAGATTCTGTTGGAACTGTGTCAAAGTTGGGGCTGGTCCAAGAAGATGATACTGTTCTAATTGGCTACCAATAAAAGATAAACAACGTTCAGCTTCTTCACAATTAACAAAACTTTCAGCATAGCGCCTATTAGCGTTAACATTACCATCAGTCGCATCAATAAGATGAATCAAATTCGCTCCAGCCAATAAACGTATGGTACTAGAAGCGCTCTCGAATGGTACAACAAGTTCAACGTGTTGCATACGTTCAGGAAAGAATACAGACGATTCGGCAGACATTTGTCCTTGTGTTACTAATTGAGTGGTTTAGCCGAATATTGAGAAGTTTATGGTGATAGGGCTAACCGCCAAACGATTATTCTAGCTGATCGTCCAGGTTAAAATTAATACTCGTTTACTGCGCTATTATCAACAGAGCCTCTCTGATTTGACTCAAGAGGAGCTTATTTCCCGGCTTATATCTTTCAATCGTCCATTTAATTCTGCTTTGGATAGGGATGGTCTTATTGAGCAGATTTGTTTGTTTGAAGAATCTGAGAATATTGAAAGAAAGGGTGATTCTGTTTCAAAAATGCGAAAAAATAATAAGAGAAGGTTTCGATATGTAGTTTACCTGGTATTTTTTGTTGGAATTTTATGGATTTATAGTACACTGATATCATACTATAAAAAAGACGCTATTTTGTACTGCAAAGATAAAAATGACCTCCAGGGGTGTTTTCCGTGTCCAATAAATGCAAATTGTGCAAACGGTTCGGTCAACTGCGAGCGAGGCTATGTGCTCTCACATGGTTTTTGCATTCACAATCACAGCTATTTTGATGAAATAGGACAGCTTATTAATCTTTCAGTTCAATATTTGACAAGTATGGCAGGCCGTTATCGGTGTGGATCGATCGACAGAGACTGGATGAGTGTGGATCATTTAGAATCTGCTCTTTTTGATTCCAAGGTTATCCCTCCAGAGTTTTTTGATGAAATTTTTCATAAATCTCTTGATTATCTTAGAAAAGAGAGGTTTATAATTAGGAAGAATAACAACAATCAAGAAACACTTGTGTCTTTAGTCATAAAAAGACCACTTGGATGTGAAATACGATTAAGATTTCTTCATACAGTGGTATTTTCCACGATTGTATTGCTCATTTGGTATTTATACGTTTTCATTAGATCTTATATGAATCGTTCAAATCAAAAGAGAATTAAATTAAAGATGGATGCCCAAAAGGTAATCAACCAAATGGGGCAATATTCATGGACCGAAATATCTGAGCATTCACTGACTGATAGATACAAAGATAACAAAGAAATTGATTTTTCCAACTGGAAAGGCATACTTGATGAGATCACAAAATCGAAGTTTGTTCAAACAAGAGAAGGTAATGGAACAACTTTTATTAGGTTTATTAAATAGATGATCATTGATCAGGTAATTAATTGATCACTCAAGTATAATGAGTTTTCTTATTGAATACAGATTATGCTATATTGCTCTTGTTAAATAACCTGAATGAAACAAATATTACCTTTTAATTGATATTATGACAACATGGGTTGGCATAGTATAAACCATAAATACTGCTGTATATGCATAATTCTAATTTTTTATTTGTAAATTTCCTTTCATAATTCCATTAGAAATGTCTTAGTGATTTTTTCTCTGCAATATCTCTACCAAGAATTAATCGGAATAATTCTCTATGTAAGAACTGGGATTATCTTATTAAATGGGGAAAAACTAAACAAAACGAATTCGAATCTTGTTTGTGATTATTTCTCCCATAAAAAAAAGGATAAATTTTTGAAATATTTTGCTGTTTTATGAAAAAACAAACTGTTTTATTTAAGATAGAGGCAATAAAATAACCCTGTTTTGCCCATAATTAATGTTAAACGGACATTTTGGCGGCATTTTTATGGATTGGATATCTTATTGGTTATTCGAATAATTCTTGTTTTCAGGCTCTGGTCACAATTGAGAGAAAGCACCAAACTGAAAGCATGTATAAATCCCTTTTAAAATCCTAAAAATAAAAAAAAATCTTTGTAATTGTTTTTATTATATTTTTTAAAATGTTGAAGGGAAATGGATTTAAATGATTTAATTAACAATGGGATGTTTTTTATGATATATATTCTCATCTATGGATGTTATAATACAGATGATATCGAGAAAAACCACTATAAATGTTGATAGAAATGTTTTGTGCTTATGATATGTCCAAAAGTTGAATATTAATTCTTTTAAGTGTATCATCATTATTTATCATGCATTTATGGATATATCAGATTCTAGAAATCGTAATCTAATCATTATTAATCATGAAAACTGGATTCAAAAAAAAACAATATATAATAGCAAAAGTTGGTCAAATCGATACAAATATCGATAAAAATTACATAAATAGGATTGATAAATGATGGAAAAGGAGTGGAACATAAAAATGATTATAAATTTCAAATGATTAACATATTGGGTTCTTTTTTGGAAGTCATTGATTCTTAGTTATTCAAATGAATTTTTATGTTCCACTCCTTTTCCATCATTTATCAATCCTATTTATTTAATTTTTATCGATATTTGTATCGATTTGACCAACTTTTGCTATTATATATTGTTTTTTTTTTTGAATCCAGTTTTCATGATTAATAATGATTAGATTACGATTTCTAGAATCTGATATATCCATAAATGCATGATAAATAATGATGATACACTTAAAAGAATTAATATTCAACTTTTGGACATATCATAAGCACAAAACATTTCTATCAACATTTATAGTGGTTTTTCTCGATATCATCTGTATTATAACATCCATAGATGAGAATATATATCATAAAAAACATCCCATTGTTAATTAAATCATTTAAATCCATTTCCCTTCAACATTT
>Ga0074193_1000514_pt1 | contig 62429 bp, 53 predicted proteins | sample EPASupsiteHSE605_FD_64523 | JGI IMG/M metagenome (GOLD analysis project Ga0074193, IMG submission 64523) | Bioremediated contaminated groundwater from EPA Superfund site, New Mexico - Sample HSE6-05 | ecosystem: Environmental > Aquatic > Deep subsurface > Groundwater > Contaminated ...
GAGAGAAAAAAGTACATTAAAAAAGAGAATCTTGTATCATATGTAAAGAACATATTTACGAATTTATTTTGAGAGGGAGAAAAACATTTATGTTATACTATGAAATTTTGGCCGGTCATCCGGAAATGCAGACGGCACTAATTTTCAAAGAACAGAAAATGACCTACGGACAGTTGAGGGAAAGCATTGAACGCAGAGCCAATTTTTTGCAGGCCAAGGGACTCAAGAAAGGTGACAGAGTCGGATTGTTAAGCAAGAATTGTGCAGACTTTGTCGTTTCCTATTTTGCGGTAATCAGGGCAGGCGGCGTTGTGGTGCCGTTCAACTTTCAGCTGGCTCCTCGTGAAATTGCCTATATAGTAAAAGATGCCGGCCTTAAATTAATGATTGCGCGGCAAAAAATAGATCTTACAGAGGCTCTGCAGGAAATTGATTATGCCGGCCTTGTTCAATTTGATTTTGTCGAAATGGAAGAACCGGTAGAGCATGAGTTCATAGATCATGAACTGCATGAAGATGACAATTGTACGATCATTTATACTTCCGGAACGACTGGTAAACCCAAAGGGGCGATGCTCAGCCACAAAAATCTGGTAGCTAACACCAGGGAATTTACGGCTGTTGTTACTATGAGCGCTGAGGATATCGGGCTGTGTGTTCTGCCTATGTATCATTGCTTTGCCTGGACGGTTTCTGTCAGCGATCCTTTGTTCTATGGAGCCTGCATAGTAATTCAGGAGACTTATATTTTCAAGGATACGATGGGCTTGATTGCTAAACATGAGGTTAATTTCTTTGCTGGCGTACCGACAATGATTCAATTATTCTTCAAGGGCGCAGAAGCCGCTGAATTGGCTAATATCAGATGCTTTATCAGTGGTGGCGCACCGTTACCGCAGGTATTGGCTGAAGGCTTCAGGAAAAAATTCGGCAAACCTGTGCAGGAAGGGTATGGACTTTCCGAAGCTTCACCGGTTGTAACTGTTAATCCGGCTTCCAAGGTAAAAGTTGGCTCTATTGGGCCGTCTTTGCCAGGCGTTATAGTTATGATTCAGGATGAGGACGGCAAAGAAATGAAGCGTGGCGAAGTAGGAGAATTATGCGTGCGCGGCGATAATGTCATGCTGGGATATCTGAATCTGCCGGAGGAAACAGCTGGTGCACTGCGCGGCGATTGGCTGCACACCGGTGATTTGGCCTACAAAGATGAAGATGGCTATGTTTTTATTGTCGATCGCTTGAAAGATATGATTATATCCAGCGGCGAGAATATCTATCCGCGGGAAATTGAAGAAGCGCTATACACGCATCCGCTGATTGAGGAAGCAGCAGTAATTGGCATTCCGGATAAATTACGCGGTCAGGCTGTTTGCGCTTATATGGTTTTGACTGAAGGCGCTGCGCTTGAAAAAAAAGAGCTCAGAAAATATTTAATGGAGAGGATTGCTCCTTACAAAGTGCCGCGTGAATTCTTTTTCTGTGTACAGTTACCGAAGAATTCTACGGGGAAAATTTTGAAAACAGCTTTGCGTGAGCAGGCATTGATTGACATGGTAAGCCGCAAGAGATGAGAGGAATATGATGAAAAAAATATTTTTGCTTTTCAGTTTTCTGTTTTTGACTTTAGCTCTCACAGGTTGTGCGAAGGGCGAAGTCGTGATGGAATTGTCAAGATTCGGCTCGGCTAATATAGAATGTAAGATTGTTGCCATGCCGCTTGTGGCTTCACAACTTGGGCCTTTAAAAGAAGATTTCACCAGCGATGGTTTTCAGATCGAAAATATTACTGAAGATAAAATGCAGGGGTTTATCGCCAAAAAGCACTTTAAAAGTCTTGATGAGCTAAATAAGGCCAAGATAGTGCGCGGTTTTGAATTGAATAAGAGTAAGACGCAGACAGATACTGCAATGAGCACTGATGGCGAAGTCAAAAAGTCCGCGGTAGTCTATAAGCAGGGTCTTTTGTTTGATACCGTAGCGGTGAATACGCATCTTGATTTGCGGTCCAACAAAAAAGACGAAACAAAGGAAAGCCAATGGCTTGTTAAAAATTTACTGCAGCAGGTTAACCTGCGTTTTGTTCTAAAACTGCCTACGGCTGCTGACAGCAGTAATGCAACGAGAAGTCCGGATGGCAATAAAACTTTGGTCTGGGACCTTGTTCTGGGTGAAGATAACGAATTGTCGGCACAAGTTACCTATCTCAACCCTTATAAAGCAGGCGGCTTGCTTATTGTAGTACTAGTAGCAGGCGGCATATTCTGGCGTAAGAAAAGAAGGAAACCAGCGAATGACAAAACAGCTTAAGGAAAAATACGAAGATTTAAAGAAATATCTACAAGGATTCGATAGTTTGGCAGTTGCTTTTTCCGGTGGTGTAGATTCCACATTCCTACTGGCCGCGGCTAAAGAAGTTCTGGGCGAAAAGTTCATTGCTGTTACGCTGCTTTCAGGGTTTGTGCCGGAAAATGAAGTGAAAGAGGCGACTCTTTTTGCGTCTGCTTTAGGAGTTCAGCATGAATTCATCAGAGTGGATGAACTTAGTATTCCCGGAGTTGCGGAGAATCCTCCTGACCGATGCTATTTTTGCAAAAAAGCTTTGTTTACACAGATCAAGGCTTTGGCTGAAAAAATGGAGATACAGCAGGTTGTGGATGGCTCCAATCTGGATGATGAAAGGGATTATCGCCCGGGTATGCTAGCCCTTGCAGAACTCGAAATCAAAAGTCCTTTGCGGATAGCTCGATTGACAAAGGAAGATATAAGAGCTTTGTCGCAGATGTTGAACTTGCCTACATGGGATAAACCTTCTTTTGCCTGTCTTGCTTCCCGTATTCCTTACGGTGAACCAATAACGAAGGAGAAACTGGCAATGATTGAAGAAGCAGAGCTATTTCTGATGAAGCTGGGATTTAAACAACTGCGCGTGCGCTGTCATGATAGGCTAGCCAGAATTGAAGTGCCGGAAGAAGATATTCCAGTACTTTTAAATAGTGAAATGCGCAAAAAAATTGCTGATGCCTTTGCAAAAATAGGTTTTACCTATACGGCAATCGATATCAAAGGGTATCGAACAGGCAGTTTGAATGAAGCCCTTAAACAATAATTCGTCAAAATTTTCTCATAAATTATTTGGATATGATAGAATCTAGGTAAGTATAAGGAAATGAAAGCGGGTGATGATTCATGACAATGGAATTTGAACAAATCTGGGTTTTGAAGATTTATACTGCTGAGGATGTTTATTACAATGATAAGCCTCTTTTCAATGCTATCATCGAAGAGGCAAGGAGACTGGAAATTGCGGGTGCCACAGTTTTTAAATGTATAGAAGGCTATGCTACTGAAGCCCGTGGTCTTGAAAGAAGACCACTGATCAGATTTTCAGAACCTAGCAACCTGCCGATAGTGCTGGAAATCATTGACAAAAAGGACAAACTGGAACTGCTGTTGCCTTTTTTGGAAAAAAACACGAAAACAGGCCTGGTTACGTTTGAAGGACGTACTAGACTGGTTACGGATTATTTACGTGAGATGCGCGGCACAAACAAAATAACAGAATAATTTTCTGTAAATTCTTGGAAAATATCTGTCCGCGTACTGCGGACTCGCAAAGAAAATGTTTTTGGCAATGTCTCTTGTGTGAGAACAAAAACATCGATTGCCCGTGACATAAACACTACTGGAAAATGACATATATACAGTTTTGGGGAAAATGCGTGTTTTAAATTGTAACTATTTGTGACTTTTTTGTAATATTGTAATGCTTTTAACAGCGTGCTATAATAATGAGCAATTAGATGTGTGTGCATTACAAAAAAACAATAAAGGGGAAGATAGTTGTGAAAAAGATTCTATCAGTTTTATTGGCCTCAACATTTGCAGTCGGTATGCTAGCCGGTTGCGGTGGAGAGAAGAAGGATGCCGCAAAATCCGACGTAATCAAAATCGGTGTATTCGAGCCTCTGACAGGGGATAACGCAGCAGGCGGTGAATTGGAATTACGCGGTATTAAATTGGCTAACAAATTACATCCTGAGGTTCTTGGCAAAAAGGTTGAACTTGTTATAGCTGATAATAAATCCGATAAGGCTGAAGCTGCTTCTGTAGCTGCCCGCCTGATTGAAAAGGATAAGGTTAAAGTAATTATCGGCACCTATGGTTCTTCTTTGGCTATGGCTGCTGGCAATATCGTAAAGGAAAACAAGATTCCTGCAATTGGCACAAGCTGCACCAACCCGCAGGTAACTGCAAATAACGACTATTATTTCCGTGCGTGCTTTATTGATCCGTTCCAAGGCACTGTAATGGCTAACTATGCTTACAAGAATGGCGCAAGAAAAGTAGCTATCATTCAGGAAGTATCCAACGACTATGCTGTTGGTCTTGCTAAGTTCTTCAAAGAAGCATTTATTAAATTGACAGGAAGTCCTGACAGCGTAATTGAAGTTGCTAACTACCAGACTGGTGATAAAGACTTCTCCGCTATTTTGACAAACATTAAAGCTAAAAATCCTGATGCTGTATTCGCACCTGGTAACTTTACTGAATCAGCATTGCTGATCAAACAAGCTCGTCAGCTTGGCCTCGAAGTTCCATTCCTTGGTGGTGACACTTGGGAAACTCAGGAATTCATTGATGTAGGCGGCAAAGATGTTGAAGGTGCAAGCCTTTCTACTGCTTTCGACCGTGAAAAAGCAACTACTGAAGAAGCTAAAAAATTCCTTGATGCTTATGTAAAAGAGTATAAAGGTGAACCTTCTGCACTTACTGCTTTGGCCTATGATGCTTACCTGATAGCTATTGATGGTATTAAACGCGCTGGCACTACCACTGATTCTGTGAAGATTCGTGACGCTATCGCACAAACCAAAGATCTGGAAACTGTTACCGGCAAAACTACTCTCGATAAAAATGGTGATGCTATTAAAGCTGCCATCATTAAAACTGTCAAAGATGGCAAGTTCAAATATCTTGATTTCGTTGATGTAAAATAAATAATATTTCAACCTGATTATTTCTTGTGCTTCCTTCCCAAGGGAAGGAAGCAATTCTTTTTTCAAATATGTATGGTGGTGTAAATAATGGAATTTTTCCAAGCAATTTTTAATATGTCCGGCGCAAGTTTTGCGCAGCACATGGTTAACGGAATATCACTAGGCAGCCTTTATGCCATGATAGCTATCGGTTACACGATGGTTTACGGTATCCTGCTGATGATAAACTTTGCCCATGGTGATATCGTTATGATGGCTTGCTATTTTGCTTTCTTCGGTATTACGGTCTTTAACATACCCTGGTATCTTACCTTTGTAGGAGTTATCATTGCAACTGCACTTTTGGGTGTGGTTATTGAGCGCGCAGCTTATCGTCCTTTGCGCGATGCTCCTAAAAATTCTGTTCTGATTTCGGCTATCGGCGCATCCTTCCTGCTGGAAAACCTGGCTAACTATCTTTTCAGCGGCAGGCCTCTGCGTTTTCCTAATATTGAATTTTTAGCACAAAATATTAACATCGCTGGTGTGCAAGTACAGGCAATCAGTTTGGTTATCCCAGTGGTTACAATCCTTTGCCTGGTTGTTTTACTGCATATTGTCAATCATACTAAAATCGGCATGTCTATGCGCGCTGTGTCCAAGGACTATGAAATAGCGCGTGTCATGGGCATTAATATCGACAATGTAATCTCTATTACCTTTGCTATCGGGTCAATTCTGGCAGCCATTGGCGCTATCATGTGGGGCATACGTTATCCTGGAATTACACCGCTCTTAGGCGTAATGCCGGGTTTAAAATGTTTCATCGCTGCTGTTATTGGTGGTATCGGCAACATCAAGGGAGCTGTTCTTGGTGGTTTCATTCTTGGACTAGGCGAAATTTTGATTGTCGCTTTTTTCCCACAGCTTTCCGGTTATCGTGATGCCTTTGCCTTCATAGTGTTGATTATCATACTGTTCTATAAGCCTACAGGCCTTCTGGGCGAAAAAACAACGGAGAAGGTGTGATCATGGCTAATAAGAGAAATCTGATACTTACAATTATATTATTGGCGGCATTTTTCGCTCTTGCCTGGTATGTCAATTTTGAAACGGATTCCTACATACGCAGAGTTGTCAATTTGTGTATGGTTTATGCTATTATAGGTCTCTCAATGAACCTTACCAACGGTTTTACAGGACAATTTTCATTGGGCCAGGCTGGTTTTATGGCTATCGGCGCCTATGTTGTAGGTATTTTCACGGTACCTGTTGCACTGCGTCCAGCTGTTTTCTATGCGGCTCCAATGAATCCGCTGATTGCTGACATCTATATGCCGCTATGGCTGGCGCTTATCATCGGTGGTTTGCTGGCTGCTTTGGTAGCTTTTATGATTGGAACGCCTGTACTCAGGCTGCGCGGGGACTATCTTGCGGTTGCTACTTTGGGCTTTTCAGAGATTATCCGTATTGTTATCACCAATGCTCAGTCGATTACAAATGGCGCTCTTGGCATTAAGGATATTCCTCCGCTTAATGACGTCAGATACATTTTTGCTTTTACAGCTGTAATTTTTGTTTTTATAACTGCCTTGATAAATTCCTCCTACGGCAGAGCTTTTAAAGCTATCAGGGAAGATGAGATAGCGGCTGAAGCTATGGGTATCGATTTGTTCAAACATAAATGTCTGGCTTTCATGATCAGTGCCTTTTTTGCGGGCATCGGCGGCGGTCTTTATGGTGCGTTGCTAGGTACAGTTGACCCGAAGAACTTCTTGTTTACGCTGACTTATAATTTCCTTTTGATTATCGTCCTTGGTGGTATGGGCAGTATCACCGGCAGCATGATTGGTGCTGTTCTTGTTACGGCCGGGCTTGAATTCCTGCGTGTCTTTGACGAACCATTGGATTTGTTTGGGATGGCGATACCACTCTTCAGACCAGGCTTCCGTATGGTTATTTTCTCCGTTTTGCTGATGGTTCTCGTTCTTTTCTGGCGACACGGCATCATGGGGACAAGAGAGTTTACCTGGGATAATTTTTTTGCATTCTGCAAGAACCCTTTCGGTTTTTTTGGACGGAAAGGAGCGCATAAGGCATGACAATTTTAAGAACTGACGGTATAACAATGCGTTTTGGCGGTGTTGTTGCTGTTAATAACCTGCAAATAGACATCAATGAACACGAAATAGTAGCACTTATCGGTCCTAATGGCGCTGGTAAGACTACAGCCTTTAATATGATAACAGGGGTTTATACTCCAACCAGCGGCAATGTAATCTATACTGATGCCGCAGGCAACGATATTAAAATAACAGGCAAGAAGCCTAGCGCAATTGCTAAACTAGGCATAGCGCGCACTTTCCAAAATATTCGTTTGTTTAAAGAGCTTTCCGTTTACGAAAACGTTATGATTGCCAAGCATTTGCACTTGAAAGCAGACTTTATGTCGGCTGCATTGCATCTGCCGCATTATAATGCGGAACAACGTCAGGCGGAAGCAGAAGTTGAAGAACTTTTGAAAAAAGTTAACTTGTGGGATTTGCGGGAAGAGCAGGCCTTTTCCCTGCCTTATGGACAACAAAGACATCTGGAAATAGTCCGTGCCTTGGCTACTAACCCGAGACTACTTTTGCTCGATGAACCGGCAGCAGGCATGAACCCGAAGGAGACCGACGAACTTACTGAGTTTATCAGCCAGATTCGTGACGAATATAATCTGACTATCTTCATGATTGAACATCACATGGATTTGGTCATGGGCATTTCCGACCGTATCTACGTTCTGGACTTTGGTCAGACGATTGCCAGCGGCACGCCTTTAGAAATTCAGAATAATGAGCGTGTTATTGCAGCTTATTTGGGGGTGGAAGAAGATGCTTAAAGTTGAAAATCTCGTAGTTTCCTATGGCGGCATCGAAGCTCTCAAAGGCATTTCACTTAATGTTCCTGAAGGAAAGATCATTACTTTGATTGGTGCCAATGGTGCGGGTAAAAGTACCTTGCTGCGTACAATCATTGGTCTGGTTAAACCTGAGTCGGGTAAGATTTCCTATAATGAAAAGGAAATTACCTCTCTTAATTCCCAAAAAATAGTAACAACAGGTATTACCTTGGTACCGGAAGGACGTCGCGTTTTTTCTAATCTCACAGTTTTGGAAAACCTGAAAATCGGTGCGTACATGCGTAACGATAAAGCAGAGATAGAAAAAGACATTGAATGGATTTACGGTATGTTCCCAAGGCTGCAGGAGCGTAACTGGCAATTAGCCGGCACGCTGTCCGGCGGTGAACAGCAAATGCTGGCTGTCGGCAGAGCTTTGATGTGCAGACCGAAGCTGATCATGATGGATGAGCCTTCTTTGGGCTTGGCACCATTGGTAATTAAAGATATTTTCCGTATTATCCAGGAAATCAACGCCAAAGGCATGACTATATTATTAATTGAACAAAATGCGAATATGGCTTTGAAAATTGCTGACTGGGCCTATGTCTTGGAAACGGGCAGAATTACGATGGAAGGTACCGGCAAAGAATTGCTGGAGAACCCACAAATCAGAGAAGCTTATCTTGGCAAGAAAAAGAAATAACAAACTTGTGGCGGTTTCGTGAAAGCGAAGCCGCTTTTTATTGCAACTTTGCAGAAAAAATAATAAGATAATAGAAAAAGAAGGGTTGAAATATCAGGTGGCGAATTTGCAGCATAAATTTAACATTGTTTTAGAGCATAAAAAATTTTTAATTGCTTTTATTTTTTTTATTGCTGCCTTATATTTTCTTAATACGTCTTCCTGGGTATTCCGGCCTCAGTCAGTTGATGATGTGCGCCAGTGGGTGGCAGGATTTGGCTCCTTTGGCCCCTTGGTCTATATAGCTCTTTATGCTGCCAGACCCTTCCTGTTTTTCCCGAGTCTGCTTTTGAATCTCAGTGCCGGCATTTTGTTCGGGCCCTGGTGGGGAATAATTTACCTGCTGTTAGGAGGCTTGGCTAATGCCAGCGTCTGCTTCTGGTCAGCAAGATTGTTCGGTACCAAACAAAGCCTGCTCAAACGCTTCGGCGGTAATTGGGGCAAAAGGCTGGATAACTATCTTTCCGATGACAGAGGATTTACACGTATGCTGTGGCTCAGAACGGTGCCCATCTTCCCCTATGATCCGGTTAGTGTCGTCGCTGGCGGCAGCAGCATGAAATATGCACCTTATGCCGCTGCTACCGTTCTTGGTATGCTGCCCGGTGCTATTGCCTACAATTTCCTCGCAGATTCTTTCGTGGGCAAAACTATTGGCATTCCGGGGGCTGTCCTGATTACCGTTATTGCCTTTGGCATACCTCTTTTGTGGTGGTACTTAAGTGACGAGCATCGAAGGCTGTAGAAAGAGAGGTACAGATATGAACATTTACTTATGGCGGCACAACAGAACTTATCACAGCCATAGTATGATTCAGGAACCTTGTGTAAACCAGGAGTTTTACCTTGATGCGATAGCTATTGTGGCTGCTAATGATTTAGAAGAAGCTTTGCACAAACTGGCGGAGCAGAAACAAGGCTGGCGAGTTGAGGATTTGCGTAATCTGGAACCCACGGTTTTTTCTTTGGAAGAAGCCAAGATTATTTTTACTGATATCAGGGGTTAGAAAGTATATTTTCATAAAGGCGGGTGGAATATTTTGGATAATACGACAGAGATGGAAATTAAGCTTTCTGCCAGTAAAGAAAGCTTAAAGAGATTATTGGATTCATCGCTTTTGAAAGCAGCAATGGTGCCGGATAGTCTGCAAGAGAAAGAACTGGAAAATTATTACTATGACACCGCGAGTTACAAACTTTTTCACGAGGGAATAGCATACCGCATACGTAAAAGCGATGCAGGCTATGTTGCTACTATCAAAACCGATGACGCTTCCCAAAGCGGATTTTCGGAAAGAAAAGAATATAATGTGCCAGTCGAGGAAGCAGCACCAACTTTGGAAGGATTTGCCGAGCTTGGCTTTGCGGGTGATTTGAAGAAGCTGTTGGCGGAAGAAGAATTGCAGGTACTATTTAAAGTATTGGTCAAAAGACAGATTCGCCTCTTGCAGATTACGCCGGAAACCTTATTGGAAATGGCAATTGATAAAGGAAACATCATTGTCGGTAAGAATAAGGAAAAAATTGAGGAGATAGAATTTGAGATAGTCAACGGTACCAAAGGTGACTTATTTGAATTCGTAGCAGCGTTAGCGGCGGACATCCCTCTCTTTATCGAACCGCGCAGCAAATTCAAACGCGGCATTGATTTGTTATCCAATGGCGGTGACTATGCGGATATCGAAGAAAAAGGCGTTAAAATTGACAGAACTGGCAACGTAGAGACAGAATTTAAAAAACTTATTTATTATGATATAGGTGTTATCCTTGAGGCGCAGAATGCTTTGCGGGATACGGCAGGACTGGAAGACGCCGACCGGATACTTTTAAACAGGGTCAAACGGCTGCGTGCTGTTGTCAATTTTATTAAGCCGTTGATTGAACAGAAGGATTATGAATATTTCCATAACCTGTTGGTCGAAATTGTCGATCCTTTGCAGCAGCTCTATGTGCTGAAAAGATTTATGCGGCAGTGGGATAAGGTATATAAGAAAACTGGCACGATCTTGAAAAACAATGTCTTGACCGAACGGTTGGAAGAGCGCCGACTGGAAATAATGCAGACTATCAAAAATCAGATTGAAAGCGGTCTTTATGCCTGCGGCATGTTTAAAATGCTCGCCTGGACAGAAAACTCTCATTGGCAGGGCGCCGAATTTATTCAGCTGGAACAATTTTCTCTTTGCCGTTTCCGCGATTGGCATAAAAAACTGTTGGAGTTTGAATTTAGCAATGAAATGCTTGAAGAAGAAAACGCCCGCGAAATGAGAAAGATTATTGAAGTCATGGTTTTGGTACGTCGTAGTATCAAAATCGGTACACTTGATAAACAGAGTTTTGCATATATGAAGGACTTGTATCGTCATTTGAAGGTTTTGAATTTTGATATTTACGGACATAAGGATATCATTGCTTTCCTGCATGGCAGCAACAGCAGAGTGCTTTATCGTGATGCCGGTCTTTTGCTGGGTTGGCGCTTGTCGGAAATGCCGGGAGCCTGGCGTGCAGTGCAAAAAAGCTGGGCAAGATTACTAGCTGCATTGAAAAACAAAACAAAAGATTAAAGAAAATAGCTGCATCTCCCGGAGGCGATGCAGCTATTTATGTTTTAAGATTTTGTTATCTAGTTGAAAGTTTAGTTTAGCAAGGAAATAACTGGCGCGGACAAGAGCGCAGTGGCAATACCGACAAGCGCAATTGCCAGACTGCCGATCGCAACCTGCAGTCCGCTTTTAGGAATGCAGCTGCTGACGCCGAGAGCATGACTGGAAGCACCGATAGCGAGGCCAATTGCTATATCGTTCTTGACACCTGCTAAAGCAAGAATCTTGTGACCGCACATAGCACCAAAGATGCCGGTGAAGATAACACAGGCCGCAGTCAAAGGAGGAATACCCCCAAGACCTGCCGAAATGTCCATAGCAATTGGGGTGGTTACTGATTTTGGCACCAGTGAAAGCACGACTTGTTCAGAAGCTCCAAAAAACTTAGCGCAGAGTGTTATCGAAATAACGCCGGACAGAGTACCAACAACGGCACCGGTGAGCAAAATCTTATAGTGCTGGCATAAAACCTTAAAGTTACGAACCAAAGGCAAGGCCAAAGCAATTGTTGCCGGACCTAACAAAAAGTTAATGATAGAACCGCCAATAGCATATTGCTCATAGGTGAAAAGTGACGTGAAGTTAATAATGGCAATCAAAATTGCGCAGGCTGTCAAAAGAGGCGGCAAGAAAGTAATGTTAAAGCGTTCCACGAGGCGTTCACCGAATTTATAGGCGATAAGGGTTACAGTCAGACCAAGCAGAGGAGAAGTAAGCAATATATCAGGAATCATTTCTTTACCTCGCTTCTTTTTAACATGAAGTCCACAGTAAGTCCTGTTACAACCATCACAATAATTGAACTGACAACGATGGTAGCAAAGATAGCCAGACTTTCCTGGAAGATTGTATCAGCATAGAGTAAAATGCTTACGCCGGCGGGCACAAAAAGCATACCCATTTTTTCCAATAGCAATGTGCAGGTATCTTCAACTGTGGAAATACGCACTGTTTTTAACAGCAGCAGTATAGCCAGAATAATCATACCTAAAAGAGCAGGTGGAAACTTGATGCCAAGTAAGCCAACCGCTAAAGTGCTGATGAATTGAATAAGCAGTATACAGGCAGCGCCTGTCAACAATGAATTTGTAGTCAATTTTATCCCTTCTTCTTAAGAATATGTAATATTTTGTCACGTGAGGTATCCAATGTCAAGAAAAAGTGTTAAAAAATATTGTTTGACTTTTTGACTTTTTGGTTTTAGAATAAAAATAGAAAATGTTTGTACTTGGCGTTTGAAGCGGTAACTGCCTCTTTAAACAAGGAGTAAGTATAACATGATTTAGAATAAAAAACAAAAATTATGAATAAACTATGTTTTGTGGAGGTGTAAAAGTTATGAAGGAAGAGCGTTACAGTGATGAAGTAAAAACATTGTTAGAAGCTGCGCAGCAGCAGGCAGTTATGAACTATAACCAGGAACTGAGCACGGTTCATCTTCTGGCATCTTTATGTGGTCAGGAGGGGTTTTTTAAGTTTTTACTGCAAAGCTTGAAAATTGATGAAAAGGCTTTTACGCAGGAAACAAAAGATTTGTTGCGTAAAATACCGCAGGTCAAAGGTCAGGATGCCTTGAGGATGAGTATGGGGCTGGCCCGTGTTTTTGGCTTGGCTGAAAAAGACGCCGGCGAAAATGAAATAAACATTGCTAATCTCGTTGGAGCCTTAGTGGAGGACGGTGATAGTGATGTCGTTGCCTTGTGCAAAAAATATGGCATAGATAAAAAGAAAGTGAAGGCATTATACATGCAGTACGTTAGCGGTAAGGGTGACGAAGAAAATCAAAAAACGCTGGAAAAATATGGTCAGGATTTAACGGAGAAAGCACGTAAAGGCGATCTCGATCCTGTTATTGGCCGTGATGAAGAAATTCGTCGTACCATTGAAATATTATCACGCCGCAAAAAGAATAATCCGGTGCTGATCGGCGAGCCTGGTGTAGGTAAGACGGCCATTGTTGAAGGTCTGGCGCGTCGTATTGTTTCTGGTGATGTGCCGGAAACTCTGAAAAATAAGATGCTTTATGCTCTTGATTTGGCCTCTTTGGTTGCCGGTGCCAAATTCCGCGGTGAATTTGAGGAACGTTTGAAGAAGGTTCTGAAAGCTGTCTCCGATTCCGCCGGTCAGATCATCATGTTTATTGATGAACTGCATACCGTGGTAGGAGCAGGAGCTGCCGAAGGTGCAATGGATGCCGGCAATATTCTGAAACCAATGCTGGCGCGCGGCGAACTCAGATGTATCGGCGCTACTACTTTGAATGAATATCGTAAATATATTGAAAAAGACAGTGCCCTGGAACGCAGATTTCAACCAGTCATGGTTAAACAGCCAAGCGTTGAAGATACTATCTCCATTTTGCGTGGTTTGAAGGAAAGATACGAAGTGCATCATGGTGTGCGAATTAAAGATGCCGCGCTTGTGGCGGCTGCTGTTTTATCCAATCGTTATATCAACGACAGGTTCCTGCCGGACAAAGCGATTGACCTGGTTGATGAAGCGTCCGCACGTCTGCGTACAGAGATAGATTCACTGCCGGCTGAACTTGACGAAAGCAAACGTCGTATTCTGCAGTTGGAAATTGAGGCGCAGGCACTTAGCAAAGAAACTGATCAGCAATCCAAGGAAAGAATGAAAAAGCTGGAAGAAGAACTTACAGAACTCAAAAAGGCTAACGAGGAACTTACTGCCCGTTGGGATCGTGAGAAAGCTGCTATTGCCAAAGTGCGTGAAGTGAAACGCGAAATTGATGAAGTAAAACAGGAAATGGAAACCGCTGAGCGTGACTATAACCTAAATAAGCTAGCCGAACTTAAATATGGCCGCTTGCCTGATTTGGAGAAAAAGCTGACAGAACTGGAAGCTGGCAAAGCCGGCGGCGAGGGTAAGGTTCTGTTAAAAGAAGAAGTGGACGAGGATGATATTTCCAAAGTCGTAAGCACGTGGACAGGCATTCCGGTACAAAGGCTGCTTGAAGGCGAACGCGATAAGTTGGTGCATCTGGAAGAAATTCTGCATAAACGCGTTGTCGGACAGGATGAAGCCATTAAGGCTGTCAGCGAAGCAGTTGTGCGTGCACGTGCCGGTATCAAGGATCCTTCGAGGCCAATCGGTTCCTTCATCTTCCTAGGACCTACAGGCGTTGGCAAGACAGAATTGGCGAAAGCTTTGGCTGAAGTGCTCTTCGATGATGAACGCAATATGATACGTATCGACATGAGTGAATACATGGAGAAACACACTGTATCCCGTCTGATTGGTGCCCCTCCTGGCTATGTAGGCTATGAAGAAGGCGGCCAGCTGACAGAAGCTGTCAGACGTCATCCGTATGCCGTAATCTTACTGGACGAAATTGAGAAGGCACATGCCGATGTTTTCAATGTGTTATTGCAGGTACTTGATGATGGACGACTGACAGACGGACAAGGCCGTAATGTTGATTTCAAAAACACAATGATTATTATGACCAGTAATCTCGGCTCTGCGGATATTCTGAAGAAACAAGGACAAATTTCCCGTGAGGAAATCCAGAATCTCCTGATGAATTTCTTCCGCCCGGAATTCCTCAATCGTGTTGATGATATTGTGGTCTTCCATGCCCTGGGACAAGGACAAATCAAGGATATCGTCAGATTGGTGCTGGAGGAACTTGGTGAACGCCTGAATAATCAACTCGAACTCAAACTTTCTTACACGGAGGAAGCGGTTGCATATCTGGCAGCAGCCGGTTTTGATATCTCGTTTGGGGCTAGACCGCTGAAACGCTTGATTGTTCATACTGTGGAAACTATTCTTGGCAAGAAAATCGTCGCCGGTGAAATTAAAAACGGCGAAAGCATCAAGGTTATTTTGAAGAATGGTAATATTGATCTGGAAAAGTAAAACTAGTTCCTGAGGGGTCGGTTCATTGAAACCGGCCCCTTTTCCAGTTATAATGAAGAATAGAAAAAGGTTACCATTTGAGGAGGGAAGAGCATGGGAAAAAGAATAGTGATAATCGGCGGTGTTGCCGCAGGCATGAAAACGGCTTCCAGGCTGCGCAGACGAGATAAGGACGCTGAAATTATCGTTTTGGAGCGCGGCAGTGAAGTCAGTTACGGAGCTTGCGGTTTTCCTTATTATATAGGCGGTGATGTTAAAGAGTTTGGTTGTTTTACTAATGGACCGCAAGGAATACGCGATGCCGCTTTTTTCAAAGAAGTAAAAGGAGTAGACGTTTTAATCCGTCACGAAGCAACGGCAATCAACCGCAATGAACACACGGTGACTTACTTGAACAGGGATACGGGCGAAACTAAAGTCTTGCCTTATGATAAATTAGTTTTGGCTACTGGTTCTACACCGGTAAAATTACCGATACCCGGTGCTGACTTAGTGGGTGTGCATAACTTCTGGTTCCCTTGGGATGTGCATGCAGTAAAAAAAGATATGACTGAAAACAAAGTTACCGATGTTGTAATAGTTGGAGCTGGGCTGGTTGGCATGGAGCTTGCGGAAGCTTTTTATAAACAAGGCCTGACAGTCAGCGTCGTGGAAATGCAGGACAGAATTTTGCCGCAGATGCTGGATAAAGAACTGGCCGATTTATTGCAAAAACCGGTGTTAAAAGCAGGTATCAATCTTTATCTGAACGAAAAAACCATGGCAATAGAAGGAACGGATATAGAAGGAACGGATAAGGTTACTGCTGTTAAAACAGACAAACGCGTCATTCCGGCGCAGATGGTGATTGTCGCCGTAGGCGTCAGACCGAATGTCGAGCTGGCGCGTGAGGCCGGTCTTGCAATTGGACCTAGTGGGAGCATTGCTGTCAATGAATATCTCGAGACCAGTGACCCGGATATTTACGCTGGCGGCGACTGCGCTGAAAATACCAATCTTATCAGCAAAGCTAAATTGTTTACCCCGATGGGCTCCACAGCTAACAAGCACGGTCGTGTTATTGCCGATAATATTGCCGGTGAGAAAATAAAATATCCTGGCATTCTGAATACTGGTATCTGCCAGGTCCTGAACTGGCAGGCAGGCAGCACAGGGTTAAATGAAACCAGCGCGAAAAAGGCAGGTATCGAGTTCGAAACTGTTGTCGTGCCAGGCTTTGACCGCTTGGGTTATATGCCGGGTGCCAACCGCTTAATATTGAAACTAATGGCAGAAGTCGGCTCACATCGGGTAATCGGCGCACAGGCTGTTGGTACAGGCGGTGTGGATAAACGCATTGATGCTATTGCGACGGCAATGGCGTTTGGTGCCAAGGTCGAAGACCTCAGCAACATCGATTATGGTTACGCGCCACCGTTTAACGGTCCAATTGATAATGTTTCTACTGCTGCCAACGTATTGATGAACAAATTGGCTGGACACTTACGCAGCATTAATCCGAAAGACTTCCAAAAAATTAAAGGTGATCAGTCCTACACCTTGGTTGATGTACGAACACCGGGTGAGTTTGCGACCAATAGAATAGCAGGCTGCGCCAATATTGTGAATTTGCCTTTGGGAAGCCTGCGCAGTGAAGCTGAAAAAGTATTCACTGATAAGAAGGCTAACCTGATTTGTTCCTGCCAGATTGACTTACGCGGCTACGAGGCCGAAACTATTATGCGAGCTCTTGGTTATGAAAACGTGCAAAGCCTTGAGGGCGGTATGAGCGGTTGGCCTTATGAAACAGAGGGCAGTAAGCCTCAATAAGTTCACAAAAATATCATAAAAAATTAGTTGCCGTCAGATGGACTCCGGTGCTGTCGACGGCAACTTTTGTATTTCTTGTGAACCCCATGAATACTGGCTATAAGCTTATTAATAGGGCGGATTCCCCGGAAACAATGCCTCTGACAGGAAGACAGCAAGGCAAGCCGCTGCCAATGGTCAACAGGCAGGTATTTAAGAAAAAAAAGAGAATAATAGAAAATGGGTAGATTTGTTGTAAAACAATCAAAGGCAAACAAGGGAATGATTAAAGTGATTATTGGCATAGGATGCGATCTTGTTGAGGTCGCAAGAATAAAGAAAGCAATTGAAAATCCTCGCTTTGTCCAAAAGGTCTACACGCAGGCAGAAATTGAATACTGCCAGGCACGTGGAAAACAACAAGCGATGAGTTTTGCTGCCCGCTTTGCTGCTAAGGAGGCTGCGGCCAAAGCTCTTGGCACCGGCTTTCGCAGCGCAAGCATGAAGGACGTGGAAATAACTAATGATGAACTGGGCAAACCGGCAATAAAACTCACAGGTAATTTTCAGGCAAGGGCTAAAGATTTAGGTTGTAAATATTTGCATGTGTCGCTAAGCCATACCAAAGAATATGGATTAGCTCAAGTTATTCTGGAAGGTGATAAGATATGAAGTTGTTTTCAGCTGAAGAAATGAAGCAGATTGATGCTGCTGCTACAAAGGAATTTGGGTTGCCGGGATTGCTTTTGATGGAAAATGCAGGGCGTGCTGTAGCTGCTACCGCAGAAAGCATACTGGAGGGTTGCAGCAATAAGAGGATAGTTGTATTTGCCGGTAAAGGAAATAATGGCGGCGATGGCTTTGTGGCCGCAAGAACATTACTGGATAGGGGTGCTCAGGTCACCGTGATTTTACTTGCGGAACCAGCTGCCTACAGTGGTGATGCACTTGTGCAGTTAGAAGTGCTCGAAAAATGCCATCCATTCATATTTACTTTATGTACAGAACAGGATTGGGACAAGGCGGCGATTGCCGGAGAATTGGCAGATCTCGTCATTGATGGTTTGTTGGGTACGGGTTTTCGCGGTGAGCTCAGTCCTGATTATGCTCGTGCCGCAGAATTAATTAATAGCCTGGCCGCACCTGTTTTAGCTATTGATCTTCCGAGCGGTGTTGAGCCTGATACAGGGAAAGCGGCTCAAGGGGCGGTTAATGCTGACGTTACTGTGACACTCGCGGCACCGAAACCCGGTTTGTATTTGTACCCGGGAGCTGAACATGCGGGCGAAATTATGGTGGCGGAGATTGGTATTCCGGCAATGCTTCTTGCTGAGGCAAATAGCAAAAATGAGTTGATAACGCAAAGTTTGGCTAAAACAAAGCTGCCGTTCAGGCACGGTAACGCTCACAAAGGAATGGCAGGGCGCGTCGCGGTTTTAGCAGGGTCTCCAGGTTTTACAGGAGCTGCAGCTCTTTGCAGTTACGCTGCTGTGAAGGCAGGAGCCGGTTTAGTAACGCTGCTGACGCCTTTGAGTTCGCAAAATATACTGGCAGCAAAATTAAACGAAGTCATGGTACAAGGTCTGATTGAACGCCTACCTGGTGTGTTGGGCGGCGGTGCTGTTGGTGATGTCAGACATTGGCTGGAAAAAAGCGATGTTTTGGCTGTCGGCCCCGGTCTCGGCACTGCAGAAGCTACCAAAGAGGTTATACGAGATATTTTGCAGGGCTGCGGCAAACCGGTAGTAATTGATGCCGATGCTTTAACGGCTTTGGTTGGACATACGGAAATATTGAGCAAGATGAAGTGCCCAAGAATCATCACACCGCATCCTGCAGAAATGGCAAGATTAATTGATGCTGCTGCGGCTGACGTAGATGCCAGACGCCTTGCTGTTGCTTCACGCTATGCCGTAGAGTGGCAGACTGTGGTAGTACTGAAAGGTGCACCGACTGTAGTAGCTACTCCTGAGGGTGTTGCTTATCTTAACACAACTGGTAACGAAGGCATGGCAACGGGCGGCAGTGGTGATGTCCTGACGGGCATAATTGCTGCTCTGCTCGGACAGGGTCTTTCTGCTGCGGAGGCAGCGGTCCTCGGGGTTTATCTTCATGGTTTAGCTGGTGATTTAGCTGCGGAAAACGGTAAAATAGGTTTGGCTGCCGGCCAGATCAGTGAAAATTTGCCGCGCGCCAGACAAAAGGTGGAGGAAGAATGATGAAAATCGAAGTAACAATTGACAGGTTCGAAGGAACAAAGGCGGTGTTACTTTATGGCGAAGATGGTACGAGCATTAATTGGCCAAGGGAATTATTGCCGGAAGGACTGCAGGAAGGTGACGTGCTCACCATAAATCTCAAAAAAGATGGTAAAGCTACGCAAAAAGCTCTGAAACAGACAGAAAACCTTTTGCGCGACCTGCTGCAGCAGGCCTGATTTATTTACAAGTGCGCTGACCGGTGTTAGAATCTAGGTACATAAAGTTCGAAAAGAGGTGAGTCCGAATTGCTAAGAAAGCTTTTGATTTTGCTGGTTTGTTTGTTTAGTTTTGCTTTGAATATGATAGCAGAAGCGTCAGGAACAGAAATTACTGCCCTGCATTGGGGGGTGAGCAAGGAAAATGTGTTCCGGGTGGTTCTGGACTGTACCGGACCGACGGATGCACAGGCTGTACTTAATGACGATTCACTGATGGTTTCGGTCGGAGGAGGATTGAAACCTTACGTTTCGAAGGACTATAAGGTCAAAAGTGATACTGTTGACCATGTCGAGCTACAGGCCACGGGAGAAAAAACATTGCTGCAGCTGCCCTTAACACGCAAATTGGCAAGCAGTGACTATAAAATTTTTGTTTTAAAGAAAGATCCGGTCACTAAGAGACCTGACAGAATTGTCATTGACATTGCCAGCAGCAATCTTAACTTTACGCCAGTAAGTGGTACGGAGGCGGTCATACCTGGCACGCCTGCGAAACCAACATTTGAAATAGGTGGCGGCATTAAGGGCAAGATGATTACTCTTGATCCTGGGCATGGCGGTACTGATCCGGGAGCAATTGGTAAACAGGGAACGAAAGAAAAGGATATTACTTTAAAGATATCGATGAAAGTGCGCGATTACTTACTGGATAAGGGCGCACAGGTTTCAATGACGCGCACGAATGATAAAGATGTTTATGGTCCAGATGCTACCGATGCACAGGAACTTCAGTCTCGTGTTGATGTTGCTCAGACGAATGACGCCGATTTGTTTGTCAGTATCCATTGCAATGCTTCAACGAATCCTAATGTAGGTGGTATCTCCTCCTATTTCTTCCCCAAAACTGATTACGACAAAATTGCGGCCGCAGCTATTCAGGACGATTTGACCAAAAAATTCGCCCTTGATGATTTAGGTGTGCGCCAAGCTAACTTCTATGTAAATAAAAGAAGCAGCATGCCAACGGTTTTGATTGAGACGGCCTTTCTCAGTAACCAAAAAGAGGAAAAACTTCTCCGCAGCAACTGGTTCCAAAACAAAATGGCGAAAGCGATTGCCGACGGTATAGAAGATTATTTTGCAGCAACCGGGGGTGATCAATGATGAAGTGGTATAAGTTGCTTTTAGCACCGCTTTTAATCTTATGCTTTTTAGCGAGCGGTTGTAGTACGCCGAAAACAGAGGAAAAACCAGTTACTCCGCCAGTAGTTAATGAACAAAGATTTGTAGTATACAGGGTTACAGGTGAGGGACAGGGTTACCTGGTGGCCGAAAAATATACAATCAAAGATAATGGCAAATCAGCCGCGGAAAATGCCTTGCGTACCTTGATTGAAACGAAACCGCAGGATAGTAAGCTGGTCAACGTTTTGCCAGCTGATACCAAGGTTCTTGGCTTGAGCATTAAGGACGGCGTTGCCTCAGCTGATTTCAGTAAGGATATCAAAAAACTGGGCGGCGGTTCTTATAATGAATTAATGGCCACAGGAGCTATTGTCAATACCTTGACGGAATTCCCGGAAATTAAAAAAGTCCAGATCCTAGTAGAAGGTAAAAAAGTAGTCAGCCTGAACGGACATATGGATTTGACAGACCCGCTCGAGCGTGATACCAGTTTGTTAAGCTCGGGACAGAAAACCAAGGCTAAATAATTACAAAAAAGCATCTATGCCACAAGGCATAGATGCTTTTGTTGTTTCTGACGCTAATTTTTTAATTCTTTTTTCGTGCTGCTTGTAAATATTCTTCCACGATTTTTACGGCGCAATAGTCACCGCACATCGAGCAGGCTTCGTCATCGGCTTTATTTTTTTCAGTACGATAACGCTGTGCTTTGATAGGGTCGATAGCCAGTTTTATTTGTTCCGGCCAGTTAAGTTCTTTGCGGGCTTTCGCCATTTTCAAATCCCACTCTAGGGCGCCCGGAACGCCTTTGGCAATATCGGCGGCATGAGCGGCGATACGTGTGGCAATTACACCTTCACGAACGTCGTTGATGTCCGGCAGACCGAGATGTTCAGCAGGGGTGACATAACAGAGAAAATCAGCGCCCGCTGCACCAGCAAGAGTTCCACCGATTGCTGACGTAATGTGGTCGTAACCAGGAGCGACATCTGTTACAAGTGGCCCGAGCACGTAGAAAGGAGCATTTTTGCAGAGACTTTTCTGCAATTGGATATTAGCTGCAATCTGATTGTATGGTACATGGCCAGGACCTTCCACCATGACTTGTACGCCTTTTGCCCAGGCACGATCGGTTAATTCACCAAGATTGATGAGCTCTTGTATTTGTGCTCTGTCGGTGGCATCGGCAAGGCAGCCTGGTCTTAAACCGTCGCCAAGACTGATAACAACGTCGTATTTTGCACAGATATCAAGAATTTCATCGTAGTATTCATAGAGCGGATTTTCCTGATCATTGTGGAGCATCCAGCCGGTAATAAAAGAACCGCCACGGCTGACAACATCCATTACGCGGCCTTCGGCAAGCAGTGCCTTCAGCACGTTGCGATTGATGCCGCAGTGAATGGTCATGAAATCAGCACCATCTTTGGCTTGCTGTTCGATAACAGCAAACAAATCTTCTTTTGTCATGTCGACAACGGCACCGTGTTTCTTGATGGCTTCTACTGTAGCCTGATAAATCGGTACGGTACCAACCATGACGGTGGAAGCCTCAATAATTGCCTTGCGCGAAGCTTCAATGTTGTCACCGGTACTGAGATCCATCACTGCATCGGCACCGGCTTCAATGGCGGCTGCCAGTTTCAGCAGTTCCGGCTGTGGATCAGGGTAAGAACTGGAAGTACCGATGTTAGCATTGACTTTTGTTGTCAGACCTTTGCCGACACCACTGGGACTAAGGCTTTTATGATTGGGGTTGGCACAGATGGCGATAGTTCCTTCTGCAACACCGGCGCGGATTGTTTCTGCCGGCAGATTTTCTTTGGCTGCTACGATACGCATTGTTTCTGTAATAATGCCTTGTCTGGCGGCCTGCATTTGTGTAAGCATATTTTACGCTCCTTTGTAATAAATAAAATAGCCGTTTCCGATATAATGGAAACGGCTGGGGAAATCAGAAAAGTTGCCACTTCCCTCCGCCGGCATTATCCGGAAATCAGGTTCCAAGGGTCGACAAGTAGTCTCTCAGCGCTTAGGCTCCCCTAGTGGATGTAAATCATATTTAACTAATACAAGTCTAACAAAATAATTAGAGAAATACAATGACCAAAAGGCAAATCTATAATATAATAAAATTTGACGGATAATCATTCCGTTGTAATGACCAGGAATTAAGATTTGTAAAGTTTACAGCTAATACTTTTTAGTGTATACTAAATAAGTATAAGTGTATCCTACATTCATCTGCAAACTTTTTGACCGTCGGTTTGTTCAAGACATCAAAATCTTAGCAGAAGTAGGTTATTTTAAACTAAAGAGAAAGATGAGGGAACCAACATGGCAAAAATGAAAACTATGGACGGTAATACCGCCGCTGCGTATGTATCTTATGCTTTCACTGATGTTGCCGCAATTTATCCGATCACACCGTCTTCACCAATGGCGGAAGTAACCGATGAATGGGCAGCGCAAGGCAAAAAGAACCTTTTCGGACAGACAGTAAAAGTAATGGAAATGCAGTCTGAGGCCGGTGCTTCCGGAGCTGTACATGGCTCCCTGCAGGCAGGCGCTCTTACTACCACTTATACCGCTTCTCAGGGCTTGCTCCTGATGATTCCTAACATGTATAAAATGGCAGGCGAACTATTGCCGGCTGTTTTCCAGGTTTCAGCACGTGCTTTGGCAGCTAGTTCACTTTCTATTTTTGGTGACCACCAGGATGTAATGGCTGCTCGCCAGACTGGTTTTGCTCTTTTGGCAGAAGGAAGTGTGCAGGAAGTCATGGATTTGAGTGCTGTTGCTCACCTGTCGGCTATTAAGGGTCGCATTCCTTTTGTAAACTTCTTCGATGGTTTCAGAACTTCCCATGAAATTCAAAAAATTGAAGTTATGGAATATGATGACTTGGAGAAAATGCTGGATAAAGAAGCTGTTGCTGAATTCAGAGCACGCAGCCTTAATCCTGACAACCCGGTTATCCGTGGAACCGCACAAAATCCTGATATTTATTTCCAGACTCGTGAAGCAGTAAATTCTTACTACGAAAAGTTACCTGAAGTAGTAGAACATTATATGAATGAAATCAACAAAATTACTGGCCGCAAATACGGCTTGTTTAATTACTTCGGCGCTCCGGATGCTGATAGAGTAATCATTGCCATGGGTTCAGCTACTGAGGCTATTCAAACTACAATTGAGCACCTGAATGCTAACGGTGCTAAGGTTGGTCTTTTGGTTGTGCATCTCTATCGCCCGTTCTCTGCTAAACATTTCCTGAGTGCTATGCCGAAGACAGTCAAAAAGATTGCTGTTTTAGACCGCACCAAGGAACCGGGCGCTTTCGGCGAACCGCTATATCTTGACGTATGCAGCGTATATTATGCGCAGGAAACACGTCCCGTTATCGTTGGCGGACGCTACGGCTTAGGATCGAAAGATATTACACCTTCCGATGTGCTGGCTGTTTTTGCTAATCTTGATGCGGCAGAACCGAAAAATAACTTTACGGTCAGTATTGTTGATGATGTTACCGGCAATTCTCTTGCTGTAACAGAAGAACTTGATACTACGCCTAAAGGCACCAAGGGCTGCAAATTCTGGGGACTTGGTTCTGATGGTACTGTTGGCGCGAATAAGAGTGCTATCAAAATTATCGGCGACTATACAGACATGTATGCGCAAGGTTACTTCTCCTATGATTCCAAGAAATCGGGTGGTATCACTGTTTCTCACCTGCGCTTTGGACATGAGCCGATTCGCGCTCCGTACCTGATTAATTATGCTGATTTTGTAGCTGTCCATAACCAATCTTATGTCGACAAGTATGATGTTCTTGCTGGCTTGAAGAAGAATGGCACTTTCCTGTTGAACTGCCGCTGGAACGCAGAAGAGCTGGAAGCCAATCTACCGGCAGCTATTAAACGTTATATTGCTAAAAATAATATCAACTTCTACACGATTGACGCTGTTCAGATCGCCGAAGAAATCGGCTTGGGCGGCCGCATCAATATGATCATGCAGTCAGCCTTCTTTAAATTGGCCGATATTATTCCGGTAGAAGACGCTGTTAAATATCTGAAAGAAGCCGTTGACCATTCTTATGGCTTAAAAGGTCAGACCATTCTTAACATGAACTACGCTGCAATCGACAAAGGCGTAGATGCAATCGTCAAAATCAACGTGCCGGCTGCTTGGGCTGAGGCTGTTGATACAGAAGCTGCTGCTGCTGGCTCAGCTGATAATTTTGCTAAAAATATTCTGGAACCGATGAATAGAATGGAAGGCGACAAGCTGCCTGTCAGCGCATTTAAAAAACATGCTGATGGTACTTTCCCATCCGGAACTTCCACTTTTGAAAAACGCGGTATCGCAATCAACGTGCCTGAGTGGCAAATTGACAACTGTATTCAATGTAATCAATGTGCCTTTGTTTGTCCGCACGCTTCTATCCGTCCTGTCTTGGCTACGGCTGAAGAAGTTGCCGCAGCTCCGGCTGGTTTTACGACAAAACCTGCTATCGGTGCTAAAGACTTGCAATTCCGCATAGCTGTTTCCGCTTTGGACTGTGCTGGCTGCGGCAACTGTGTACAGGTTTGCCCGGCTAAGGAAAAAGCAATTGTCATGAAACCGTTGAGCACGCAAATGGAGCAAGTGCCACTATGGAATTATGCTATTGACACCGTTACAGTCAAACCGAACCCGATGAACAAGAAAACTGTCAAGGGTGTACAATTTGAGCAGCCATTACTGGAATTCTCCGGTGCCTGCGCTGGTTGCGGTGAGACACCGTATGCTAAGCTTGTTACCCAGTTGTTTGGCGATCGTATGATGATTGCTAATGCAACCGGTTGTACCTCTATCTGGGGCGCAAGTGCTCCTTCCATGCCTTATACGAAAAACTGCAAAGGCCACGGCCCAAGCTGGGCAAATTCCTTGTTCGAGGATAATGCTGAATATGGCTTAGGTATGTTCCTAGGCGTAAAACAATCACGTGAACGCGTTGAGGATATGGTGAAAGAAGCAGTTAAGCTGCCTGTCAGTGTTGAGCTGAAAACAGCCATGGAAGAATGGCTGGCTAATGCCAACGAAGGCGAAGGCTCTCGCGAACGTGCTGAGAAACTGGAAACTTTACTGGCTGCTGAAAAAGCTGGACAGCCTTTACTCGAAGAACTTGCGGAGAACAGCAGATTCTTTGTCAAACGTTCTCACTGGATCTTTGGCGGCGATGGTTGGGCTTACGACATTGGTTACGGCGGTCTGGACCATGTGCTTGCTTCCGGTGAAGACGTCAATGTGCTTGTCTTTGATACCGAAGTATATTCCAACACCGGTGGTCAGTCTTCCAAATCAACACCGACTGCTGCTATTGCTAAGTTTGCAGCCAGCGGCAAAAAGACGAAGAAGAAAGATCTTGGTATGATGGCAATGAGCTATGGCTACGTGTATGTTGCACAAATCGCCATGGGCGCAGATAAGAATCAGACTTTGAAAGCGATTGGTGAAGCAGAAGCTTATCCGGGACCATCACTCATCATTGCTTATTCACCATGTATCAATCATGGCTTGAAGAGCGGCATGGGTGCCAGCCAGCTGGAGACTAAGAAAGCGGTTGAATGCGGCTATTGGGGAATGTACAGATTCAATCCTGCTTTGAAGGAAAAAGGCGAGAATCCGTTTATTCTTGATTCCAAAGAACCGACAGCAGATTTCCATGAATTCCTGATGGGTGAAGTACGTTATGCTTCCCTCAAAAAGCAATATCCAGATACTGCAGAAGCATTGTTTGCTAAAACTAAGGCTGATGCAATGGAAAGATTAGGCAACTACAAACGCCTGGCAGGAAAAGAATAATTTTAAACGAGTTTCTTTAAATTTAATAAGGAACAAGTGATTAAACCCTCACAGTCATAAATGACTGTGAGGGTTTTTGGCTTGTTTTTCCACAAAACGTGGACAGGAAATGTCCCTAAGGGACTATGGGGCGATATAGAGCTAGGCGTGATGCGGGTTTAGTAAAAAAATATACATATACTGAAATGAAAATTTTGATATAATACTTGTAATTGAAAAAAAGTATAATGGGGGCTTTAGGATGTATATCCTTTTTTTTGCTTTTCTCGGTGGCTTGGCCTTGCTCTTGTACGGCATGCAGTTGATGAGCGATGGTATGCAGAAGGTTGCTGAAAATCGTCTGCAGAGGCTGTTTGAGGTTTTAGCCGGACGCGTTATGTACGGAGTGCTGCTAGGTACCGTGGTAGCCGCAGTACTGCAGTCTAGTGGTATTACGACCATCATGACGGTGAGTATGGTTAACGCCGGTCTGATGACCCTGAAACAGGCTTTTGGTATTGTTATGGGTGCTAATCTTGGTACTACTGTAACAGCTCAATTGATTGCTTTTAAAGTGACTGATTTTGTCACCGTATTCATAGCTTTGGGCTTTGTTTTGAATATCCTTGCCAAAGGCAAAAAACTGAAATATTCCGGGCAGATCATGATGGGTTTCGGTATTATGATGCTGGGTATGCAGATGATGGGTAATTCAGTTGCCCCTTTAAGAAAGTACCAAGGTTTTGTCGATTTCATTGCAACTTTTGCTGACAATCCCCTCATTGGTTTATTAGCTGGTACGGTGATGACCTGTGTTGTGCAATCCAGTACTGCTACCATTGGTATTTTAATGGCGATGGCTGGTCAGGGCCTGATACCGCTGGAAGGCGCTATTCCAGTCATGCTTGGTGATAACGTCGGTACTTGTATCACATCTGTCTTAGCGTCGCTTCGCGCAAATCGTGCGGCTAAAAGGGTCGCATATTCACATGTTCTGTATAACCTTATCGGCAGTATCATCTTTATTATCTTTATGGGCTGGTTTGTCGATTTTGTCCTTTATATTTCACCAGAGGGCGATATTGCCAGACAGATCGCTAACTCGCATACGGCCTTTAATTTGTTGAGCACGGTAATTTTCCTGCCGATAACCAGCCAGTTTGTTGCTTTCATTGAATTATTGGTACCAGGCAAAGATGTTGTGATTTCCAGAAAACCGCTTTTCCTGGATGTTAATATGCTTGGAACTCCGAGCCTTGCCATGCAGCTGGCTACCAAAGAAGTCGTGCGCATGGGCAATATGGCCTGGCACAACATTGAACTGGCACTCAGTGCTATCGAAGACAGGGATAGTAAGAAGATTGAATATATACTGGAACACGAACTTGTTGTTGATATTTTGGAAGAAGAGATAACCAAATATCTGACGCAAATGTCGGAAAACCAGATGAGCATGGATCTTGCAGCCGTGCATACAGGTCTTTTGCACGCTTGTAATGATATTGAACGTATCGGCGATCATGCAGAAATTATTGCCAAGAAAGTTCGCAATATGCGTGAGGATAGTGTCGAGTTCTCGCCAGCAGCACAGGAGGAACTCAAGCATTTAAGTGCGCTGGTGCTGGATGCGAGCAGTAAGGCCTTGAAAGCATTGGAAACCAATGACCGCGACTTAGCTCGTGCTTCACTTGCTGTTTCCCATGAAGTAAAACTATATCAGAAAGAAATGCGCAAAAATCATGTGGCCAGATTGAATGATAAAGTCTGTAATCCGGCTGCCGGGTTTGTCATGCTGGAACTACTGATCAATATGAAAAGGGTATCAGATCATTCAAAAAATATCAGTCAGCTTGTTTTGGGCGAATTTTAAATACAACTTTTTTAAACATGAGCGGGAGTGCTTTTGAATCGAAGTATGACTAGAAAGACAAGGGCTGAATAAGTGACGGGCTTGCTGCACATCAGCAACCGACTGTTTACAGTCGAATTGTCGCGTGTGGAAGCAGCCAGAGGAACTCTTCAACCCTTGCCGATAGACTATTGAATGCAACAACTTTTTGCGTGTGGAAGCGGCCAGAGGAGCTCTTTAGCCCTTTTCTTGATATAATATCGCTTTTGGATGATATTTTAAGAGAATTTTAAATTTAAAGTGTTGACAAATGCACCGTTATAACTTAAAATAATCTACGTTGTCAGTGACAACTGCGGAAATAGCTCAGCGGTAGAGCACCGCCTTGCCAAGGCGGGGGTCGCGAGTTCGAATCTCGTTTTCCGCTCCACTAGTATTTCAGGCTTCCTCTGGTGAGGAAGCCTTTTTGCTCATTGTAGTTGGTGCAAGAGAAGATCCTTCCTGCCTTGTCAAAGACAGGACTTTGTGGTATGATACTATGAGCGGTTTTTATAATGATTTATTAAAAACAGGCTGAATTTTCAGTCAAGAGATAAGTTTTAAGAAGTGACATATTATTAAGGAGGCTTTTTTAGATGAATGTATCTGTAGAAAGAGTAGCAAATGAAGCAACCATCAAAATTCAATTACCAGCAGCGGAAGTAAATAAGGGTTTTGCCAAAGCAGTACAAAAAATTGCTGGTCAAGTAAATATACCTGGTTTCCGTAAAGGTAAAGCTCCTCGCAATATTTTAGAAATGCATGTTGGCAAAGAAGCAATTAAACAAGAGGCTTTTGAAATGGTCGCTAATGATTGTTTCCGTAAAGCTATGGCTGATGAGAAACTTATTCCTGTCGGCGATCCTGATGTTAAAGAATCTACTTTTGAAGAAAATACCGATATGGAATTGGTATTGACCATAACAGTAAAACCAGAACCTAAACTTGGCGAATACAAAGGCCTTGCAGTTGAGAAAAAAGAAGCAGCTGTAACTGATGAACAAATCGATGCGGCAGTTGAAGAACTGCGCAGCCGTGGCGCAAAAATGGTAGTGGCTCCTGAAGCTGTAATCATGAAAGGCGATTTCGCAATTATTGATTTCGCAGGTACTGTAGATGGCGAACCGTTCAGCGGCGGCGAAGGCAAAGGCTATCCGTTGGAAGTTGGTTCCGGCAGCTTTATCCCTGGATTTGAGGATCAATTGGTTGGACTCAAAGCTGGAGATTCCACTGATGTTAATGTTACCTTCCCAGAAGAGTATTTTGTCAAAGAGCTTGCTGGTAAAGAAGCCGTTTTCAAAGTAAATGTTCAAGATGTTAAACGCAAAGAATTGCCCGAACTTACTGATGAATTCGTTGCTGCCAACAGCAAATGCAAAACTGTCGAAGAACTGAAAGCTGATTATAAAGAAAAAATGCAAAAACATGCTGAGGAACAAGCAGAAGCTGATTATGAAAGAGCGCTTATTCAAGCGGCTGTTGACAATGCTGAATTCGAAGTTCCGGAAATCATGGTCGAAGACCGTATCAGCCAAATGATTGAAGAACTCAACATGAATTTGGAAAACCGCAAAATGAACCTTGATGCTTATCTGAAATACACTGGCATGGACATGGAAAAACTTCGTGCAAACTATAAAGCAACTGCACTTGAGAATGTCAAAACTGACCTTGTGCTTGATGCTATTGCCAAAGCTGAAAACATTCAGGTTGGTATGGAAGATGTTGACGCAGAATTGACCAACATTGCTATGCAAAATGGCGCTAAAGTTGAAGAAGTGAAGAAAATCATCTCTTCTAACGGCAACATGGGCTTATTACTTGCTAATATCCTGCGTCGCAAATCAGCTCGCGTTGTTATTGATGGGGCAGCAAAATAATTTTGCACCAAATATTTAAAGGGGTGTGAGTAATGATGAATTTTGTGCCTATCGTTGTTGAACAATCCAGTCGGGGAGAACGTTCTTATGATATTTATTCCCGCTTATTGAAAGACAGGATTATTTTCGTAACAGGAACAATTGATGATAATATGGCGAATCTTATCATTGCACAGCTTTTATTCCTGGAAGCAGAAGATCCGAATAAGGATATACACCTGTATATCAACAGCCCTGGCGGCAGTGTCAGCGCTGGGATGGCTATTTATGATACAATGCAATATATCAAACCTGAAGTTTCGACGATTTGTATGGGTATGGCAGCCAGTATGGCTTCCGTTCTCCTTGCTGCCGGGGCTAAGGGTAAACGTTTCACCCTGCCTTACGCACGCGTAATGATTCACCAGCCTTTGGGCGGTGCTCAGGGCCAGGCTACTGAGATTGAAATTCACGCTCGTGAAATTCTCCGTATCCGTGACGAAATGAATGACATTATGGCTAAACACACAGGTCAACCAAAAGAAAAAATCCAAATAGATACAGAGCGCGACTATTATCTTACAGCTGTAGAAGCCAAAGCATATGGCTTGGTCGACGAAATACTTACCCGTAAACAATAAAGGGATAAGCGTAAGATAAAATTAAGATGCGCAAGGAGTAAAAGATATGAACTTTGGCGATGGGAACGATAACAGCTATACCTGTTCTTTCTGTGGTAAAAAGCAGGGGCAAGTGCGCAAGCTTGTTGCGGGCCACAACGTCTTTATCTGTGATGAATGTATTGAAGTCTGCAATGAAATGCTGGCGGAAGAATTCAGCACACAGCCACAGCCTTTAGATGGCGAACTGCCGAAACCTCAGGAAATTAAGTCGATTCTTGATCAGTATGTTATTGGTCAGGATGAAGCCAAGAAAACCTTGGCAGTTGCTGTTTACAATCACTACAAACGTATTAATTATGAAACACAGCATAAGAATGAAGATGTTGAATTGCAAAAATCCAATATCCTGATGCTAGGACCTACAGGCAGCGGCAAAACGCTTCTTGCTCAGACTTTGGCAAAAATTCTTGATGTTCCGTTTGCCATTGCCGATGCTACGGCCTTGACCGAAGCAGGCTATGTAGGCGAAGATGTCGAGAACATTCTGCTTCGCTTGATTCAAAATGCTGATTTTGACATCGAACGTGCTGAACGTGGCATAATATACATCGATGAAATCGATAAGATTTCCCGTAAATCAGAAAACCCTTCCATTACCAGAGATGTTTCTGGTGAAGGCGTACAACAGGCTCTTTTGAAGATTCTCGAGGGAACGGTTGCCAGCGTACCACCACAAGGCGGACGCAAGCATCCACACCAGGAATTTATTCAAATTGATACGACCAACATCCTGTTTATCTGTGGCGGTGCTTTTGCCGGCCTGGAAAACATCATCGGCGCACGTATCGGTAAGAAGAGCATGGGTTTCGGCGCGGAAATAAAAACAAAAGAAGAACAAAAGATAGATTCTTTGCTTAAAAAGGTGCTTCCGGAAGATCTTATGAAGTTCGGACTGATTCCGGAGTTTGCCGGTCGTCTGCCAGTTGTAGTAACGCTTGACTCTCTTGATGTAGAGGCGTTAATACGAATCCTGAAAGAACCAAAAAATGCTCTGATTAAGCAGTATGAGCATTTCCTGGCCATGGATAATGTCGAGCTTGTCTTTGATGAAGGGGCCTTAAAGGCAATTGCTGAAGAGGCAATGAAACGCAGTGCGGGAGCTCGTGGCTTACGGGCGATTATTGAAAGCATTATGCGTGATGTTATGTATGAAGTGCCTTCCAGAGCCGATGTTAAGAAATGCATCGTTACCGAGGAAGTCATCAGGGAGCATAAACCGCCAACATTGGTGTTGGAAGAACAAAAGGCTGATTCAGCATCCTGAAAGAGATAAAGGGGAAAGGGCAGAGGCCCTTTTCCCCTTTTTGTTTATTTATGTTAAAATAAGAATAGAAGTTTGCTTAAATGATTTTATACTATTTTAGATACAGACAGTTTGCGATTGAGGAGGGTTAGATATTATGGATGAAAACAAAGTAATTCCTTTATTGCCTTTACGAGGCATGTTGGTATTCCCAGGAATGATAATAAATCTTGATGTAGGACGTGACCGTTCCATCAAGGCAGTAGAATCAGCAATGGCTGTAGACCGCAAAATTTTGCTGGTTACTCAGCGCGAAGCTGGTACGATTGAACCAAATGAAAGCGATTTATTTACCTATGGTGTTATTGCTGAAATAAAACAATTGTTGAAATTGCCGAATGGCGCTCTGCGCATTTTGGTTGAAGGTTTGTCCAGGGCCAAAATTGAGAATGTACGCGACAACAAAGATATTTATTTCGAAGCCGAAGTACAGGGAGTTGCCAGCATTATTGATGATAATAATGAAGTAGAAGCTCTCAAAAGAATGTTGATTGAAACTTTCGAACAGTGGATATTGGCAAGCAAAAAAATAACAAGCGAAGTACTTCTGACTTTCAAGGATCAGCCGGATCCAGGCAGAATTGCAGATATGATTGCCGGTTATCTGACTATCGGTATTGATGAAAAAGAAAGTGTACTGGAAGCAATTAATGTTAAAGACCGTATGAATTTGCTTTATAGCTTCCTTTGCAAAGAACTGGAAATAGCAAACATTGAGAAAAATATTTCTCAGCAGGTACGCAAACAGATTGAACAAAATCAGCGTGAGTATTATCTCCGTGAGCAGATGAAGGCCATCAACAAGGAACTTGGCGAAGGTGATGAGCGTCAGGCCGAAGTCGATGAATACAAACGCGCTATGGCTGAGCTTGATATGCCGGAAGAGGTTGTCGAGAAGATTAAGAAAGAGCTGGACCGTTTGTACAAGATGCCGCCTATGATGGCAGAAAGCGCGGTAATTCGCAGCTATCTTGATGCCTTGCTGAGTCTTCCCTGGAATAAGTTCACTGAAGATAATTTTGACCTGAAACTGGCCAAGAAAATTCTGAATGCAGATCACTACGGTTTAGAGAAGGTCAAAAAGCGTATTCTTGAATATTTGGCTGTGCGTGCTTTGACTAAACAAATCAAAGGACCAATTCTTTGTCTTGTGGGGCCTCCTGGCGTAGGTAAAACTTCGCTTGCCCGTTCGATAGCGAAAGCCATTAATCGTAAATTTACCAGGATTTCTCTGGGCGGTGTTCGTGATGAGGCAGAAATTCGTGGACATCGTCGTACTTATATCGGGGCGATGCCAGGACGCATTATTCATGGTATGCAGACTTGTGGCTGTTCCAATCCGGTATTTTTACTTGATGAAGTTGATAAGATGAATGCTGATTTCAGGGGTGATCCTGCTTCAGCTTTGTTGGAAGTGCTTGACCCTGAGCAAAACTGTAATTTCAGTGATCACTATATTGAATTCCCGTTTGATCTCTCGAACGTATTCTGGATTGTAACTGCTAATACAGTAGAAACAATTCCGCCAGCTCTGCTGGACAGGATGGAAGTTATTCAACTGGCCAGCTATACCGATGACGAGAAAGTGAAAATAGCTGAACTGCATCTTATCCCTAAAGAACGTGAATTGCACGGCTTGACGGAAAAAACCATCAGTTTTACGCAAGAAGCAATTTTTCGGACGATTCGCGATTATACCCGTGAAGCAGGCGTGCGTAATTTGGAACGAAAAATTGCGGCTATCTGTCGGAAGGCTGCTCATCGTCTTGTCACAGAGAAAACTAAACGGGTTCTGGTAAATGCCAAGACCTTACATAATTTCCTTGGACCAATCATTTTCTTGGAAAGTGATCTTACCGCTAAGTCTGAAATCGGCATTTGCACTGGCCTTGCCTGGACCAGCATTGGCGGTGAACTGCTGAAAGTAGAGGTAGCAGCTACAGCCGGCAAGGGTGGACTTTTACTGACGGGTCAACTCGGTGACGTTATGAAGGAATCTGCTCAGGCTGGTTATACTTATATTCGTTCACGTGCCAAAGAACTTGGACTTGACGAAAAATTCTTCGAGAATACTGATGTGCATATTCATCTGCCTGAAGGTGCTATACCGAAGGATGGACCTTCCGCAGGTATTACTATGGTTACTGCTATGGTTTCCGCTTTGACAGGGAAACATATAAAGGCAGGCCTGGCTATGACAGGAGAGATTACTTTGTCAGGGCGCGTACTGCCGGTAGGCGGCATTAAGGAAAAAATGCTGGCGGCGAATAGATATGGCGTCAAAACAATACTTTTACCGAAACTAAATATCCAGGATTTGGAAGAGCTTCCGAAAAATGTGCGCAACGCAATTAACTTTATTCCCGTCAGCCACATGGACGAAGTATTAAAATTAGCACTGGAGGATTAAGATGGCAATAAATCAATGGGATTTGATCAAGGCGAAATATGCTGCATCAGCAGTACGCCCTGATCAGTACCCTGCACCCTATCTGGACGAAGTAGCTTTTATCGGCAGATCCAATGTCGGCAAGTCTTCGCTGATTAATTCGCTTACACGAAGGAACGGGCTGGCTAGAGTCAGCGGTTCCCCAGGTAAGACACAAACTATCAATTTTTATGAAATTGAAGGCAAAAGAATCTTAGAGGGAACAGATCAGCGTAAGCAATTTTATATCGTCGATTTGCCTGGCTACGGATTTGCCAGAACCTCAAAAGAAAATAAAGACCAGTGGTCAGGCTTTATCCGTAAGTACTTATCCGGATCCGAGCATTTGCGTCTGGTTTGTCAGTTGATTGACATCAGACATAAACCATTGGATAGCGATATCGATTGCTATCATTGGCTGATGGGATGTGGAGTGCCGGTACAGCTGATTCTGACTAAGTCAGATAAAGTTTCGAAAAATGTTGCCGCTTCACAGAAGGCTTTATTTAAACGTGAACTTGGGTTGGATGATGAACGCATAATGACTTACACTTCAAGCCAACATACCGCACGAGGAGAACTAATAGCCAGAATCATGGAGTATATGCAGCCGTCTGACGGAGAGGAATACAAGGAAGAACGGGAATGATTTTTCAAGCAGCGCTTTTTGTATTGTCTGCAGTAGTTGGCTGGTTTTTCAATCTGGCTGGCATGCCTATACCGTGGCTTTTAGGTGGTTTGGCTGTTGCTCTTGTTGCTAAGACGCAATTTGCTGAGAAGGCTTCCTGGCCAAGGGCCTATCGTAGTGCAGGCCTGGTAGTTATCGGCTATAGCATCGGTCGGTATCTTACCGTTCCGGCTTTGCGTGAGGTGCCGGGACAGCTTGCCGGTATGGTAGGTGCTACCGTTTCTGCTGTTTTGGTAGCATTAGCGATAGCCTGGTGGACAGCAAAAAAAGAGAATCTTGATTTGCAAAGCTGTGTGATGGGAATCATGCCCGGCGGCTTTACACAGATGGCGATAATGTGCGATGAGGATGACAGAGCAGATAAAAATATAGTTATTCTCATGCAGAGCTTGCGCTTGATGTCTGTTATTGTAGCAGTACCATTTTTAGTTATGCATTTTTTAGATGCAAAGATAGTAGGAACAACAGCTTCTTTAGCGGTAAATGATGGCTTGTCTTACTGGTATATACTGCCGGCAGCAGCTGTTGGCGGTATTATTGCTGATAAATTAAAGATTTCAACACCTTATCTGATGGCACCTATTATAATTGCGATGGCTGCTTCTTTGCAGTTGGGCACTCTGAATACAATTGACCCTGTTTTGATGATGGCCGCACAGATAAGTATCGGCCTTAATATGGGTATGGGCCTTGATCCAAAGGAATTGTGTGAACTTAAACGCATCTTACCTTATACCTTTGCGGGGATTATTGTGATGCTGATGGTCAGCATTGGTGTTGCTCTTATTTTGTCTGCACATTATGGTTATAGTCTGGTGACCGCCTTTTTGGCAATGGCTCCCGGCGGTTTGGGAGAAATGTGTTTAGTGGGATTAAGCCTCAACGAAAGTGTTTCGGTTATCCTTATTTATCAATTATTCCGCTTTTTATTTTTAAATATCGCAGTGCCACTGGGACTCAATATGTATTTTGGGAAAAAGCCGGAAAAAGCCTTGGAACGTTAGAAATACTTTGCATAAACAATAATATCTTGCTCTTAGCTTGACTTGAATTTTTCTAAAGGTTATAATGAAGTCATAATTTAATATTGCATATAGGTGCTCTTAGGAGCTTAATTAGGAAGTCGGTCAAAATCCGACGCGGTCCCGCCACTGTATTGGTTAGCAGCTTTTTTATTATTACTGTTTAACCAGAGCCAGAACAACTGCCTGTATGGGAATCACTGCTAGTACCTGCGAGAGACAGGGATGGGATGCCGGAAGTTTTCACCAGAAGCTGGGGAGAACATGAATAGGTTATTAAACCGTCTTTCGTTCGTATGAAAGACGGTTTTTTTATCTGCCATTCTCAAATTTTCCTTTTCCTCCTTTTGGGTGTTTGAGAGTCACCCACTTCATGTTTATGGTAATTGACTAAAAAACTTAATTAGCAGCAAAAAATAAGAGCGGTCTGGACAACTGTTCTTATTTTTTTGCCTTATTTGGAAACAGTCGTATTGTCTTTGTGCAGGACAAACAATAGTAATTGGAATATGAAATAAACTTTACATCCACTTATGGCCTCTATATAATAAGAATGGTGAGGAAATTTCTTACAATGATGACTTCTGCGCATGCGGAGGAGGATATTTTGAATAGAATTGTTATTTGTGACGACGAAACTGAAGATTTGCGGAACGTAAATGATCTGGTCATGTCTTGTTGCCAAAAAAATGGTATTGATGCTAAGACAATTCTTTTTACCAGAGGCGATGAGTGCTTGCAATATTTACGTGAAAAATCAGCCAGATTAGTTCTGCTTGATATTTATTTGCAGGATATTTCTGGGTGTGAAGTAGCGAGAATGCTGCGCGGATTTGATGACAAATGTGCTATAGCCTTTGTAACCAGCAGTCGTGAATACGCTTTGGATGGTTTTGAGGTCGGTGCTTGCCATTATTTGGTGAAGCCGTTTACCGAAGAGCAGATAGAGCAGATTCTGGTGCGTTGTAATCTTATTGAGCACAGGGAAAAGAAATATTTAACGCTCAACAATAACCATGTAGGGATCAAAGTCGATTTAGGTTTGATAGTTTATATTGAAGTTTATGACAAGCAAAGTATCATCCATCTGCGTGATGGCAGGACGCTAAAAACCTACCAGACTCTTTCAGAATTGGCAAGAGACTTGGACGGTGATGTTTTCCTAAGAACACATCGCAGCTATTTGGTTAATATGAGCTATATACATCTTGTACAAACTACAGAGTTTATTTTGACTACAGGTGAGAAGGTGCCCATAAGACAGGCCGGCCGGAAAGAAATCAAAGAGACCTACATGGAATATCTATTCTCTTCCATGAGGGGGGAGAGTAATGACAATTAGTAATATCTATCCAATTGTTTATCTGGTATTAGCTACAGTCCCTTTTAGCTTTCTGCAATATTACCCATTTTTAACAAAACTTAGAGTTTCTAAAACAGTTATTGCTTCAATATACGGGGCTTTACTGGTCAGTGAACTAGTATTATTTCACCATTATAATTACATAATTGTCTCGGACTTTTTAATTCTTTTTTATCTCTTACATATTATTCTTTCGCTTGTTGTGGTACGCAGCAGTTTTTACAAGCAGCTTTTTGTCACACTCGTGATGGTGATTTATCAGTTACTGTTAGTTGGGGTCTCCATTGCCTGTGAACGGTGGACACTGGCAGAAAGCGGCCTGCCGCCATATCTTATTGCGAATCTTTTGCTGGTTTTGCAATTTGCCCTCACTTATCAAATTTTCTTTAAATTCCTGCGAGAAAAGATAAGTTCCTTTGTAAGATATGAGGATGATACCGTATGGAGATGGATATGGCTGGTTCCTACATGTATTTTGGCTATTATTCTCGCAACCAAGCAGTTTACTATCGGCGCAGATGTAAACCTATATAGCATACTCGTCCGTCTTTTTGCCGGTACCGGTGCTTTAGCCTGCTGCTTAATTCTGGTTGATTCTATTGAAGCAATTCGTGAAAAAGAACGTTTAAAAAGCAATTTAAAATTAACTGAAAAATTGCAGAAGGTTCAGGCTTATCACTATGAATGTTTATATGAAAACATGGCCTCTACCAGAAGAATGAGGCATGACTTACGACATCAATTCGTCGTTTTGCAAAACTATCTGGAAAATGAACGTGCCAAGGAAGCTTTGGCTTATTTATATAAATATCAGGGGGATTTAAGCAAACAAGAGAGTACACCGTTGTGCGTCGTACCGGTGCTTGATGCTTTATTAAAAAATTGGCAGGAAACGGCTGCTAGTTATGGTATTAAAACTGACATGATGCTGGAGCTTCCACCAAAGCTGCCGGTTGATGACTTTGATTTATGTGTTTTAGTAGGTAATTTATTGGAAAATGCCAGCGAGGCTTGCCAGTGTGTCCAGCAAAATGAACGGAACGCAACGCTTAAAATGCGGGTGATTGGCAATATTTTGGTTTTGACATTGGATAACACCTTTAATGGTAAATGTGTCTATAGTGGTAATAAGCTTCTTTCCAGCAAGCGCGAATATCGCGAACCCGGAATTGGTCTAGCCAGTGTAGAAGACATTGCCAATAAATACCAAGGTGAACTGCAAATAAAACAGAAGGACAATATTTTCTGCGTTTCAGTTTTATTAATGGTGCAGTTGGCTGAAGAGTTTTTTAGAGGATACTTGACAGCTGGTTATTGCATTGTTATTATTGAGTGAGTATAAATTAATATAAGACAAGCTATGAGCGGAAGTAGTAAAAGTACGGGTTCAGCAGAGAGGAAATGCGAGGCTGAGACATATCCGAACCAGCGGCTTTGAAGTCGTCCGTGAGCTGGCAGACTGAACAGAGTAGGTTTGCCCGTTTCTGTGCGTTAAACAGTTTGAGTTGTCCGGATTTTTTCCGGGAATATGGGTGGTACCGCGGAAACTATTTTTCGTCCTATGTCTTTGACATAGGATTTTTATTATTTTAAGGAGGATTTAAAATGTCAGAAGAACACAATATACCAAAGGTTTATGACCCTGCCAGCGTCGAAAAGAAATGGTATGAGTACTGGGAGAAAAACGGCTATTTTCATGCTGAAGTTGAAAAGGATAAGGAAGCTTTCAGCATCGTTATTCCACCACCAAACATTACCGGACAGCTGCATATGGGCCATGCCCTGGATAATACCTTGCAGGACATTTTGATTCGTTGGCACAGAATGTTAGGCCACAATACATTATGGATGCCTGGTTATGACCATGCCGGTCTTGCTACCCAGATCAAAGTTGAAGAAGTACTGAAAAAAGAAGAAGGCAAAACACGTTATGATTTAGGCCGCGAAGAGTTTTTGAAACGTGTCTGGGCCTGGAAAGAACAATACGGCGACCATATTATCAACCAATTGAAGTGCCTTGGTGTTTCCTGTGATTGGGAGCGCAAACGCTTTACTATGGATGAGGGATGTTCGGAAGCAGTACGTGAAGTATTTGTTTCTCTTTATGAGAAAGGTCTTATTTATCAAGGCAGCAGGATTACCAACTGGTGTGTAAACTGTAATACGGCCCTGTCTGATATTGAAGTCGAACACGAGGATGAAGCTGGCCATTTATGGCATATCCGTTATCCTGTCGTGGAAGAAGAAGGTACTTATTTAACTATTGCCACAACCAGACCGGAAACAATGCTTGGCGATACTGCTGTAGCAGTTAACCCGGAAGATAAACGTTATGGGCATCTTGTCGGCAAAACATTGCGCTTGCCTTTAACTGACAGGATTATTCCTATTATTGCTGATTCTTATGTAGACCTCGAATTTGGAACCGGTGCGGTTAAAATTACGCCTGCTCATGACCCTAACGACTTTGAAATGGGCATGCGCCATAATCTGGAAAGCATCGTAGTAATCGGCATGGACGGCCATATGACAGCAGAAGCCGGTAAATATGCAGGACAAGAACGCTATGAATGCCGCAAGAATCTGGTGCGTGAACTGGATGAGCAAGGTTTCTTGGTGAAAGTCGAGGATCATAATCATGCAGTAGGCCACTGTCAGCGCTGCCGTACTGTTGTGGAACCACTGGTTTCCAAACAATGGTTTGTGAAGATGGCACCACTTGTTCAAGCTGCTGTTGATTGTGTGGAAGATGGACGCACGCAGTTTGTGCCTGAACGTTTCACCAAAACCTATACTGGTTGGATGGATAATATCCGCGATTGGTGTATTTCCCGCCAAATCTGGTGGGGACATAGAATACCAGTCTGGTATTGTGATGACTGCGGCGAAGTTATAGCTTCCCGTACAGATATTACTGTCTGTCCTAAATGCGGCGGCAAACTTCGTCAGGACGAGGATGCCCTTGATACTTGGTTCAGCTCTGCTTTATGGCCATTTTCGACCATGGGCTGGCCGAAGAAAACTGAGCTTTTGGAGCAATTCTATCCAACAAGCGTGCTTGTTACCGGCTATGATATAATTTTCTTCTGGGTCGCTCGTATGTTAATCATGGGCATGGAATTTATGAAGGAGATTCCTTTCGAGAAGGTCTTCATCCATGGCCTGGTGCGCGATAGCCAGGGAAGAAAAATGAGTAAATCTCTTGGCAACGGCATCGATCCGTTGGAAGTAATTGATAAATATGGCGCTGATACTTTGCGCTTCATGCTGATTACCGGCAATACACCTGGTAACGATATGCGTTTCTATTGGGAACGTGTGGACGCAACCAGAAACTTTGCCAATAAAATCTGGAATGCTTCCCGTTTTGTTCTGATGAATATGGAAGGCTATGACACTAAGGCTAAATTAGCACCTTATACTTTGGCCGACAAATGGATTTTGTCACGCCTGGCACACACTGAAAAAGAGGTTACTGACTTACTCGGACGTTTCGAGCTCGGCGAAGCCGGCAGACTTGTTTATGAATTCATCTGGGGTGAATTCTGTGACTGGTATATCGAACTTGCGAAACCACGTCTTTACAACAAAGAAAATGCAGAAGAGAGAGCCACAGCTCAGCATGTAATCTGTGAAGTTCTGAGCTCCTCCATGAAGCTGCTGCATCCTTATATGCCTTTCATTACCGAAGAAATCTGGCAATGTCTGCCGCATGAAGGCGATAGCATCATGGTAGCTGCTTGGCCTGAGAGCGACGAGCAATTGTTTAATGCTGAAGCCGAAGCTGCTATGAATGCTATTATGGAAGCTATCAAAGCCATCCGTAATATGCGTGCAGAAGTAAATGTTGCGCCTGGCAAAAAAGTTCCGGCTATTTTGCTTGTTGCCGACGAATTGCAGCAAGTAGTTGCTGATAACCAGTCCTATATAAAACTAATGGCAAGTGTCGACGAATTAAGCATATTGCAAGCTGGCGGCGACAAACCTGAAAATGCCATGGCTGCTGTGACCAAGGGAATTGAAGTTTACCTGCCGCTCAAAGGCTTGATAGATGTTGAAAAAGAAACACAGCGCCTCAACAAAGAGCTTGATGGTATGACCAAAGAAATCGGACGTATTGAAGGAAAATTAAATAATGCAGGCTTTCTGGCGAAAGCACCAGCGGAAGTTGTTGAAAAAGAGAAGACAAAAGCTCAGGAAATTGCGGTTAAGATGCAAGCTATCCAAGAGCGTCTGACTTATTTGAAGAATCTGGAATAAAAAGCAATTGGCGCGTTAAACCGCGCCAATTTTGCTCATTGCGGAGGAAAAATCATGAATTACACAGAAACCTTAGCCTACTTGGATAGTTTGGGTAAATTTGGCATCAACCTTGGCATGGAGAGAATAGAAGACCTCTTAAAAGAACTGAATAATCCTGAACAAAAAGTCAGGACAATTCATGTCACCGGTACTAATGGCAAAGGCTCAGTAACCAGTATGATAACCAATATCTTATTGGTGAGCGTTTTGAAAGTCGGAAAATTTACTTCTCCCCATCTGGTCAGATATAACGAACGGATTGAAGTGGACGGGAAAGAGATAAGTGATGAAGATTTTGCCTTGGTAGTGACCGCTGTCAGACGTGCTGTAGAAAGCGTTATGGCAAAGGGGACTGAGCAACCGACGCAGTTTGAAGTACTGACGGCGGCGGCTTTCCTGCATTTTGCTCTGCAAAAGCTGGATTACGCTGTAATTGAAGTTGGTCTTGGCGGACTTTGGGATTCTACTAATGTTATTACGCCGGTAGTTTCTGTAATTACTAATGTCAGTCTTGATCATACGGATCGCTGCGGCAAAACCGTTGAAGAAATTGCGATGCAGAAAGCCGGCATTATTAAAGATGGCGTACCGGTTGTTACGGCGGCAGAAGGAGAGGCTTTAGGCCCGATTCAGGCGATGGCTCTCTTCAAACAAGCACCACTATATATTTATGGCAAAGCTTTTACCGGCCAGGAAGTTGCGAGCAGCATGGAAGGCCAGACCTTTACGCTCAGTGCCGGTGATTATCATTCCAACTACGAGCCTAAATTACCAGGAGCTCACCAGATTTTGAATACGGCAGTTGCCGTGGTAGCTGCCAAGCTTGCCTCCAAACAAGACAGCCGTATTAACGAACTGGCACTGCACCAAGGGGTTGCTTTGACTAAATGGCCAGGACGACTGGAGAGAATAAGCCAGAATCCTGACGTTATTTTGGATGGAGCACATAATCCGGCTGGAGCAGCTGTCCTGCGTGCCGCTTTGGACAAATATTACAGCGGCAAGAAAATTTGCTTCATTTTCGGCATGATGGGTGACAAGGATATCAGCCAGGTTATCACTACCTTGTTCCGCAAAGAGGATATGGTCTTTACTGTTAGGGCGGACGAAGGAACAAGAGCAGCCGAGCCGGAAGCTTTGGCAGAGCAAATCGGTTCACAGGCGCAAGCCATGCATGATTTAGCTGCAGCCTACAAAACGGCTTTGGCAGAAGTGGGCGAAGACGGACTTGTCTGCGTCTGCGGCTCACTCTATCTGGTAGGAACCTTCAAGAAAATGCTGCTAAATCAGTGATGCTGTATTTCAAAGAAAATATGGTATAATCCGGTTAGAATATATTATCTTATAAAAAAGTTTTTGTTAGTACGACGAACATACATTGGTGGGCGTCGGTAGTGTTGGATGCGTAGCTATTATAACTCAGCGCTCCAATTCTTGATAAAGAATTGCCAAGCGCGTGTCGAAGGTGGAGCAGACGATGCTGCCGGCGTCCACCAGCTCCAATTACTAGAGCTAAAACTCACCGATAGTCTTGATGCGTAGGTATTAGACCGCGTGCTCCAATTACAGCAACAACCTATAGTATAACCAATGTATACGAGCCAGTGACCTTATCGGCGTAGCTATTATAACTCAGCGCTCCAATTCTTAATAAAGAATTGCCAAGCGCGTGTCGAAGGCGGAGCAGAAAGGTTGCCGGCAAGTAACATATTAACCAAGTGTCGAAGTTTGAGTCGACTATTACAGAGATATTATGAACATAAGCAGGAGAAATAAATGAAAAAACCGCTTTTTCGCTGGCAACTATTAAATCTGCAGCAAGTAGTCTTCAGACTGCTTGTTCTATTGGTTTTCGTGTTGCCCCTATCCATACCGCTGAGCAGCTGTCTTTTCAGTGTTACCATGATCTGCGCACTGATAGACCAGTATCAGCGCAGAAACCAAATTGCCACCGAGATTTTGCCTAAAAAGCTTAAGTACGCGCTGTATGCCTTGATGGCAATCAGCTTTGTTTCACTGGCTTTTTCCGGTAACATTTTTGCCAGCGCTTTCAACTATGCCTATGTTGTCAGCCAGCATATAGGCTGCTTTTGGCTGGTTTTGCACTATGCTTCCAAAAAAAGAGAACCATTGGTCCTGCTGAAGTCTTTTCTGCTATCAGCCTTTATCGTTGCGACCTACGGCATATTCCAGTATATTGCCGGGACTGCTGTGCTGAATACCGAATGGGTGGATGTCTCCCAATTCCCGGAACTCAAGGAAAGAGTTTATTCTACCTTGCAAAATCCTAATATTTTAGGAACTTTCCTGGTTGTGACTGTAGGCTATTGTATAGGAATTTTTTCGGCCTTACCTGGCGGGAAACGCCGCATAGCACTTATAACACTCTTTTTGGTGAGCTGTGGCTGTCTCTTGCTGACTTTTTCCCGTGGCAACTGGGTCAGTATGTTCATTGTTTTGCTTACTTATGCTGTTTTTTTCTATCGGAAAGCATTGCTGCCTTTTCTGGGCGGCGGAGCTCTGATAGCCTACTTTGCCTGGGATTTATTGTCTAATCGGCTTATGTCTATTTTCCAGACGGAAGATACTTCTGTTGCTTTGCGATTTTCTTATGTCGAAAGCACGATTGCAATGATTGAGGATTCGCCTTGGGGAGTCGGTTGGTATGGTTATATGTACGCTTTTCCGGATTACGATTTTTATCTGCAGAATCCAGATGTGCCGATGTACCACTGCCATAATTTGTTTTTGAATATCACTGCTGAGCTAGGAATACAAGGCTTAGTGACGTTTTTGGCCATTGTCTGTTTACTGGTAAGAGAGGCCTGGTTTTTGGCACATGCTGATGTTGAACCTTGGCGCAAAGGCATTGGCAGAGGCTATCTTATGTCGATGATTGGCATTGCCGTCAGTGGACTTACCGATCATACTCTTTTTAATATTCAGCTGGGCATGCTGTTCTGGCTGCTTAATTCTCTGCTGGCCGTATGTGCCGCTAATGCAAGACAAAGAGTCGGGGAGCCGTGAGGTTTCCCGATATTTTGCTTTACATGGCCTGGTTGGCAAGGTACAATTACAATGTATGAGGCGGAATGCCCGATAAATACTGCAAAAAGCACTAAAAGACCTTTTCTGGCCGAATAGCGGCAATATCCTCTGACAAAAGGAATTGATTCTATTCGACTGAAAAAGGTTGGATGACAGGTCAAAAAGCGGGAGGTAGTACTCGTGATAAATTTAAACCAGGTCTGCAGTACGCTTAATGCAAAAATATTGTTGGGTGAAGATCAGATGGACCGTGAGGTTTTTTCAGCATGCGGAGCTGATCTGATGAGTGATGTTTTGACATTTACTAAACGTAAAACATTGCTTTTGACTGGACTGACTAATGTTCAGGTGGTCAGGACGGCGGAACTCAGTGATTTGTGCGCAATAGTTTTTGTGCGCGGTAAACTGCCTGGCAAAGAAATTGTTGAAGCGGCAAAGGCTAATGATATTCCCTTGCTGGTAACTTGTTATACTTTATTTGAAGCTTGCGGACGTTTGTATGAGATGGGGATAAAGGGGTGCCCGCACAAGGTATTTGCTGATGAGTGATACAAAGAAAATGAATGTAACCTATGAGGTAGCGCCGGGTGATTTTGAACGTGCCGGCGAAGCTTCCAGCGGCATAAAAAGATTGTTGCAAAGGATTGGCATACCAGCCGAAGTAATAAGAAGAATCGCGATAGGAACCTATGAGGCAGAAATGAATGTTATCATTCATGCTGGCGGGGGAGTAGTAACTGCTGAAATTTCTCCCGATAACACGGTTATTATCGTCACAGATAAGGGTCCAGGTATCGCTGATATTGAACAGGCCAAGCAGGAAGGCTGGTCGACTGCGCCGGACTATGTCAGGCAGATGGGCTTTGGAGCAGGTATGGGACTGCCCAATATGATGAAATGCTCTGATAAACTTGATATCGTCTCTGTGGTTAATCAGGGAACGCAAATAACGATGTTGTTCAACCATGTTGATAAAGAAAACAAATGAAGTTTTAGGCGGTGATACAGGTGTCGGGAGGATATTTTCATTCCGTTCGTTTAAAAGGAAGTGCTTGCATAGGTTGCGTCACCTGCGTTAAATACTGCCCAACTGAGGCTATACGTGTACGTAATGGCAAGGCTATTATTTTGGCAGCACGCTGTATTGACTGCGGCGAGTGCATAAGACGCTGTCCTCACCATGCGAAGGTTGCAGTTATGGACAGTTTGAGTGAGATGCGGAAGTATAAGTATAATATAATACTACCGCCACCTTCTCTTTATGCTCAGTTTCCGCCGGAAATTAAGATGGAGGCTATCTGGCAAGGGTTACGTGACTTAGGTTTTGATGAAATTTTTGATGTTTCTGCCTCGAGTGAGTATGTCTCTGCGGAAATTGAGTCCTATGTAAAAAATTACCAAGAAGGGCCAAGACCGTTGATTTCTTCGGCGTGTCCTGCTGTCTTAAGGTTGATTCAGGTTAAATTTCCTGAACTTATTAAACAGGTTGTGCCTATTTTGTCGCCTGCCGAGGCGGCTGCTATTTACATCAAAGAAGAGTTAGTGAAACGTGGCGAGTATTCGCCGGAACAAGTTGGAATCTGGTTCGTTGCGCCCTGCCCTGCTAAGGGAAGTAATATAAGGCAGGCGGTGGATGTGAATAGTACGGCGATAACAGGCGCTTTTAGCATTTCCAAAATTTACGGTGAGCTTTGCCGCGTTTTGAAAGAAGACGCGAGTTTTTCCGACTGGCAAGATCATGTAACAACTGGCTCCTCTTATGGGATGGGCTGGGGCGCTGCTGGTGGTGAAGCAAAGGCAGCTGGTATCGATAATGCTTTGATTGTTCATGGTGTTGAAGAAGCTTATGAAGTTTTGGAACAGATATCAATGAACAAAATGCATGATGTAGATTATGTTGAATGTTCAGCCTGCTATGGAGGCTGCATCGGCGGCCCTTTGACGGCTGTTAATAAATTTGTTGCGGAAAAAAACCTGCAGCAACGTGTCCGCGCTATGCGAGAAAAAGAACCAACATCACGGCAAGCGACTTTGGCGCAAAGTATGCGCTGTGATAATTTCCCCGTATCCAGCCAATCCGTCAAGCAATTGGTGCCAAGGCCGATGATGCAGCTTGACGAAGATATAGTTGTCGCTATGAAAAAGTTTGAGAAAATGGAAGAAGTCCTGAGCTCTTTGCCCGGTCTTGACTGCGGTGCTTGTGGTGCACCTACCTGCCAGTGTTTGGCGGAAGACATTGTACAGGGAAAGGCACACGAAACAGACTGCATTTTCAAACTGCGTGCCAGTGTCAAAAAGTTAGCACAAGGTATGCTTGACCTGGCTGAGCAGATTCCTCTTTCAGGCAGACAGGCTAAGGCTTCACACAAGGAGGAGAAAAATGAAAATAAGTGAGATTGTTGACTCTCTTGGGTTGGAAGTGGCAACAAAAAATGTTGCGTTGACAGCAGAAGTTACCGGCGGTTATGCTTCGGACCTCCTTAGCAATGTTATGGGACAGGCCTCGGCCGGTATGGTGTGGGTTACGATGCAGGGCCATCAGAATATTGCTGCCGTTGCAGCTCTTTTAGGATTATCTGCTGTGGTAGTTGCTGGCGGCACTAGTATTGAGCAAGAAACTCTGACCAAAGCAGAAAAAAATGATGTGTTGATACTTACGACAAGTCTGCCAACTTTCGAGGTTGTCGGAAAAATTTATGCTTTGGGAGTTAAAAATACAAAATGAAGAAGTGGCTTGCGGATTTACATGTTCATACACTGCTTTCACCTTGTGCAGAGATTGAAATGACACCGCACCATATTGTTATGAAGGCAGCAGAAACTGGTGTAAATATGCTGGCTATTACAGACCATAATGCTTCTGCTAATATTGCGGCGGCTATAGAGGCTGGAAAGCGTTACGGAGTAAAGGTTTTGCCGGGCATGGAAGTGCAGTGCAAAGAAGAAGCTCACATAATTGTACTTTTTGATGAACTTGAGCAGATGGAATGCTGGCAGCAGATTGTGGACAGCAAGATGCTCTCGCTTCGCAATGATTCCAATCGCTTTGGTGCGCAATTTATTGTGGATGCGGATGATAATTTTGTCGCAGAAGAGCACCGTATGCTTTTAGCGTCCTTGCAGTTGGAAGCAGATGAAATTATTGATTATTGCAATAACCTCGGCGGTATTTGCATTGCTGCGCATATTGACCGCCATTCGTATAGTTTGCTTGGCCAACTCGGTTTCCTGACAGAGGCTATGGCTTTAGCTGCAGTGGAAATATCTTCTATAGGATTAGAAGAGCTGACAAAAAAATGTTTGAAGCCGCTGGTCGGTGGCTTGCCTTATCTTACATCTTCCGATGCACACCGTATGACGGAATTTTTAGCTGGCCCCAAAACAGCTTTTTATCTGGAAACGCCTACCGTTGCCGAAATAAAGCTGGCCTTGCGTGGTGAAAAAGGAAGAAGCTGTTTGCCAGGTTGTTTTAGCAAAGTTTGCATAGAAAGAAATCTTCTGTGATGTCTTATTCTGAAAAGATATTGCGTTATTATATTACCTTGTTTTGTCAGCAGGGTTTTCGTTATTAAGCCATGAAAGGAAGAGATAAAGAATGAATTTAGAAAACACATGTTGCTGTGGCGGAGAAAACAAAGAAAAGGTTCAAGTCGATGAAGTGCTTTCAAAATACGAAGGTAAAAAAGGTGCCTTAATTCCTGTTTTGCAGGAAGTACAGGCTCTTTATAATTATTTGCCGAAAGACATTTTGGAGTATGTGGCGGAAAAGATGAATATACCGATTAGCCAGATTTATGGTATGGTTACTTTTTATTCTCAATTCCATCTTAATCCTCGCGGCAGGAATATTATTCGTGTTTGCCAGGGTACTGCCTGTCACGTTCGTGGCGGCAAGGTAATTTTGCAGGCGATAGAAAAACAGCTAGGAATCAAAGCTGGTCATACTACCGAAGATTTACGCTTTACGTTGGAAACAATTGCTTGCGTTGGTGCCTGTGGCCTGGCGCCGGTTATGCAGATAAATGAAGATACGCATGGACGTTTGACAACTGAAAAACTGTCAGCAATTTTAGACAGATATAAATAAATCATGCGCGAAATAGCACTTCACATTCTTGATTTAATACAGAATTCTATTGCTGCCTCATCAAAAAAAGTTTTTTTAGATGTTAATGAAGATGAGGAAGGGTATTTCGTTTTTCGTATTTGCGATGATGGCAAAGGTATGAGCGCTGAATTATTGCAAAAGATACGTGATCCCTTTGTGACCACACGGCTGACGCGTGACATCGGCCTTGGCATACCTTTTATTGCCATGTCGACTGAGCAGAGCGGCGGACATCTGACAATCAGATCTAAGGAAGATGTAGGTACTACTATTGAAGCTGCTTTTTTGCGTGATCATCTTGACAGACCGCCTTTGGGCGATTTGGCTGCTACCATAAGGGTTATTCTCGCCACTAATCCGGATTTGCAATTTATTGTCAGATACAGATATGGTAATAATTGTTTTGAGTTTGACTCTCTGGCTGCAAAGGAAATACTTGGTGAGGAAATGGATTTCAGTTTTCCGGAAGTATATCTTTGGCTGGATGCCTATCTGAAGCAAGAGATAAGTAAAGTCAGAAATGAGCAGGAGGCTACGGAATGAAAACATTGGAAGATTTAAAAGCTTTGCGTGAAAAGTTAAAAAGTGATATTAAAGTCAGGCAAAACCAGGGAACTAAAATAATTATCGGCATGGGGACTTGCGGTATCGCTGCTGGTGCGCGTGAAGTAATGTCGGCGGCCTTGGATGAACTGGCGGTAAGAAAGCTAAATGATGTCCAGGTGCAGCAAACTGGCTGTATTGGTATGTGTGAGAAAGAAGTATTGCTGGATGTTATTCGCCCTAATGAACCACGTATTACTTATGGTAATGTGAAACCTGCAGACGTAAAAAGGATTATCGCCGACCACGTTGTTAATGGTCGGATCATAGAAGATCTGGTTGTTGGCAAAATAGAGCAGGAAAGCTGAAAAAACCATTAAAGACCTATAACGGGAGGAAAATAATATGCAACATATTAGAGCGCACGTCCTTATCTGCGCAGGTACTGGCTGCAAATCAGCAGGGTCTAAAGAAGTAGAACTGGCTTTTCAGAAAGAAATTAAGGCTGCAGGACTGGCTGATGAGGTAATGGTCGTTGAAACCGGCTGTCATGGTTTTTGCGAATACGGCCCACTGGTAATCGTCTATCCTGAAGGGACTTTTTATTCTCGTGTGACAGTGGAAGATGTAGCGGAAATAGTAGAATCCCATCTCTTAAAAGGCCGTCTGGTAGAGCGTCTTTTGTATCATGAACCAATGACGCAGGAGATGATACCGAATTATTCGGACATTAACTTTTACAAGAAGCAGCACCGCTTAGTCCTGGCACATTGCGGCAGCATCAATCCTGAACAAATTGAAGAGTATATAGCCGTCGGCGGTTACGAGGGCTTGGGTAAAGCTCTGACTTTGATGACACCTGATGAAGTTGTTGCGGAAGTCAAAAAATCCGGACTAAGAGGTCGTGGCGGCGGTGGCTTCCCAACCGGCATGAAGTGGGGCTTTGCCAAACAGTCAGTAAATGACAAAAAATATGTTATTTGTAATGCCGATGAAGGCGACCCGGGTGCCTTTATGGATCGCAGTGTTTTAGAGGGAGATCCACATAAAATACTGGAAGGCATGGCAATCTGTGGTTATGCAATTGGCGCTGATGAGGGTTATATCTACGTGCGCGCAGAATATCCTCTCGCTATCAAACGTTTGCGTGTAGCAATAGAACAAGCCGAAGCGATGGGCTTGTTGGGTGAGAATATCTTCAATTCCGGGTTTAACTTCCAGATTCATATCAAGGAAGGTGCCGGCGCTTTTGTTTGCGGTGAAGAAACGGCTCTTATGGCCTCTATTGAGGGCAAAAGGGGTATGCCGCGACCAAGACCGCCATTTCCGGCAGTTTCCGGTCTTTGGGGGAAACCAACCAATATTAATAATGTAGAAACTTTTGCCAATGTTCCTTTAATTCTTGTTAACGGTGCAGATTGGTATTGCCAGTTTGGTACAGAAAAGTCCAAAGGCACGAAGGTTTTTGCTCTTACCGGTAAAATCAATAACACTGGTTTGGCAGAAGTACCGATGGGTATAACGATGCGGGAAATTATTTATGATATCGGCGGCGGTATCAATAATGGCAAGAAGTTCAAGGCTGTCCAGATTGGCGGGCCGTCTGGCGGCTGTTTGCCGGAAGAACTGCTGGATTTGCCGATTGACTATGATTCTTTGACAGCTGTGGGTGCAATGATGGGTTCAGGTGGTCTCGTTGTCATGGATGAAGACACCTGTATGGTCGATGTTGCTAAATTCTTCCTGAACTTTACGCAGTCTGAATCCTGCGGAAAATGCACACCTTGCCGCGAAGGAACAAAAAGGATGCTGGAAATTCTGACGCGTATCACCGAAGGTCAGGGTCGTGAAGGCGACATTGAATTGCTGGAAAATATGGCTAAGAATATTAAGGAAACCGCTTTGTGCGGGTTGGGACAAACAGCCCCGAATCCGGTTCTTAGTACTCTGAAATATTTCCGTAATGAATATGAAGCCCATATCAAAGAAAAACGTTGTCCAGCCGGCGTTTGTGAAAAAATGGCAATTTATACTATTACTGATAAATGCAAGGGCTGCGGCCTTTGCGCAAAAACCTGCCCGGTCAAGGCTATCAGCGGCAATTTAAAACAACAGCATGTGATTGATCAGGCTATCTGCATAAAATGTGGAGCATGTATGTCTGTCTGCCCATTCAAGGCGATTACGAAAGGCTAGGAGGAGACGTGGATAAAATGGATATGGTAACGCTGACTATTAACGGACAAACTGTCCAGACAAAGAAAACTTCTACGGTTCTTGAAGCTGCTCGAGCCGCTGGTATTTATATTCCTACACTCTGCTATCATCCGGAGCTCTCACGTGAAGGCGCCTGCCGTCTTTGTGTTGTTGAAGCTTCCGGGGCGAGAAGCCTCGTGGCTTCATGCGTATATCCGGTTGCTGAAGGTATGGTCGTCGAAACCAACACACCGAAGGTACGTGAAGCCAGAAAACTAGTAGTAGAACTTCTATTGGCCAATCATCCTAAAGATTGTTTGTCCTGTCAGAAGAGCATGGACTGCGAGCTGCAAACTATTGCTGCCGAACTTGGCGTGAGAAAAATCAGATTTGCCGGTGGGGAAATGAAAGCGCATACGATTGATGCAAGTAACCCAGCGCTGGTAAGAGATCAGGAGAAATGTATTCTTTGCGGCCGCTGCATTCGTGCCTGCTCTGAAATCCAGGGCATGGATGTTTATAGCTTTGCGGGACGCGGCTTTCATACAATTGTTTCTACCGCTTTTGAGCAAGGATTGGAAAAAGTTGCCTGTACTTATTGTGGACAGTGCGCCAGTGTCTGCCCGACAGCGGCAATTGTGGAAAAAGATGATACTGACAAAGCATGGGCAGCTTTAGCTGATAAATCGAAACATGTAGTAGTACAGACAGCACCTTCGGTAAGAGTTGCTTTAGGTGAAGAACTAGGCATTCCGGTGGGGGAAGTTGTAACAGGTAAAATGGTTGCGGCCTTGCGCCGGATAGGGTTTGATAAAGTTTTTGACACTAATTTCTCGGCTGACCTTACTATAATGGAAGAAGGTCATGAATTCATCGATCGTTTGACTAACGGCGGTGTTCTTCCCATGATTACTTCCTGCAGTCCGGGGTGGGTCAATATGATTGAACTTAAGTATCCCGAACTTCTGCCGCATCTTTCAACCGCAAAGTCCCCGCAGCAAATGTTTGGGGCCATAGCTAAAACATATTACGCTGAACGTGCCGGCATTGACGCGAAAGATATAGTATCGGTCTCAATTATGCCTTGTACAGCAAAAAAAGCAGAAGCGGTAAGACCAGAGATGAATTCTTCAGGCTATCAGGATGTTGATATTGTACTGACGACCAGGGAGCTTGGCAGGATGATTCGCGAATTTGGTCTTGATTTTAGTGCTCTGCCAGAGGAAAATTTTGACTCTCCTTTGGGTAAATCTACAGGCGCCGGCGTTATCTTCGGAACTACCGGCGGCGTCATGGAAGCGGCACTTAGAACTGTAGCTGACGTTGTTACAGGTCAGAATCTCAAGCAAATAGAATACAAGGCAGTGCGCGGCATGGAAACAGTACGTGAGGCGGCTTTAAAGATAGGCGAGGCTGAAGTTAAAGTTGCTGTAGTACATACGTTGAAAGCGGCTAAGGCCATGATGGAAAAAGTAAAAAAGGGAGAAGCCGCGTACAAGTTTATTGAAGTAATGGCTTGTCCTGGTGGTTGTATAGGCGGCGGCGGCCAGCCGGTTCCAGTTGATGCCGATATACGCAGAGCAAGAAGAGAGGCGTTATTTACCTGTGATGAGGCATGTGAGCTGCGCAAGTCACATGAAAACCCTGAAATCATCGAATTATATTCGACTTGGCTTGGCAAACCTTTAGGTGAAAAAGCGCATCACTTACTGCATACGAAGTATAATCAGCAAAAAAGGAATTAACAAAAAAATACAATTTACAAAACCTCCATATCGGCACTTCGATATGGAGATTTTGTGTAAAGTGTAAAGAAAACGCTTGCAAGTTTACAGTTTAACTGCTAGTATGTTAGAGTATTCTGTAGTAAAAGGCTTCTGACGAATGAGCGAAAATCATGGACGTATACCTTGCTGATAAATGCTTGGACTGGCGTCTCCATGGATATTGTATCCGAGGATGATTATAAAAATTTCATGGTAAATTTTCTTATTTTTTAAAAAAAGAAGGATTTTTCCCCTATTTGTAGAATCATAACTACTGTGAATGTAAAAAAGGTCATAGTCTGGTTGTTTGGCAGACGATATATATTGAAAACATTGGCATTGAGGCGGACAGACAAGCAAGGGCCAAGCTCTCGATTGAAAGTTTGCAATTTCTCTGATGTGGTTCGCAATCCGGTTCTTGCCGAACTGGAAGACAGTGAACTTGCACTTGGCTGTGTTTTGTTATTAATATTGATTTAATATATGGATTGATAAGAATGGGCAAAACTCCTGGGTGTCTTTTTTTATGGGTAAAATCTTATTCTTAACTAAGAAATCAAGCATTTTACAGAACTTTTTAGTTAATAGTAAGTGAATTTTTACTAGCAAGGATAATCAACTTGCAGGCTAAAAGCCAGATTTTCACAATTATTAAGGAGGAAGGTAAACATGATTGACATTAAATCCCGCGTGCACTGCGAAGCAGCTATGGCTAAGGTTACTACTGCTGAAGCAGCTGCTGCACTCATCAAAGACGGAATGAACATAGGCGTTAGCGGATTTACACCATCCGGCTATCCTAAAGCAGTTCCTCTTGCTTTGGCTGAAAGGGCAAAAACAGATCCTCTCAAAATCAACCTCTGGACTGGTGCTTCCGTAGGGCCAGAAATCGACTCCGCTTTGACTAATGCTGGCGTTGTTGCTAGACGTCTGCCTTACCAAACAAACAATGATTTGCGTAAAGCAATCAACAACGGCAGTGTAAAATACACCGATCTTCATTTGAGCCATGTTGCTCAAATGGCTCGTTACGGCTTCATGTATGGTCGTCACGATGTTGATATCGCTATCATCGAAGCATGTATCATTAAAGATCTTGGCAATGGCCAGATCGGTATCGTTCCTACTACTTCCATGGGTAACTCATCTTCCTGGGTACAAAGTGCTAAACAAGTTATCATCGAAGTAAACGTTACTCAACCGGTAGCTTTGGAAGGTATGCATGATTCCTATGTTCCAATGGATCCTCCGAATCGTCAGCCAATTCCACTTGTTAAACCAGAAGACCGTATTGGTACAACTTATATTCCATGCGACCTTTGCAAAGTTGCTGCTATCGTGCCTTGCGACATTACTGATAAAGTACGTCCTCTTGGCGAAATCGATGATGAAGCTAAAGCAATGGGCGAAAATCTGGTTGCTTTCTTCAAACAAGAAGTTGCAGAACGCCGCCTGCCAAAGAACCTGTTGCCATTGCAATCCGGTGTTGGTTCCGTAGCAAATGCCGTAATCAACGGCTTAGTAAACTCTGATTTCGAAGATCTCACAGTTTTCACGGAAGTTATCCAAGACGGTATGTTCGATCTGATTGATGCAGGCAAACTCCGCGTTTGCTCCGGCACAGCTTTGAGCCCATCCCCGGACTGCCTCAAAAAATTCTATGATAATGTTGAGAATTACAAAAAATATATCGTTCTTCGTCCGCAAGAAGTTGCTAACAGCCCTGAATTAGCTCGTCGTATCGGTGTTATTGCTATGAACACTGCTATTGAAGTTGATATCTACGGTAATGTTAACTCCACTCATATTGCCGGTACAAAAATCATGAACGGTATCGGCGGTTCCGGCGACTATGCTCGTAACGGCTTCCTGACCGTATTCTTCACTACTTCCTTGGCCAAAGGCGGAGCAATTTCTTCTGTAGTTCCTTTCTGCTCCCATGTTGACCATACTGAACATGACGTTGATGTTATCGTTTCTGAACGCGGTGTAGCTGACCTTCGTGGTCTGTCCCCGAAAGAACGTGCTCTTGTCATCATTGATAAGGTTGCTAACCCTAAATACCAACCTATTCTTACAGATTACTTCGAAAGAGCTTGCAAAGAATGCGGCAACAGCCAAACTCCACACATCCTTTCTGAAGCACTATCCTTCCATGATCGCTTTGTAAAAACCGGTACAATGGAGAAATAATTTTAGATTTGTTTTAACGGCGTGCCGGCGTGGTGGTCGCGGCGGCACGTCTTAAAAATCGCTTAGGCGATGTATAATATCACAGAGAAAGCCTCAGGGCTTCTCATAAATCTCGTCGTAAGACGGGAACTCTCATTCCATATGATGGTTCGTCCAAACCAGAATATGAAAAGTAAAATTTTAAGGAGGATTTGAGAATGGCAAATGAAACACTAAAAGCCGGGTTTGAAGCTTATACTGCAGGTGTAGTAGCAAAATTAGACAAAAACCCAGAGCGCGGAAACCTTGAGCCAAGCAGGCTCTACACCCCTCTTGATGTAGAAGGGTTCGATTATGAAAAAGACCTTGGATTCCCAGGAGAATATCCGTTTACTCGTGGGGTACAACCTACTATGTATCGTGGTCGTTTCTGGACCATGCGTATGTATGCTGGTTTCTCTACTGCTGAAGAATCCAACAAACGTTATCGCTACCTGTTAGCTAACGGCGGCAGCGGTCTTTCCTGCGCATTTGACTTACCAACCCAAATCGGTTACGATTCCACCGATGCTATGGCTGAAGGTGAAGTTGGTAAAGTTGGCGTAGCTATCGACTCCCTCGCTGACATGGAAATCCTTTTCGATCAAATCGATCTTTCCAAAGTTTCCACTTCCATGACTATCAATGCTCCAGCATCTGTACTGCTTTGCATGTACATCGCTGTTGCTGAAAAACAAGGCGTATCAGCTGATAAACTTCGTGGTACCATCCAAAACGATATTCTGAAAGAATATGCTGCACGTGGTACTTACATTTTCCCTCCAAAACCATCTATGCGTTTGATCACCAATATTTTCGAATATTGCGCTAAAAACGTTCCATTGTGGAATACAATTTCCATCTCTGGTTACCACATTCGTGAAGCTGGTTCCACTGCTTCCCAAGAAATCGCATTCACTATCGCTGATGGTATCGCTTATGTAGAAGCTGCTATCAAAGCTGGCATGGATGTTGATGCTTTCGCAGGCCGTCTGTCCTTCTTCTGGAATGCACACAACAACGTACTCGAAGAAGTTGCTAAATTCCGCGCTTCCCGTCGTGTATGGGCTAAAGTTATGAAAGAAAGATTTGGCGCTAAAAAAGCTAAATCCCAAATGCTTCGCGTACATACCCAAACTGCAGGTTCTATGTTGACTGCTCAACAACCAAACAACAATATCGTTCGTGTTGCTCTGCAAACTGCTGCTGCTGTAATGGGCGGTACTCAATCCTTGCACACTAACTCCAAAGACGAAGCACTTGCTTTGCCTACTACTGAATCCGTAACTATAGCACTTCGTACCCAACAAATCGTTGCTTACGAAAGCGGCTTGGCTGATACAGTTGACCCATTGGGCGGTTCCTACTATGTAGAAGCTTTGACTAACAAAATCGAAGCTGAAGCTTGGGACTACATTAAGAAAATTGATGAAATTGGTGGCGCTCCTGAAGCAATCGCTAAAGGCTACATCCAAAAAGAAATCCAAGATTCCGCTTACAAATGGCAAATGGACATCGAAAAAGGCAACAAAATTATTGTTGGCGTAAATAAATTCCAACAAGAAGAAGAAGCTCCGAAAAACTTGCTTCGCGTAGATGGTTCTGTTGGCGAATTGCAAGCTAAGAAAATTGCTGCATTGAAAGCAAAACGCGATAATGCTAAAGTTGAAGCAGCTTTGGCTACATTGAAAGCAGCTTGTGCTGACGATTCCGTCAACTTGATGCCTTTAATTCTCGACGCTGTTCATGCATACGCAACTGAAGGCGAAATCTGTGGCGTTATGAGGGAAGTATTCGGCGAATACAAATCCCACGTAGCACTGTAAGCGAAACAATTAGGGAGGGAAAATAATGGATAAACGTATTAGAGTTTTAGTAGCAAAACCAGGTCTTGATGGACATGACCGTGGTGCTAAAGTTGTTGCTCGCGCACTGCGCGATGCTGGATTCGAAGTAATTTACACCGGTATTCGTTTGACTCCGGAACAAATCGCTGAATCCGCATTACAAGAGGACGTAAATGTTGTTGCTTTGAGCTTGCTCTCAGGCGCACACAACACTTTGTTCCCTAAGATTGTAGAATTATTGAAAGCAAAAGGCATGACCGATGTATTGACTATCGGCGGCGGTGTTATTCCTGATTCTGATATCCCTGGCCTTAAAGCTGCAGGTATCGCTGAAGTATTCACTCCGGGAACTCCGACCAGCGCAATCGTTGAATACATCAACGCTAACGTAAAATAAGAGGTTATTTTAAATCAGATAGCCGGGCAAGCCCCGGCTATCTCCTATGATTATTCTAAAACCTCAACAAGGCGGTGTACTCATTTGAATATTGTTGAAGGCGTATTAAATCACTCCCGTTTGGCATTATCTAAGGCTATTACGGCTGTGGAAAATGAATATGATGAAGCTGTCACTATTATGACACAGATTTACCCTCATACAGGTAATGCTTACGTCATTGGTATTACTGGACCACCTGGTGCTGGTAAAAGTACATTAACAGATAAATTGGCCAAAGAATACCGTAAGCGTGGCAAAACCGTAGGTATTGTTGCTATTGACCCGACCAGTCCTTACTCTGGCGGTGCAATTCTTGGCGATCGTATCAGAATGATGGACCTAATTGCTGACGAGGGTATCTTCGTACGTAGTATGGCTACACGCGGAAGCTTGGGCGGCCTGTCTCAAAAATCAGGCGATGCAGTAAAATTAATGGATGCTTATGGCACAGACGTTATAATCGTTGAAACCGTAGGGGTAGGACAGTCAGAAGTAGATATTGTCAAAACTGCCGATACAACAATGGTTGTCGTTGTTCCAGGTCTCGGTGACGATATCCAAGCTATTAAAGCTGGTATTCTTGAAATCGGTGATCTCTTTACTATCAACAAAGCCGACCGTGAAGGCGTTGATAAACTGAATATCGAAATCGAAATGATGCTGGAATTAAACCAGGAGAGTGTTGAGTGGCGACCACCTATCAATCGTACTGTAGCTAGTAAGGACGAAGGAATTACTGAAGTAGTTGATTCTATTGAAGAACACAAGAAATTCCTGTTCCAGACCGGCAAGATTGAGATGATTCGTGCGAACCGTATAAAATCCGAAGTTACGGCTATGGTCAATGATCGTATAAGCCGTTATGTTGATGCTAAGGTTGTTGCTACCGATGAATTTGCAAATACAGTAGTAAAATTGCAAAACCGTGAGGTTGATCCGTATTCGGTAGTAGATAAAATTGTTGATAGTGTCCTTAAGTGACATTATTAAATAGTATTACATTTCAAGGAGGAGATTTTCATGTTCAAATGTATCTGTGTTGATCACATTGGTATTGCCTGCAAAGATTTGGATGTTTCCAAAAAATTCTACACTGAGGTTCTTGGCCTGACTTGCACTGGTGAAGAAACAGTTGAAGAACAAAAAGTTAAAACCGTTTTCATTCCATGCGGCGAAACTTTATTCGAACTTTTGGTTGCAACCTCTCCAGAAAGCCCAATCGCTAAGTACATTGAGAAAAACGGCCAAGGCATCCAACACGTAGCAGTACGCGTTGATGATATCAATGCTGCTATCGCTGATGTACAAGAAAGAGGCGGCGTTATGATTGATAAGGCACCTCGTGGTGGTGCTGGCGGAATGGACATCGCTTTTGTTCATCCAAAATCTGTTGGCATTCTTCTCGAACTCTGCGCTCCTCATAAATAATTAGTAGAGTGCTTGCCAAATTGTCTCAAGAGAGACATCGCAATTGTCTACACCCACAAAATGTGGTGTAAATAAACAAGTTCGACCCAATTTAGATGGAGGTGTAATAATTTGTCTACTCAAGCTAAAATTGAGAAAATGATTGCAAAATCAGAAAAAATCATCGCAGCCGGCGGCCCTAAACGTGTTCAAAAACAACACGATGGCGGCAAATTGACTGCTCGCGAAAGAATCGCATTGCTTCTTGATGAAGGTAGCTTTGTTGAACTCGATCGCTTTGTTGCACATCGCTGCACAAACTTCGGTATGGAGAAAAAAGAACTTCCTGGTGAAGGCGTAACTACTGGCTACGGCACAGTTGATGGCCGTTTGGTCTATGTGTTCGCACAAGACTTCACTGTTGAAGGTGGTTCCCTTGGTGAAATGCATGCTGCTAAAATCGTTAAAGTTCAACGTTTGTCCCTGAAAATGGGTGCTCCACTCGTTGGTATGAACGATTCCGGCGGTGCTCGTATCCAAGAAGCTATCGATGCTCTTGCTGGTTATGGCAAGATCTTCTTTGAAAACACTATTGCTTCCGGTGTAGTTCCACAGATTTCCGCAATCATGGGACCTTCCGCTGGCGGCGCTGTTTATTCCCCAGCTTTGACCGACTTCATCTACATGGTAAAGAACACTTCAAAAATGTTCATTACCGGACCAGCAGTTGTTAAGTCCGTTACTGGTGAAGAAGTTACCCAAGAAGACCTCGGTGGTGCAATGACTCACAATACCACTTCTGGTGTTGCTCATTTCGCAGCTGAAAGCGATGAAGATTGCTTGAAACAAATCCGTTACCTGCTCGGCTTCCTGCCTTCCAACAATATGGAAAGTGCTCCTATCGTTGAAACTGGCGATGATCCGTGCAGAGAAGATGCAGCTCTTAACACTTTGCTTCCTGACAACTCCAACATGGCTTATGACATGAAAGACGTTATAAAGAGCATCGTTGATAATGGCGAATTCTATGAATCCCAACAATATTGGGCACAAAACATCATTACCTGCTTCGCACGTATGGACGGACAAACTGTAGGTATCATTGCTAACCAACCAAAAGTAATGGCTGGCTGTCTGGATATCAACGCATCCGATAAATCTGCTCGTTTCATTCGTTTCTGCGACGCTTTCAACATTCCTTTGCTGAACCTTGTTGACGTTCCTGGCTTCTTGCCTGGTACTAACCAAGAATACGGCGGTATCATCCGTCACGGCGCAAAAATGTTGTATGCTTACTCCGAAGCTACAGTTCCAAAGATTACTTTGGTAACTCGTAAAGCTTACGGCGGATCATACCTCGCAATGTGCTCTCAAGACCTTGGTGCAGACCAAGTTATTGCATGGCCTACTGCTGAAATCGCAGTTATGGGACCTGCGGGCGCTGCGAATGTAATTTTCAAAAATGATCCTGATGTTAAATCTAAAACAGAAGAATACATTGAAAACTTTGCAACTCCTTACCAAGCAGCAATTCGCGGTATGGTTGACATGGTTATCCAACCTAAAGATAGCCGTCCAGTAATCATCAACGCATTGCACATGCTGGAATCCAAACGCGAGTCTCGTCCAGCTAAGAGACACGGTAATATTCCGCTATAAGACATAGAAAGGGGAAATAATCATGGGATTCTTCGGTTCCTTGTTTGGCGGCGGAAATAAGACTGAGACTGCGGCAGAAGAGAAAGTTGTTGCTACTCCTGTAGCAGCTCCTGTAGCAACTGGTGTTCAACCAGAGGTTATCGCGGCTATTACTGCTGGCGTTTATGCTGTTATGGCTGACGACGCTGAAATGATTGCTGCAATTACTGCTGCAATCAAACATGCCGGTGGTGGCGTGCCAGTTGTACGTATTAAACGTACAAACAATCTTTGGGCTATTTCTGGTCGCAATGACCTGATGGACGCTAGAAAAGCTTGTTTCTAAGCTTGACAGTTGGTTAAATCATTATTTTGATTCGTTCGCAATCTTTTAACTGCTTGCTTTGGCGAGTAGTTAGGAGAGTTGCACGGATATATAACTTTTTTCATAAGTGAAAGGGAGGAAAAAAAATGAGAAAATTCAAGGTTAATGTTAATGGTGTTGCTTACAATGTTGAGGTTGCAGAAGAAGGCGTAGTTGCAGTAGCAGCTCCAGCAGCAGCTCCAGCTCCAGTAGCAGCAGCTCCAGCTCCAGTAGCAGCAGCTCCAGCTCCGGTTGCAGCAGCTCCAGCTCCAGTAGCAGCAGCTCCAGCTCCAGTAGCAGCAGCAGGCGATACAACTATGACTGCTCCAATGCCAGGTTCTGTTAGCAAGATCGTTGCTAAAGAAGGCCAAGCAGTTAAAAAAGGTGATGTAATCATCATGCTTGAAGCTATGAAAATGCAAAACGAAATGGCTTCCCCAGTTGCAGGAACTGTAAAATCCATCAATGTAGCTGTTGGCGAAAGCGTAAAACCTGGCCAAATCATGGCTATTATTGGCTAATTGCTTGATTTTCGAGTAATATCCATCTCTAAACAGTCTTATTTCATTATTGTTTTACATTAATAAATTGGAGGTCTAATACATGGAAGCATTACTTATGCAGTACCCATGGCTGGATGAATTGCTCATGGGCTTTATCGGGCTTACTTTTTCACATGTAATCATGTGGATTATCGGCGCAGTTTTGATTTGGCTTGCTGTGCAATATGACTATGAACCTGCTCTACTTCTACCAATCGGTTTTGGCGCTATTCTTGCTAATATTCCGCATTCTTCCGCTGTATCTACCGTACCAGGCGAAGAAGGTTTCTTGATCGTACTTTACAAAGCTGGTATCGGTAACGAACTGTTCCCAGTTCTTATCTTCGTTGCTATCGGCGCAATGTGCGATTTCGCACCATTGATTCGTCGTCCGTCCGTTATGTTGTTCGCAGCTGCTGCTCAATTCGGTATTTTCGCAACTGCTGTTGCAGCAACATTCTTGGTCTTCTCTT
>Ga0074193_1000515_pt1 | contig 62291 bp, 62 predicted proteins | sample EPASupsiteHSE605_FD_64523 | JGI IMG/M metagenome (GOLD analysis project Ga0074193, IMG submission 64523) | Bioremediated contaminated groundwater from EPA Superfund site, New Mexico - Sample HSE6-05 | ecosystem: Environmental > Aquatic > Deep subsurface > Groundwater > Contaminated ...
TGGTCTAAGCATCACCGCACCTGCCGGTGGTCTCTCCATCACCGCACCGACTAATGGTCTCACCGTCACCGCCTCCGCCGATGGTCTAAGCATCACCGCGCCTGCCGGTGGTCTCTCCATCACCGCACCGACTAATGGTCTCACCGTCACCGCCTCCGCCGATGGTCTAAGCATCACCGCGCCTGCCGGTGGTCTCTCCATCACACCGCCTACTGGGGGTTTACTGATTACCAGTACGGGACTTACCGTTTTATCCGCTCTAGCCACTTCGGATGTATCCGAAGTCAGGCCCAATATCACCGATACAGCAGGATCGCCGGATACAACCTTTGAGGTCCTCGGTGTAAAAGACTGGTCCTTTGGCCTGGTAAACAACTCGCTGTCCGCCAACGCCCAGGCCACTGCCCTATTGCAGATGAGCCCAGATGGCACTACCTGGTTTAACAGCGGTGCCACGGTTACCCTGAATATCAACACAGCCAACGCCCTTGTGCCCTCAGTTTTTCTCAAATATGCCCGGGTATACTATGCGGCGGTAGCGGCGGCCAGCGCTATCACCTTGAACATCTTCTTCCAAGCTCAAACCTAATCATTAAATACCCGTAAACGATAATAATACAATAATTGTCTCCGGCAATGCCGGAGACAATTATTGTATTATTATCACGTTACTATAAATCAAAAAGCACATTTGTCATATGCTATCAATACATTAAATTACATTATATTTTGTAGGAACTTCCTGTCTAGGAGGAAGAAGTGCATGGGGATAAAATTTTTCAAACCACCGTTCATGGATACCACGATCGTCAATAGCTTGGTCCACCGCCCACAGTATGGTAAAGATACGCTGCTTACGGGCAAGAAAAAGTGCATTTACGAATCATTGTTACAATTCGACATTTCTTCCCTACCGTTCTTTTTAACCATTTTGAGTGCTACGCTATGGATGTATCTTAGCGAAAACCTGTATCCGGGAATATTAAAAATCATTAACGTACATCAAGTTCTCGTCCCATGGGATGAGAAACGTGTTGACTTTAGCGAGCCTCTGATTAATCAGGCTCCTGCGGCCAGTACGACGCTCACGTCCGCCGTAAATTTGTTCCTGAGTTTTGACATAACCCCGCTGGTTAACGACTGGTATACCGGTAAAGAAGCTAATTTTGGCGTATTACTAAAATTAAGCGATGAAATTACTGCAAACTTGATCGGTTTTCGTAGTAAGGATATTGGTAATTCCCTGTTCTGGCCGTTTCTCGAAGTGGCTTTTCTTGATCCAACCTCATCCGGAGGCCAGCAAACTCTTGATGTTGACCTTAGCGTAATAACCAGCGATATTGTCCAGTCTACCGGTAGCCTGTATATTCAAATCTTCAATTACACCTACTTCATTATCAATACAGGCTTAAATGCTGCGACAATTTCACTGGAAGTAAGTCCCGACAGTGTTCACTGGTCAACTCAGTCACCGCTACAACAAATTCCACCCGCTAAAATGGCTACTTTTGTACCAAATATAATCGGCAAGTATGCCCGTTTAACCTATCAATCAACTATCCCAGGGCATAGTACGGGATTGGAGATCCTTATACGAGGTAATTCATGAAAAGCAAGGCATTCAGGATCAAATCCTGAATGCCTTACTTTACCATTTTATACGGCCTTAGAGATACTATCGAAATACAGCTCGATAATTTTGCCCGTCAGTCTGGTTTGGACAACATCAATAATCCTTTGGTTTGATGAGCCGCGAAAAGCCAAGTTGAGGTTCTTTTGTGCAGTAATAAACGGGCCATCTATAAGAACATCGATAAACTGCATCACCCGAAGATTTTCAATTTCTTCATATAAATAGCCCGTATACACCCAAATATCGGTGGCGGGGCGTTTTGCTTTGATCATGGCCGCAACTTCAGCGAGGGCTTCAGCCTGCATGATCGGGTCACCACCGCTAAAAGTAACACCCCGATGCAGGGGAGAGAGTCTGCCTATAATAAGTGAAGCAAAATCTTGAGCTGCGCTTTGTTTTCCGCCTTCTACGGGGACAAGATGTTCATTATGGCAGCCCTCACAGTGCCGAGGGCACCCTTGTAAAAATACGGTCATCCGAATTCCCGGTCCATCCACAACCGACTCCTGAATTATATGCGCATAACGGATCATCTTCATCCTCCTACCTGGAAAGATACCTTCGCACAAAACCTATCGACTAGTCTATAGGTCCTCGTACACATAGCTGCCTAACCCATGGCTTACACGACTCTTGAGCTCAGCATGCTTAGCATCATTAAACCGTTCTACGGTACTCAGGTAACCTGTTATGCGACGAACTCTACGAATATCCGTACCGCCACATGTGGGACACTCATTTTTATTAATAACCCCTAAGTAGCTGCACCCTGTACAAAAGTCTATGGGGAAATTTATTCCCGCATAGCCCATATCACTGTCCTTCATGTGACGCAATACCTTTTCAATCGCTTCTAAATTATTGATGGGGGGTGAGGCAAATTCGATATAACTGATATGTCCGGCATTCGTATATTTATGATAAGTGCCTTCCAAACGTACTTTCTCAAACACGCTAATTGGGAAATCGACAGGCACATGGAAAGAGTTCGTATAATATTCCTTATCGGTAACCCCTGGAATTTGGCCAAATTCTTTACGATCCAGGTTGATGAAACGCCCAGATAGACCTTCGGCCGGTGTGGCAATTAAGGAATAATTTAAGTCATATTTCTCCGAGGCCTTATCACACTTATCGCGCATGAAGGCAACAATTTCTTCACCAATAGCCTGCGCATCCTCCGATTGACCATGATGATAACCGGTTAAAGCTATGAGAGCTTCCGCAAGGCCGATAAAGCCAACCGACAAGGTGCCGTGTTTAATAACCTCTTCAATCGTATCATTTGGATCCAGCTTTTCTGAATCTAAATACAGTCCTTGTCCCATCAAAAACGGCATATCTTTGGCCTTAAGTGCGGCCTGGATCTTGTAACGGTGCAGTAATTGTTCGCAAACCAAATCTATGCCGTCCGACAAGTACTGATAAAATTTCATTAGATCACGTTCGGCTTTGATCGCAATACGCGGCAAGTTGATGGTTGTAAAGGAAAGGTTGCCCCGTCCACTAATTACCTCTGGTCCGCGGCGATTGCCAATCACCCTGGTACGGCAGCCCATATAGCCTACTTCGTCCCCATAGGGGGCATTAAAACTGGCATCCATGAAGCTAAAGGTCGGATTTAACCGATGAGCCGCTACCTTAATGGCCAGTTGTAGTAAGTCATAATTCGGATCGCCGGGATTTAGGTTTACGCCTTCCTTTACCCTAAAGATAATATTAGGGAAAATAGGGTTTTCACCACGTCCTAAGCCCTTATCATAAGCAAGGAGTATGTTTCTCGTTACTTTACGCGCCGCCTCGGAGGTTTCTGCCCCCAGATTAAGGCTGGAGAAAGGAACTTGCGCACCAGCACGACTGTGCATAGAGTTCAAATTATAGATTAGGGCTTCCATCGCCTGATAGGTTTCTTCTTCAGTTGCATTCTCCACAAAAGGTGCCAAATCCCGATCAAAAAAGCCAAAAGACTGCCCGCCATGCATGTCGTTTTGTGAACTTTGTAAAATAATGGCCGCTAAGGCTGTAGCAGATGTAGGCCGCTTTGGCGGGCGGATATATCCATGCCCGGTACTAAAGCCTTTTGCCAGCAATTTATCAAGGGGAATTTGTACACAGTTTAATGTTTTACCATAAAAATCAAGATCATGGATATGTATTTCGCCGCGTACATGAGCTTGAGCAATCTCTTCTGGAATAACTCGGGATAAATAATATTTTTTACTTGCCGCACTGGCGATTTGCAGCATTTTCGCGGAAGGAGAATTGCCTATGTTGGCGTTGTCCCGATTGGTCTCCACGAGAATTTCTGCCACAGCATCCATGAGATCGGATTTTGATTCACGCATTCTTGTACGTTGAGACCGATAAAGAATATAGGCTTTAGCAGTACGAGCATGTCCCCGTTCAATAAGTGTTTTCTCCACCGTGTCTTGCACGTCTTCTACGGTAAAGGCTTTGCCGTTGAAACGCTGCTTTAGATTTTTCAATACCTCAATTGTCAGTTCCATCGCCAACTGACGATCCTCTCCGCCCACTGCCTTAGCGGCTTTGAAAATAGCGTCAGTAATCTTTGCCTCATTAAAGCCAGTTTCTCTTCCATCCCTTTTTCGAATCAATACAAACATGCTGTTCACTCCTAAGAAATATTTAATCGTGAGACCGTTTTAACAATCCCTCAAGTTCTTGCATAAATCTATTTATATCGGTAAATTGGCGATATACGGACGCAAAACGAATATACGCCACTTCGTCCACATTTTTCAAACGATCCATTACCATTTCACCAATTTGCCGGGAACTAACCTCTCTCTCCATTGTATTCAGTACTTCTCGTTCGACACTTTGGGCAATTTCAGCAAGAGCTTCAGCCGAAACTTTGCGTTTCTCACAGGCTTTAAACATTCCGTTCAGTAATTTATTTCGGTCAAAGATCTCCCGTCTACCGTCTTTTTTAACGACCATGACGGGTATTTCTTCGATTGTCTCATAGGTGGTAAACCTACGCGTACATTGCAGACATTCGCGACGACGACGAATTGCCACGCTATCTTCTGTAGCGCGGGAATCAACGACCTTTGTTTCCTCATAATTACAAAATGGACATTTCATTTATGCACTCTCTCCATTACACAGGATATTCTATCCCGCTTGCCAAGTTGAAGCTATTCTCCGCCTAGGACCAGGACATCTGTCCTATATATTGTGTCTGTATATATAATATACACCACATCTTGTTAATTTCCTGCTACATTACCACATTTTTATCATAAACAAAAAAAGCCGCATACCCCTTGTTATAGCAAGGTTTGCGGCCTTTTTGACTAAATTTTTGCAAAAAATTTCCAAAATTATTTATTGTAAAACATATACTTTAACCTTCTGGATCCCGTAATCATCGGCAACTTTAAACTCATTAAAAGCCAAATCGATACGGTTGCCTTTGATCGCACTTCCCTGATCTTCTGCTACTGCATAGCCGTATCCTTCAACCCACAGTTTAGTTCCCATAGGGATAACCCTGGGATCAACAGCGGCAACGCCTTTTTTCACTTTGGTCCCTACATATGTTCGATCTCCCCAAATGCCGTTGTCGGCAGCACCGGGAGCATAAGCGGTGGCTGTCATATCAAGTACCTTTTTGTACTGTTCCGGCGCCCCGATCAGGCTATTATTTTGCTTGCTTGCCTGGGGGTTTAACTTATTATTCAGTTGTTGAAGTAAACCGATGGTATCCACAATGTTTTGATATGGGGCCATCTTCTCGGTGATTTTCGCCTGAACTTTTTGCTCTACCAACTGTTGTGCCGCAGCTTTTACAGTTGCTCCAATATCTTCACTTGCGCCAACGGAAACGCCATGGTCCTGCTGAGTCTTAACCAAAGCGGCAGCCGCAATTGCACCCAGTAGTCCTTGCTTCTTTCCTGAGTCAATTGCTTCCTTGACCTGGAGCAATTGCTGTATTTGGGCATTAATCGCTGCGCCTTTTCCTGCAACCTCAGCCAATTGAGCGTCAATAGAAGCAGCGCTGGCCGCAGACACGCCGATATTCAAAAGGAAGCTTGTAAGTAGGACTAGAGAAAGCCTTTTGCTCATTAATCATTCGTCCCTTCTTTAGTGAATGTGTAGTTGTCTTTAAGAGTTATAGACTACTAGTCCTATTTTACAATGTAGTTTACATAATTACAATACATTTTTATGTATTTCCCTTTTGAATCCCTATAGTGCTATCGAGTAATTCATTTTACATAACTTTATTCCATGATTTCCATTCATTACCTTTCCCTTTATCGCACAATTCACATTTTATTATTAGGAACTTCGCATTTTTAAATAAAAATTCCTCTGCGCCCTCTGCGACTCTGCGGTTCAATAGACTATACATTCTGACTCAAAAAAACGAGGCCTTAGCGGCCTCATTTCTATCCTATTATTTTTTCAATTCAACCCGCGATGTCTTTTCAAATACGGTATCATCATATGCCAGATCCCCACAGCGGGGACAGGATAGCCGCCCATCATGCACATGAATCCGGAGGTATTTATTATCTTTATCTAACAGTCGTCCGCTGCCAGCAATGGTAAAGGTCCCTTCCAATCCATGAAACAGCAGCTTAAAACGCCCACAATATGGACATAACATGATGTAATTGCTCCTCTAATTTTCTATTCACGACAATACCCAACCCTTGGACAATTCATATGGGTCCACTTCTATAAGTAGGAGTTCTTCCTAGCCTCAATAGGAGTAGCGTCCCCACCAATCGGCTCAATGTTCACACAAGCTGACACATTCACTCGAATTCCACTACAACTTGTACGTTAGCGTTCAAATGTATTAGCCCTGGTGAAATTGATGTGGATGCGTCGCCCATTTTAAGATTATAACGCCCTATTTCCGGGTTCTGTATATATACCCCCGATTCATTTACGCTTTGAATACGACTAACCTGCTTGCCCATTACCGCCGCAATTGCATCTGCTTTTGTTAGAGCATCGCGCACCGCCGCTTGTAATACTGCGTTTTTAGAAGTAACCTCATCGTTTTTCCCAAAACGAATATTTTGTATTGTATTAACCCCGGCCTGTAATGCTAGATCAATTATTTCTCCAGCTCTATCAGGCGTTACAGTAACGGTAAACCCATTAGTAACCTGGTAACCTCGTAAGATAGGTAATCCGGTTTGCTTACTATCCTCCTGCTGGTATAATGGAAAAACGCTAAACTGCACGGTTTTTATGTAGTCATTTTCAATACCTGCCACCTCTAGCCGCTTCATTACCTGACTTGATAAACGGGCATTTTCTTCTTGGGCCTGCACCACTGTAGCCGCGCTTGTTACTACTGCTAGCTGGATATATGCGATATCTGGGACAACATCAGTCTGACTAGCCCCTTGCACCGTGATCGTTGTGGCGTCCGCTAAATCTTTCGCCTGTAGGGATAGTGGAGAAAAGATCATTACAAATGACAGACAGATTATCAAGGCTTTAAGTTTCATATTTATTACTCCTCTTCTTTTTTCTATTATAACGCTTTGCTGTCCAATAAGTAACGGGCCTTGAAAAATTATAGTCTGAAGTAGAGTCTACTTCCAAAGACACCTTTTCTGACACTTCTACATATAGTATGGTACAGTAAATGAATTTAGAAAACCTCAGAAACCAGTACTTTACTTATATATATTTGAAAAGGAGCTTTCAGAGATGAAAAAGATAAAAAATTTGGATCGGTTTGCAGAAAAGCTCAAGTTGATTGGAGAAATAGTGGTTAATACGCAAGTAAGCACGTCTCCAAAAATGCAAAATGTTTTAAAGGGACTGCAGTCCATAGATAAAGCTCAACAAACACTGAAACAGGTCCAACAAGTACAAGAATTAATCTCCACAGGTAAAAAGGATCCGTCGGACCAGAATTCAATTGAAACTGCGCTACCCTTATTATTACTTGTGTTAAATAGCCTTTCCAGCACGAAAAGCGCCGAGGAAGCTATTGATATTACAAAATAGTCTGCTTTGTAGTCATCTACGGTAGCTGCTGAATATAAGTGAGCAGGATAGTATAAATATGCTATCCTGCTCTAGATATGCGATCCCGGTTCCTGATCGATTAAAGCTCCCTGTATGGCTGCTGCCCTTGGTCGTAGTAGTCATGCCCTTCGCTATCGATTACAACAATAGCAGGGAAATTCTCCACTGTTAACTTGGCAATCGCTTCCGGCCCAAGATCAGCATAGGCAATAACCTCATAAGTCTTGATCGTCTTTGCAATTAACGCCGCCGCACCACCGATGGCTGCAAAATAAACCGCTCCGTTTTTTTTCATGGCCTCAATTACTTCCGGAGATCGGTAACCCTTTCCAATCATGCCACGCAAGCCCTTTTCTAACAAACGCGGCGCGTAAGCATCCATCCGTCCGCTAGTAGTAGGTCCGGCGGAACCTATGGGTTGCCCGGGCTTAGCTGGGGCTGCTCCAACATAGTAAATTATCTGATCCATGACACTAAATGGCAGCTTTTCACCACGGTCTAGGGCTTCCACCATTCTCTTATGGGCGGCATCTCTTCCTGTATAAATGACTCCAGTAATTAACACACTGTCCCCCGCCTTCAACGTTGTAGCGACTTCTAATGTAAGCGGGGTCGTGATTTGAACTACCATATTTATGCTCCTCCTGCCTATATTTCAATCTCGGCGTGACGTGCGGCGTGGCAATTGATGTTGATAGCCACCGGCATGCCAGCGATATGGGTTGGAAAGTATTCAATATTAACCCCGAGTGCCGTAACACGCCCTCCCAGCCCCTGAGGTCCAACACCTGTCTTATTTACCATTTCTAGAAGTTCCTGTTCCAGTTTTGCATATGCAGGATGCGGATTACTTGTAGCAATGGAGCGTAATAACGCCTTCTTTGCAAGTAGCGCCGCTTTCTCCATAGTTCCACCGATACCCAAACCTATAACGATTGGTGGACAGGGATTGGCCCCAGCATTTTTCACAGTATCAACAACCAGTTTCTTCACCCCATCAACGCCAGCGGAAGGAGTAAGCATTTTTATAGCACTCATGTTTTCACTGCCAAAACCTTTTGGTGCGAGCGTAATCTTGAGCTTATCTCCAGGCACGATGAATGTATGAATGACAGCCGGAGTGTTATCGTTAGTGTTTTTACGTACGAATAGAGGATCGTCTACAACCGATTTACGCAAGTATCCTTCCGCATATCCTTTTACAACCCCGGCGTTAATTGCATCCTCAAAGTTTCCACCTGTTATATGTACATCTTGCCCGAGCTCTGCAAAAATTACCGCCATACCTGTATCCTGACAAATTGGCATTTGCTCCTGACGGGCAACACGGTTGTTCTGCATTAATAAATCTATTATTTCTTTGCCGAGGACAGATTCTTCCTGCTTATAGCCTGCTGCTAGTGCATCATAAATGTCTTCTGGTATATAGTAATTGGCGTCAATCGCTAGCTTCGCAACTGCTTCGGTTATCTGTACCGCTTTAATAGTACGCATTCATTTCCTCCCATATTAGCTATGCCTCATTTGATTATGTGACCGTATCAAGGCAATCTTTAAATTCATTATACAACAAAAATCCTCTACTAGTCGCTAGAGGATTTTTGTGATTTTGTTAAGCCTAAGAATTCAACGCTATAAGTAGGGGTTATTCCTACACTTGGAGTCTAAGTAGAGTTTTTACCTAGATGTTAAAGTAAAGCTATAAGCTGGATGAATTCTCTATTCGGGAAAAGCCCCTACCTCCTCTACTAAAATAACGTCCATACCAATTTTGTGGATTTTTTCCCAAGGAATAATAACATCTTCATTCTTACCAAATAAACCTAAAAACTTTCCAGCCCCCGGAACAACAATTGCCATTAAACGACCGTTTTCAATGTCTATCTCAAGGTCAGTAATCGTGCCAAGCCTTCGACCGTCGTTTATATTGATTACCTCTTTGACCTTCAGATCACTTGTTTTAAGCAATGTCCTACACCTCCCCCTGCCATCACCCTGCTATGTGCTACAGTATATGATGGACAGGAAGCAAATGTGTTAATTTGTGAATTTTTCCCTGGAGAAGCCTTTAAATATAAAAACCCGCTACCGCGGGCCTTAATAATTTCTAACCGCAAAGGGTTACTTTATATAGATAAATATATAGCTTAAACTTTTATTTTTCTGCGTCCTCTGCGTCTCTGCGGTTCAAGAGACTTATACTTTCTATCTTACTTATTTACCACAGAACAGCTCGATAATCTTAAACCGAAATTCCGGTGTTTGTTGTTTGTTAATTTCCTCTGTAATTTGATTTGTCTGCGTAGACACTGCCGTCGCGTTAGTTACATCTACAAAGCACAAAGGAGGAAATAAAACACACCACCAATTTTGACCTTGGGCGTCTCCAATTAAAATGCGTAGAGCTTGGTAATTACCTGCCGGAAGAGCTAACGTACCATAACTTTTTGTAGGAAAAGGATGATTTCCTAATTCAATGGCAACTGGATAATCATAGCCGTTTTCCAAGACAACTTGTTGCGCAATATCTTGTATTTCTGGCATATGTTCGTTAATTGTTTGTTCGGCGGTTCCTTTATTTGTACTTACTTCCATATAGGGCTTCATATGCTCTATTACCGCATCCCGCACTTTGCGCTTTAATAATTGATCCTCCTGTGAATCGCTATGCGCTAAAATATGCAGACGGATAATCCCTACCTTGGTATAATCTCCACTATGAACAGCAGCACCATAAACCCAGCCTAGCGATGCTGTTAGCAGTATAACAACCCCGATGATCATAGTGATGATCAACCTAATCTGTTTTCTCCCCATCCCAAATTCTCCCTCACATATGTTTTTTCATATGATTTAACGCAGCTTTTTCTAAACGGGAAACCTGAGCCTGCGAAATCCCGATTTCCTCCGCTACTTCCATTTGCGTCTTTCCTTCAAAGAAGCGTAATGTCAGAATATGTTTCTCCCTATCTGTTAGTTTACGTAAAGCATCGCGGATTGCTACAGCCTCAACCCAGTTAAAATCATGATTTTTTTCATCACTAATTTGATCCATTACAAATATCGGATCTCCGCCGTCGTGATAAATGGGTTCAAATAGTGAGACAGGTTCTTGTATTGCATCCATTGCAAAAATGATTTCTTCTCTGGGAATTTTTAATTCTGTCGCAATTTCGTTGATAGATGGCTCACGGGATAACCTATTTACGAGTGTGTCACGCACTTGTAACGCCTTATATGCTACATCGCGCATGGAACGGCTGACCCGAATGGGATTGTTGTCCCGTAAATAGCGTCGTATTTCTCCGATAATCATCGGTACAGCATAGGTGGAGAATTTTACATTTTGGCCCAGATCAAAGTTATCGATGGCTTTCATTAGGCCAATGCAACCTACTTGGAATAAATCATCCACATATTCTCCCCTGTTATTAAAACGCTGTATCACACTTAGCACCAAACGAAGATTGCCCTGAATAAGCTGTTCCCGGACACCCTGCTCGCCACCCTGCATTCTTTCAAACATATTCCGCATTTTGTTGCTACTAATTACAGGAAGTTTCGCTGTATTAACGCCGCAAATTTCTACTTTGTTGACGATCATCGGAATGTCCTCCCACTTGCTTCCAATGTAGCTTACTACAATCATTATTGCCGTGTATTTTTCATTTTATACATAGAAAGAAGTGTTTTAAGGTTCTTCGACTCTCCGCCAAGCAGGTACTCCGGAGAATTATCTTGCAAAAACAAACTTATAGTATCAACTCCTTAGCTGGCGATAAAATTGCGCACAATAAAAGGGAGGATAAAATCCTCCCTTTTATTACATTTTTCGCTATAGTATAACAGTACGACAAACGAGGATTGAGCCCCAACGGAGCAGATGGGGCTTTATCAACGGACGGAATACACAAACTCAGAGCCCGTTCAGAAAGTCCCAGATGCTAGGCGGAGGCGAGCATCCGAGTGCAGACAGTACAGCAGTACGGCAAACGAGGAGCGGAGCCCCAACGACGCAGATGGGGCTTTATCGACGGGCTCGCCTATTCCATGCGATTGATTTCCTTCCGTAGGCGTTTGATTATCCTTTTTTCCAAACGTGAGATATAAGATTGCGAAATACCTAACATATCGGCAACTTCCTTTTGGGTACGTTCCACCCCGTCTTCAATGAGACCAAAACGCAACTCCATAATCTTGCGTTCCCTACCGGACAATTTATTCATAGCTGTATATAAGAGGCTTTTGTCAACTTCTTCTTCTACAGACCTGTAGATAATGTCATTTTCCGTGCCCAATACGTCCGATAGCAGCAATTCATTACCATCCCAATCGATATTTAATGGTTCATCAAAAGATACCTCCGAACGGATCTTGCTATTACGTCTTAAATACATAAGTATCTCATTTTCGATACAACGCGAAGCGTAAGTAGCCAATTTAATCTTTTTTATCGGATCAAAAGTATTGACTGCCTTGATTAGCCCGATTGTACCGATGGAAACGAGATCTTCAATGCCGATACCTGTGTTTTCAAATTTACGAGCGATATATACAACCAAACGTAAGTTTCGCTCAATTAAAATACTTTTTACAGCTTTATCGCCTTTTTGTAGTCGGTTTAAAAGGAAAATCTCCTCATCGTTATTCAGGGGTGGTGGGAGAATTTCGCTGCTGCCTACATAGAAGACTTCATCTGGTTCTAAGAACCGCAGTCGCTGTAACAGCTTAATCACAAATAATTTAATAATTAATTTAAACTTTGGCCAAGCAGCATGCAACTAACTCGCCTCCTTTTTCTGATTTTCCACGTTATTTCCCAATTCCGGGTGCAGTAAAGCACGGTATTCGCCCTGTTTAGAAAGGCATCCTTGACACATGCCGACGATTACCGGAGAAACCCGTTTTTTCTCCCCGTTTTCTTCAAGTTCCAAAAAGTCAGGCCGAAAACCAAGCAGCAGCCCCTGTTTACGGCCAACCGAAGAAAAAGGAATGATATGTATTCTTGAAACAATCTCATGGGGCAGATACTGTAAAATGGATAACCAGTCTTCCTCCTCCGTATCGTCCAACAATGCGGATAGCTCTGAAGGAAGCAGCGTTTTAACACAATTGTATTCTATTACCATAACGGGTATCCGAGAGATTGGGTCCCGGAGGCAATTGCCTGAATCCATCAGGGCCGGTACCTGAATATGCTTATCTGACATAAAGATTTGAATTGATACAATATATTTCTGTTGCCACAGCCGAATTGATAAACGGCCCCATACCCATTGGCCCCAAATTAGTATTATCACCGCACCTGCAACAATAGTAACCCAGGTAGCATGGTGCAGCGAAAAGACGCCGTTAGTCATATAGGATGATGCATCCATAAAGTAAAGCATTGCCAATACAGTGCCGCCCAACACAAATGACATAAGATAAAAAACCGAAAAAATTAGCAGCCAGCGACGTCTCGGCATCGGGTAAAAAACCATACTCACCATCACCAATGATACTAGAACTTTGCATAATGGCCAGCGTAAAAAAGCACCGTAGGGCATTAGCATCACAATTGTAATCATAGCACCTAGTAAAGAACCTCCGATAATTCGCCCCCACCGTAAAGATACGCCGACTATCCTTGCTGTTCCAAGGAAAATCACTGCATTCATGAACAGGTTTAGCAGTACTAATATGTCGGCATATACGTACACACCTTAAATTCTCCCTTCTTAAGGACATAAAAGGACAGTATTACTCTATGCCCAAGTCTTCCGCTTCATGATTATTATAAGGGTTACCTACTTAAAAATATGTCAGATCATGCTCCTGCCAAAGAGATAAAAAAACAGCGCGATTTTCTCGCGCTGTTTTTATCTGTTTTTTCGTAAAAATGCTGGTATATCGAGATCAGGCACATTAAAGGGTTTTATTTCGAGGTTTTCGATTCCTTTCCCACACGGATTTACCCCATCAAAACCTGTTGCGATAACAGTCACCCTTACTTCATCCTGCAACCTCTCATCAATAACCGCACCAAATATAATGTTAGCCTCCGGATCAGCAGCCTGGGAAATAATTTCAGCCGCCTCATTAACCTCAAACAACCCGAGATTTAAGCCACCGGTTATATTGAGCAGAACCCCTTTTGCACCCTCAATGGAAGTTTCCAAAAGTGGGCTGGAAATTGCAGCCCGGGCTGCATCAGCGGCACGGTCTTCACCTTTGGCCACGCCTATACCCATTAAAGCAGAACCGGTTTGCATCATGATTGTTTTAACATCAGCAAAATCCAGGTTGATAAGGCCTGGAACAGCAATCAAATCTGAAATACCCTGCACCCCTTGACGCAGTACATCGTCCGCGATGCGAAAAGCGTCTAGAATGGATGTCCGTTTTTCTACGACTTGCAACAAACGGTCGTTAGGGATGGTAATTAAAGTATCCACTTTCTCTTTGAGCTTGGCTATACCGCGTTCAGCCTGCTGCATACGCCTACGACCCTCAAAAGTAAAAGGTTTGGTAACAACACCCACGGCTAAAGCGCCTACCTCTTTAGCACATTCAGCCACAATAGGGGCAGCGCCGGTTCCCGTACCGCCACCCATACCAGCGGTTATAAACACCATATCAGCACCTTTTAAGGCAGCTAATATATCTTCCCGGCTTTCTTGAGCAGCCTTTTCTCCCACCTCAGGGTTAGCACCGGCACCAAGGCCTTTAGTCAGTTTTTCACCAATTTGTATTTTCGTTGCGGCCTGGGATAGCAGCAGCGCCTGTGCATCAGTATTCACACTTAAAAACTCAACACCCTGTAGGCCAGCGCTGATCATACGATTAACAGCGTTATTCCCGCCGCCGCCTACGCCGATAACTTTTATTTCTGCAAACTGTTCAATTTCCATATCAAGTTCTAACATTACGAAAAAAAACCTCCTTGTTATCCCCTGCTTACTATCATAAAAGATAATTACAAATTCTAATTCTGTAAAAACAGATATGTTCCTGCTTTATCTACCCGAAAAAGATTGCCAAAGCCTGGAAAATCGCGCAAAAAAATCTTGTTGTTTATTTTTTCGTTGATTTTTTAGCGGATATTCCATTTCGGATGCTGCAAATATGCTTATTGCTGCTACATTGGTAAATGCTGGACTGTAAAAATTCACCGGCAACCCTTTTACTTTTGGGGGAGTGGCAATGCGAACCGAAGCCCCCCATAGGCGATTTAGCATTTGCCCAATACCTGTCAATTCTGCCGTTCCTCCATAAATCACAACGGATGCCGGTATCTGATATCCGGCTCGCCGAATGTCGTCTTTGATGAGCGTAAAAATCTCCTGTAATCTGGCCTCAATTATTTCTGCAATCATCGGGCGGGGAATATTAGGCTTTATGTCGGAAAACGAAGCGGTGTTTTTGGCTTTGGACATATCAGCCATCGCTGTCCCGTAATCAGTTTTTAGCTGTTCCGCCTGATCCAGGCCGATGCCCAAACCGATGCTCAGATCTCCCGTTAAATGGTTCCCAGCAATAGGCAACATCGCAGCATAATACGGCTGTTGACGACAGACTAGAGTTACATCTACTGTGCCTGCACCCAAATCCATTAATAATACCGGCTGCTTCTGTTCCTCTGCAGATAAACTGCAACTAGCCATAGCGCTCCCGCCGTAAACCCAACCTTTAAGCGACGCAGTACCTAAATTATTGATGATATCTGCTAGTTCGCTAAGTTCCCGCGCAGCCCCAGCTACAATAGCTGTATCTACTTCAAGTCGTAATCCTTGCTGACTTACTATGTCTGATACTGCCTGACCATCAACATAAAAGCGTTGCGGTACAGCATGAATAACTTCTTGTCCACTGTCTACAGCTAATACTTTTGAAGCCACGAAAGCACGATCAACATCTTCCTGCTGAATGGTTTTGTTTTCTTTACCGTTTGCGGTTGAGCCTCGGTTAAACAGGATCTTGACCTCAGCGCCGCTTACAGCACAAAATAAATCATCCGCCCTGCATCCGGCATTCTCCTCCGCCTGGCGCAAAGCACTGCGAATAGAAGCTGCTATACTTTGCTGATCAACTATTTTCCCTCGTTGTAAACCGACGGTGGCAGACAATCCCGAACCCAGTATATAAGGCTCTGTCTCCTCCCCGGCACGAAGAACTAACGCAACAGTCTTGGCTGTCCCTATATCAAGAATTGCCAAACATGCCTCTTTAGTCATGTCAAACCCTCTCACTTCACAATAAACGATATGAACAGATTCAACATCACATCAAGTTTTCCCTTTTTTTCAGTTGCCCGTCCCAGAGAAATTCGCCGGTACCTCATCGTTTGATGAAGTGCCGGCGAATGATAGCTAGATTCTGAAATACCCGCATGCCAAAAGCGAGTAAAGCAACATAATATAAGTCCAACCCTAATTTATCGCCCATAAATACTAATAAAGCAGCAAGTAATGCATTACTAAAAAAACCGGTAATAAAAATTACGTTGTCAAATTTATCTTCCAATGCAGATCTCAGTCCGCCAAAAACTGAGTCCAGAGATGCAAGCAGTGCTACAGACATATATTTAACAAAAGCTGGTGGTATGGTCAACTGGGTTAGAACCCCAATTGCAATACCTAACAATAAGCCAAGAATCGGTAGTGTCATCCTTATCTCTCCTTAATGGGTTTCGCGTACTCAAAACGGTAGGTTCCCTTAAAGGCAGGAATATTTACAACGTCCTGACGTTTAACAGAGACCTGTATACCCCAGAACTGCAACGTTTCGACAACCCCACCCCGCATCTTTAATGAGTTTTCTAAAGTTAGAGGATTACCAATGGCCCTGATTTCATAAGGTGGAGCCGAACGGGTATTATTAACAGATAGGGTTGGTCCAGCGCAGCGAATTTCCGATGTGGCCAGTAGTCGCTGCTCATTGATGGAAATAGCTTCTGCTCCGGCGGCGCGCAATTCATTAATTACTTTTAGTAGGTCATCATCATGAATTAAGTATAAGTTCGGATTTTCGCCTGGTTGACGTGACAGCTTACTATCATCTAAAACAATCACAACCCCTGCCCCTTCAACCGGGATAAGCCCAGCTTCCATACGAGCCCGTTCCAGTTCCACGGAATTTGCGTCACCCTTCGTCAGTTGGTTACGCAGTTTGCTTAATTCCTCCTGCAAGGAGCTTCGCTCTTTCTCGGCTTTATTGAGCTGTAGTGTTAAGTCTTCCATCCGCTGATAGCCAACTGATGCCTTGATATCGCTGGTAGTACGATATTGTACCGCAAGCATCAACCCCAAGACCATACATACAAGCCCAATCGCCCATTGCCCCTTTTTTATCGCGCCCATGCTTGTCCCCTTTCTTGAGTTACTAAAAGCGCGTCTTTTTAAGCCAACGCTGCTTAACGCTTAAATTTCAGCACCGGTGTATCGTAGGCAATATCAATATACTCTACGACCAACTTTTGACTACGTACATCTTTTAATACATTGCCTAACATCTGGGCTTTTTCTACAGGGCGTCCTACATCACCCAGCTTAATCGGTATCGCATCAACTGTGTATCCAACAATCGCGCCGAGATTAGCAACATTGACCTCTGACAGAGAATTGAGTGTCTCTTCGTCCAGTTGACCTAGCAGTTCAAGGACGGGATAGAGTGTTGTATCCACCCTGTCCCCCACTTTAGGATTAATCTGTTTAGTCCCGGTGATCATTGGTAATCCCAATAGTTTTATACTGCGTAGTGCAGCCAGCACATAACCCTGTCCGTCCACTTGTACAAACCCGTAATTAGTAGGCACGAAAGCAACCGTTTTACGTTCCTGAATGTTTATGATAATGGTGGCGGGGAATTTTCTCGAAATCGTAACTTCTTGAATACGCAAATCCTGCAGCAACCTTTTTCGCACCTGATTACTATCAATTTTAAAAATATTAATGCGGGAGTCGATGTTGGCGACCTGATAAATTTCTTCGCTGGTTAAAAGCTTATTACCCTTAACTTCAACACTACCCACAGTAAAATAGGATGAGTGTATAAAGGTAAACCCGCCAATTAGTAGGGCAAGCACTAATAATAGGCCGATGAAAATATGATTTTTATATCGGACACTACGGCGTGACCGACTATCACCCCTGCGACCAGTATACATTTTTTCACCCCATTCTACTATATTATACTACAACGTATGTAGCGAAATAATAGGTAAATGATGGTTCGGGCTATTTCTGTAAAGCTAACTCAATCAAATTCAATACAAAATCTCCAAAATTGATGCCCTGTGCAGCTGCAGCTTTCGGAACCAGACTTGTTTCTGTCATGCCAGGAACAGTATTCACTTCCAGAACATAGAAGTCTCCATTATTTTCGACCATAAAATCAACCCGGGATATTCCTTTGCAATATAGCGCTTGGTGCGCTTCTACAGCGGTCTGCTGAATGGCTTGATAAACATCTTTTGGCAAACGGGCTGGTACAATATACTCCGTGGCGCCTTTTGTGTACTTGGACTGATAGTCATATCTCCCTGATATCGGAGCAATCTCAATAATCGGGAGTGCCTGAGGGGTATCGTTGCCCCACACCGCAACGGTTATTTCTTTCCCGCTAATATACTGCTCTACAACAACTGTTTCACTGTAACCGAAAGCAGCCTCAACTGCTACACCAAGTGCCTCCTTTTCGTTTACAATGGTGACGCCTATACTTGATCCCTGCGTCGCAGCTTTTACTACAACGGGTAACGTAAATTGACTATAAATACGGTCTGTCATCGCAACAATACCTAGTCGCTGCTCCGCTGGTCCGAAGATCATAGCCCGAGGAGTAGGGATGTTGGAGGCCGTGAATACTTTTTTACTAAGAGCTTTATCCATGGCCAATGCACTCGCCAGCACCCCTGATCCGGTATAGGGAATTTCTAGTAAATCAAGAATACCCTGCACTACGCCATCCTCCCCATATTTCCCGTGGACGGCAATAAAAACAACATCCGGCTTTTCGAGCAGTAAATTTGCCACTACCTGTCGATCAAGATCCAAACCTGTGACATTACAGCCTTTAGCTAACAACGCTTCGCAAATTGCGCTGCCCGTACGCAATGATACTTCCCGCTCCGTGGACGGTCCACCCATTAAAACAACTATTTTACCATTAAACAATCGTGTCTCTCCTCTCTGTGCTTAGATCCGTTTTATATTCGAACCAACTTCGACTAATTTTTTTTCAAAACCATCATAACCACGATCAATGTGGAAAATGTCATTAACGACAGTTTCCCCTTCCGCGGCCAGTCCTGCAAGAACAAGCGCAGCACCACCCCTTAAATCCGGGGCAGATACAACGGCACCAGTTAAACCCGGTACACTTCGCACCACTGCCACTCGACCTTCAACATGAATGTCAGCTCCCATGCGGTGTAACTCGTCAATATGTTTAAACCTATTTTCGAAAATATTCTCGGTAACAACACTAGTTCCTTCAACGGTAGTTAAAAAAGAAATCATGGGAGCCTGTAAGTCCGTAGGAAAGCCTGGGTGTGGCAATGTCTTAATGTCAACCCCATGTACTCTCTGTGTTATCCTCACACGTATATTTCCCGCATCTTCTGATACGTCGACACCGGCATGACGCATTTTTGCGATAATCGGCGCCAAATGTTCCGCCTCCACGTTCTCCAGTAGGATATCACCACGGGTTATTGCTCCTGCCAGCATAAAGGTGCCTGCTTCGATTCGATCAGGTATCACTGTATGCTCCACCGCTACCAAAGATTTAACTCCATCAATGCGAATAATATCTGTGCCCGCACCTGCAATACGAGCACCCATCCGCCGCAGGAAAGATTGCAGATCACTAATTTCCGGTTCTCGGGCGGCATTGCGGATCAGGGTTGTTCCAGGGGCTAATACGGCTGCCATCATGATATTTTCCGTAGCTCCAACGCTGGGAAAATCCAGGTGAATGTCCGCCCCTTGCAAGGAGTTTGCTTCTGTCTCGATGTAACCGTGTTTTTCGATAATCCTGATGCCTAATTGTTCTAAGCCTTTAAGATGCCAGTTGATTGGTCTAGAGCCAATAGCACAGCCTCCGGGATAGGACAACCTTGCCTTGCCTAAGCGTCCTAACAAAGGCCCCATTAAAAATACAGTTGCACGCATTTCCCGCATTAATGCCTCTGGAATCTCTGCGCCGTATACATCGTCGGAGTTCACTATCATCGTAGTACCATTAAGTCTGGTAACAACCCCTAGTAAATGTAAAATTTCACGCATAACCGTAATATCACGCAAATAGGGGACATCGTGAATAATATGTTCCCCCGGTGCTAACAGGGTGGCCGCAAGAATTGGCAAAACAGCGTTTTTGGCGCCACTAATATGCACTTTCCCTTCCAGCTTTTTACCACCCGTTACAATAAATTGTTCCATGTAGTTTCACTCCTTGGCAAAACTACAATCACCCACTCTTCATCGCATTTTTCTATAAATTTATTTCTATAGTCTATTATTCAGATGGAAAAAGCCCCCCTGGGAGGCTGTAAAAATGCAGTCCATAAATAACGTAGGCAGACCGTAAAAAGGAATGTGCCTGCTTATTAGCGCAAGCGTAGTTTTTCCACCAATAGCTCACCCGCCTGCCAAATGTTGCCCGCACCCATGGTAATGATTAGGTCACCGTCCTGAGCGATAGAATATAAGTAATCAGGAATATCTTCCCTGCCTTCAATATAAATGACCGAGCGTCCTTCCTGTTGCTCAACTTCTTGGGCCAGAAGTGCCCCATTTATGCCGGGAATAGGCTGTTCGCCAGCTGCATAAACATCTGTAAGTACAATCACGTCAGCACCTGAAAATGCTTTACCGAATTCTTCGCGCAAAAGTTTTGTCCTGGTGAAACGATGCGGCTGAAAGACCGCAATCAGTCGTTTAGGCTTTGTCTGCTGTGCTGCCATCAAGGTTGATCTGATTTCCGTTGGATGATGGGCGTAATCATCGACAACCCAAATACCATCGATTTCACCTTTGGTCTGAAAGCGTCTTTTTGCACCACTGAAACATTGCAGTGCCCCTCTGATCTGCTCAAGTGTAAATCCAATATACCTTCCAACGGCTATTGCCGCTAATGAGTTGGCGATATTATGCTCGCCTGGGACATTAAGTTCCATTTCACCTAAAAATTCCCCTTGGTAATATACATCAAATAATGATTGCACACCCTGTGTACGGATATTTTTGATAGTATAGTCCGCCTGGTAATTTAAAGCATACGTAACAAAGGGATTATCCAGTTCGGCAGCGAGGGTACGTACATATTCATTATCTGCACACAGCACAGCTAAGCTCCCCTCGGTTAACTGCTGCAAAAACTGCTTAAATGCATCCACAATATTTTCGATGGTCCCGTAAAAATCCATGTGATCATCTTCGATATTCGTGACCACTGCAATCTTGGGAGCAAGTTTTAAAAAGGATCCGTCGCTTTCGTCAGCCTCAGCTACAAGGTACTCACCAGAACCTAATTTTGCATTACCACCGATGTCGTGAAGCTCCCCTCCGATGATAATCGTCGGATCAGTTCCTAGTTTTTCAAGCATTAATGAAATCATGGATGTTGTTGTTGTCTTCCCGTGGGCCCCGGCAACGGCAATACCTTTCTGTTTCTCCATCAAGCCAGCAATCATATCTGCCCGATGGTAAATCGGAATCCTCAAGGCTTGGGCGGCCAGCAACTCTGCATTCGTCTCAGCGATTGCTGATGACACAACGACGGCATCGACGCCTTTTACATTGTTGGCGTGATGCCCTTGATAAACTGTGGCACCCATCTTTTCCAATTTATAAGTAGTATCTGTTGTCGTAACATCAGATCCGGAAATCCGATACCCCTTCTCCAATAAAACTTTAGCAATAGCGCTCATGCCGGATCCCCCGATCCCTACAAAGTGCACTGCACGTATCTCAGAACGCAATTTGTATGTCATCTCCTTTCACACGAAGGCCCGACCGTACCACATAGTATGCAGAAAAACAATCGGGTGTTACTTCTAAGCAAATCAGTCTATTGATAGATCTTTTAACTACTTTTATATAAGCTTCAGTATTTCCCTGACGATCTCCCTAGTCGCCTGAGGGCGCCCTAAATCACGGCTTGCTGCGGCCATATCTTCAAGTCTCCCCGGTTGGGACAGCAACTGTCGGATTGTGGCCGATAATCGTTCACCTGACAATTCCTGATCCGTGATGACCACAGCCGCACCGTTCTTTTCCACTAAACGAGCATTATGTTCCTGGTGGTTTTCTGCCGCATAAGGGTAGGGTATGAGTACTGCGGGCAAACCACGTACGGCAATCTCAGCTAAACCAATAGCACCAGCTCGATAAACAATCAGATCGGCGGCAGCCATCGCATCAGGCATATTATACAAATATGGCTTAAGGATAATATTACCATTGCGCTGCCAGTCTATACCTAGTTGCTGCGCCTGGTTTTTTAGCCCTTCAAACTCACCGCTGCCTGTCGCATGTAAAATCTGTATATCGTTATTCTCCGCGAAGTCTCGGTACACCTGCAACATGGCTTCGTTAATCGTCCTAGCGCCCCTGCTTCCTCCTGCCACTAAAATAGTCCTTTTACATGGGTTTAACCCAAGAGCACTAATGCACCCGCCCCGATCAGCGCTTACGATATCAGGGCGAACAGGATTTCCTGTAGCGACGACTTTGGCTCCCCGCGGAAGATAACGGGCAGCTTCCAGATAGCCCAACAACACAAGCTTAACAAAACGGGCTAATAACTTATTCGTGATACCGGGAATTACATTTTGCTCCTGAATGACTGTGGGGATCCCCCACAAACTGGCCATAAATACGATTGGTCCACAAACGTACCCTCCAGTACCAATGACCACGTCAGGTTTATAATCCCGTAAAATTCTACGACACTGGGCTAAACTTGTAATCAGTCTGCCAATAGTTCTTAGGGTATCCCAGCTTAATTTGCGCTGGAAGCCCTGTACTTCAATGGTGGTAAACGGGAACCCTTCCTTTGGTATGATATCCGCTTCCAACCCTTGGGCAGTTCCCACAAATAATATTTGGCAATCGGGCTTTTGGGCCTGTAATTCTCTGGCAATGGTAACTGCAGGATAAATATGTCCTCCAGTTCCTCCACCGGCTAATAAAACCTTCATCACTGTCCTCCTGCTATTAGATCCCCATGCATTGTCGTCATTTGGAGTTCATATGCCGTGATATATTAAGCAGTATGCCCACCCCGATCATCGTAAACAATAAGGCTGATCCACCATAGCTGATAAAGGGGAGCGGAATACCGGTTACAGGCATAGAGGCCGTTACAACCGCAATGTTCATCATCGCCTGTAGGCTAATTACCGTTGTTAAACCTGCCGCTAAAATACTGCCAAAAGCATCGGGAGCCGAAATCGCCACCTTATATCCTCGCCAAGCAAGCAGGAAAAATAGAGCGATAATCGTAACTGTACCAATAAACCCAAGTTCTTCACCCAAGATGGCAAATATAAAGTCAGTATGGGGTTCCGGTAAATATAGGAACTTCTCACGACTGCGTCCCAGGCCTAAGCCGAATAATCCACCGGACCCCAGGGCATATAGTGATTGAATGATATGATATCCCGTATCCAGAGGATCTTGCCAGGGATCCATAAATGCAGTAATGCGACGCATGCGATATGGTTCCGCAATAATGGCTCCAATAATCCCCAGCACCCCTGTAGCAACTAAAGATCCCAAATGACTCAACTTAGCCCCGGCGGCAAAAAACATCAAAAAAACCGTGCCGCTTATTGCTAAAGCGGTGCCCAAATCCGGTTCCATTAAAATTAGACCAAACACAAAGACCAACATGGCTAGATGCGGCAGCAGACCTTTGCTAAAATTAGTAATCCGATCCTGCTGACGAGTTAAACTATCACCCATATACAGCACCATCGTCAATTTAATAAGTTCCGAGGGCTGAAGAGCAAAGAATTTCAAATCGATCCATCGGCGGGCTCCATTAACCACCTTACCCACACCGGGCACCAACACTAACACGAGTAATGCCAAAGTCCCAAAGAAAGCCGGTCTAGCCCATTTCCTCCAAATGCGATAGTCAATTTGCATAAAGACAACCATGAGGATAAGTCCGGCCAAGGCCCAAATGAGCTGACGCTTTAAGAAATAGTAAGAGTCTTTGTAATGAAAGTGCGCGGAGATCGCACTGGCACTGAATACCATCACAATCCCGATACCTAGCAACGTAATAATACTAAAAAAAATGATAAAATCAGGAGACTTGGTTTTGGTTTTTGTACCCACAAGATTACCTCCTTAGTTCTATCACCAGTTGTTTGAAGCTTCTCCCCCGTTCTTCATAGTTATTAAACATATCGTAACTAGCACACGCCGGCGATAGAAGTACACTTTCGCCGGGCTGGGCCAAATTTGCCGCTAAACTAACTGCATCTTTAAAACTCTCAGCCCTGTGGATCTCGGTGATAGCATGGTCTTTTGCTGCTTGCTCAAAACGATCTGCAGCCTCACCCACTAAAATAAGCTTGCGCACATGCTTTTTTATTTCTTTCATGAAAGATCCTAAATCCGTTCCCTTATCACGTCCTCCAGCTATTAACACCACTGGCTCAATAAAAGCTTGCAGCGCAACGATCGAAGACTCGGGATTAGTCGCTTTAGAATCGTTATAATATTTTACGCCCTGCTGTTCGTTCACAAATTCTAAACGGTGTTCAACCCCTTTAAAACTACGCAGCGTCTCGGCCATTACCTCAACACTTACATCACATACCTTTGCCAATGCACAGGCGGCAAGAGCGTTTTGCACATTATGCCCACCACGGATGCCCATCTCCCGGACAGCACAAATGGTTTGCTCCCGTCCACCTAAACTTATGGTCAGGTATCCGTCCCGTAGAAATGCACCTTCAGCCAGCATCTGGGTACTACTGAAAAAAATTACATGTGATGGCGCATGCTTTGCCATTTCCCGAACCTGTTCGTCATCGTAATTTAGGATTACGTAATCATCGGCGCGTTGTTTGGCAAAGATACGTTCTTTCATCTCTCGATACACAGCAACCGTACCATGACGATCGATATGATCCGGAGTCAAATTTAGTATGGCGCAAGCGTAGGGCCGAAACTGCCGTACCCCTTCTAGTTGAAAACTGCTAATTTCCGCAACCACAAAGGTGTCTTCCGTTTGATTATATACCGCTTCACTTAACGGTATACCAATATTTCCCCCCACCACAAGCCTTCGTCCTGCTTTTTTTATCATTTCGCTGATTAAGGTGGTAGTGGTCGTCTTACCATTAGTGCCAGTAATCGCAATGAACGGTGCGGCTGTTAAGCGAAAAGCAAATTCCACCTCGCTGATTACCTCAATCCCTTGTTGGATCGCCAGTTGCAGTAAAGGATGATAGATGGATACTCCTGGGCTTGGAATAATCATATCTATGTTTTGTAAAAGCGTTTCTGACTGGATACCTGTAGTAAGCATAATCCCGGCTTTCGCCAACATATCCGGAATTGCACCAAGGTTTTCCAGCGGTTTGTGATCACTGACCGTCACACATGCACCGAGGTTTTTAGCCACCTTGGCCACGGCGACTCCACTGATGCCTGCGCCCATGACGAGTAAATTTCTGTCTTTTAGATCCATTGTTTATCCTCCTGGTATTACATTACCGCCCATAATCCTAGGGCGCCAAACAGTACTCCGGCAGACCAAAATGTTGTTACGACTTTCTTTTCCGACCAGCCACGTAATTCAAAATGATGGTGTAAGGGACTCATTAGAAAGACTCTCTTGCCCGTGGTTTTAAAGGATACAACCTGAATAACAACGGAAAGCGCTTCTAATACAAACACACCTCCCACTACAACTAACAGTAATTCTGTTTTAGTCATCACACCAAATGCGGCAAACGCACCACCCAGAGCAAGTGACCCGGTATCCCCCATAAAGACTTTGGCTGGGTGGATATTAAACACCAGGAAGCCCAGGCAAGCTCCGGCGACCGCTGCGGAAAAAAGAGCCATTTCAGGATAGCCAAACTTTAATGATATAATCGTATACGCGATTGAGGCAATGGCCATGGTACCAGCAGCAAGCCCATCCAAACCATCCGTTAAATTGACGGCATTTGTCTCACTTACGACGACAAACAGAATAAAAAGATAATAAAGCGGTCCTAGATCAAAATAAATATTAAAATAGGGAACCCATAGTTCAGTTCCTCGACCCAAAAATGTGACGGCAATATACGCTAACACAACAGAAATTAATATCTGACCAATTATTTTCTGTCTGGCCCGCAACCCCAAATTTCGTTTCAAGACCACCTTAATAAAGTCATCCAGAAAACCTAAAATACCATGCCCCAAGGTCACAAACAATGCTGTCCAAACCATCAAACTATGGCCTGCAAACAGGAGTGTAGCCGCCATCAGTGCAACTAAAATCATAATGCCACCCATGGTGGGCGTGCCAGCTTTTTGCAAATGGCGCTGTGGTCCCTCTTCCCTAATACTTTGCCCATATTTTAACCGATGTAGCAACGGGATTAGGAAAGGTCCAGTACCTAAGCAGATTATAAAGGCCAGCCCGATCGTATACACTAGTTCCAATGTTTTTACTCCCTCCCTTGCCAGGCGACCGGTTATTCCAAAAGCTTAATTTTCGTGAAGCGCTGTGATAACCCTCTCCATACGCATACCCCGGGATCCTTTAACCAAAATAGTATCACCCGGTTTGGCAATCTCTACTAGTTTTTTTACTAATTTACTCATATCATCATAACTTTCCGTATAGTCCAGGTCCTTAGCAATTTGCTGTGCTCCCTTGGCAATAAACCGCGCCTGTACTCCAAAAGTTAACAGTACGCTCACTCCTGCCCGAGCGGCATGTCTACCGATTTCCAGATGCGCATCCTCACTAATCGCTCCCAGTTCCAGCATATCACCTAATACTGCAATCCTTCGACCTTGGGCAAGGTCACTAAGGGTATCAATTGCAGCCCTCATGGATAATGGGCTGGCGTTGTATACATCATCGATCAGCTTATAGCCTTTTTTTGTTAAGCTAATATCCATCCGCATCGCTGATGGTGTAAACTGGGACAAACCTGCCTGAATTTCCTGCACACTTAGACCTAAATGTAAGCCAACGGCAACTGCTGCCATAGCATTAACCACATTATGCCGGCCGGGCAGCGGAATAGTTACATCAAACTCTTTGCGCCCTGCTAAAACTCTGACCCTTGTTTCTTGCGCGCTTTGGATCTGAAAATCAACTGCCCTGACATCGTTACCAGCGGCGGTTCCATACAACACCACGTCACCCTGACAGCATTGAACCATCTTTCTAACTAATTGGTCATCTCCATTCAAAAAAGCCGTCCCCTGATCACTTAAACCCTCTATCAATTCAGCCTTGGCTTTACAGATATTCTCCAGGGACCCCAATAACTCCATGTGCGTCTCTGCAACATTAGTTACCACACCCAGCGTAGGCAAAGCAATCTTTGCTAGGGTTCGTATTTCTCCTAATCCACGCATCCCCATCTCCACTACGGCAACTTGATGATCCTGTTTCAATCCGAGCAAGGTTTGAGGTAGTCCTATTTCGTTATTAAAATTCGCCTGTGTTTTTAGTGTTCTAAACCGTTGTTCTAACACCGAGGCAATCATATCCTTAGTCGTTGTTTTCCCATTGCTCCCTGTTATCCCAATTACCGGTATGGCAAAACGCTGTCGATGCAACCGTGCTATATCCTGTAGTGCTTTAAGTGTATCCTGCACCACAATTACAAAAGCATCTGCCGGCACTGTATAATCGACGCCACGGGATGTAATGACCCCCGCCGCTCCCTTTGCAAAGCAATTCATAATGAAATTATGCCCATCAAAGGCCTCCCCGGTTAAAGCAACAAAAACTTCGCCGCTTTGGATATAACGCGAATCCGTAGATACGCCAAAAACCGGGGTGGTTTCCGCACCAAAGCGTAAATCTCCCCCGGTAGCAAGCCGCAATTCGTGAGCCGTAAATTGGGCCATTATTATTTCAACTCCTCTAGTATCTCACGGGCAATTTCCCTGTCATCGAAGGGGATAGTTTTATCTTTTAGAATTTGATAGGTTTCATGCCCTTTACCGGCAATAAGCACCATATCCCCAGCCTGCGCATGGGTTAAAGCCTCCCGAATAGCTGCCCTGCGATCAGAAATTAGTTTATATTTATCGGCCGTAAGTCCGTTATCCTTAATACCCTGGGCTATATCTTCCATTATCAAACCTGGTTCCTCACTGCGCGGATTGTCAGATGTCACTATGGTATAATCGGCATAACGGGCTGCCAAAGCACCCATAATAGGCCGTTTCGTACGGTCACGATCTCCACCACAACCAAAAACAACCGTGATTTTCCCTTTTGTCAGGTTCTTAGCTGTCTGTAGCACATTTTCTAAACCATCCGGGGTATGTGCATAATCAACTACAACAGCAAAGGATTGACCTTCATCCACTAATTCAAACCTTCCCGCTACACTGTCAACTTTCTCCAAAGCTTGTTTAATCACAACCGGTGAAATACCTTCAGCCAGAGCTACGCCAATGGCAGTCAAAACATTGTACACATTAAACATGCCCGTTAGTTTCAACCGCAAATCGATTTCTCCGTTAGGTGTCACCGCAGTGAAGGAGGTCCCCTTGTCCGTTACTTTTACATTAGTGGCAGTTATATCAGCCTCGTGTAAGACACCAAAACTTAGAACCTTTGCACTGGAGTGTTCCGTCATATAGTTGCCATAAGCATCATCTAGATTAACTATTGCCGCCTTGGGTCCTGATTTAGACTGTTCTGTTCCAAGCCGTGCAAACAATTTCGCTTTTGCGCTGGCGTAATTATCAAAAGTAAGATGAAAATCCAAATGGTCCTGTGTCAAATTGGTAAACGCCGCTGTATCATATTCACAGCCATCCACCCTGCCGAGAGCCAATGCATGGGAGGAAACTTCCATCACGACATAGTCAAGTTTTAGGTCGACCATTTGCCGTAATAATTTTTGCAAATCCAAGGATGCCGGTGTCGTGTTTTTTACGCCCAGCACCTGATTGCCAATCAGTGTATGTATCGTACCAATAAGCCCCACGCCAAATCCCGCTGTTTCTAGTATCGCTTTAATCAAGTGGGTTGTCGTGGTCTTGCCATTGGTACCGGTAACACCGATCACACGTAATTGACGAGAAGGATACCCATAGAAAATTGCTGACAATATCCCCATTGCCTTACGGCTATCCTCAACCAGCACCTGGGTTACCCCGGTAATATCCAGTTGTCGCTCAACTAGTAAAACGGTGGCGCCGGACCTAACTGCCTGTGGTGCGAATTCGTGTCCATCCTCTTTAGCACCCGGTAGGCAGAAGAATAAATCCTCCGGATTAACTTCGCGGGAATCGTAATTCATGCCGTTTACCATCACGTCGGTTGAACCGACTATATTGCTGTACTGTATATATTTAACTAATTCTGAGAGTCGCATCATGGTATATTATAGACCCCCTCTAAATTCGAAAGCAACCCTAAATTTTAAAATTGGATAATTAACATTAGTATTCACTGTTTCATACACCTTATACCCTAAGGCTTTGGGAGCTGGGGCGTTGCAAATTGTACATGGATCTTGCTCCCCGGCAGCACCTTTTCTCCTGGTCCCGGTTCCTGCCCCACGGCATTCCCCTCACCGGTGGCTTCTAAAATCAAGCCTAGATCGCCAAGCAATTCGCCCACCTGTCGCATAGATTTTCCCTCCATATTTGGAATAGTAATCAGGGCCTGGAACTCCGTAAAGCGCGGTTCCAGATACACCAACACCCGCGTTCCCCCCGCTACTTTACTGCTTGGTTTTGGTAACTGGTCTACTACTCGGGTACCTTGCCCTTCCTGGACAATTTCCAACCCGGCATCCCTTGCCATTTTTTCCGCTGCGGAGATATCCAGGTTAATTAGGCTAGGCACAACTAATTCGACGTTCAGATCGAACTTGGGCATTACCGCGCCATATTGGGTGAGTTCCTGTGCATACTCTGACTGAGTCGGTATTTTTAAATATTGCAAAACGTCTTTCATTACTTGCCCAAATACCGGAGCCGCAATTTGGCCTCCATAATATGCTCCTTGAGGCTCATCAATCACAATCAACATGGCAACCCGCGGATCGTTGGCTGGCGCAAATCCTACAAAAGAAGCAATGTATGCACCCTGCTGATATCCACCTACACCGACCTTCTGCGCCGTACCCGTTTTACCGGCGATTCGGTGTCCGGCAATGTATGCATTCTTTCCGGTACCATCGGCAACGACCTGTTCTAGGATACCCTTTAATTCCCTGGCAGTTTCCGGCGCTATAACCTGTCGTACCGGTTCCGATTGGAAGCCCTGTACCAACTGCCCGTCTTTCGTACGAATTTCTCGCACAATCTGAGGTTTGAGTAAAAGGCCATCGTTAGCGATTGTTGCAGCGGCCGTCAGAAGTTGAATAGGTGTAATTGCGATACTTTGCCCCATCGACATGGTCGCGATATTAATCGGCTTAACCTGGTCCCTTGGTATCAAAATACCCTTTGCCTCACCAGGAAGATTTACATCAGTTGGTTTTCCAAACCCGAATTGTTCCAAATAATTATAGAACAAATCCTTACCTAGCCTTAGTCCAACCGCAACAAAACCAGGATTACAGGAATTTTTTACAACATCCAGAAAAGTTTGACTACCATGCCCTCCTGCTCTCCAGCAGTGGATCGTACGTCCTTGTACCTCTACATAGCCCGGATCAAAGAAGGAGTCGGTTTGCTTTACAACTTTTTCCTGCAGCCCGGCTGCCGCTGTCACAATTTTAAAAGTTGAGCCAGGTTCATAGCTGTTGGATAAAGCAATATTCCGCCATAATTTCGGTGCATAATCGCCAAAATTGTTCGGATCATAGGTCGGTCGGTTAGCCAAGGCCAGAATCTCTCCAGTTTGCGGCTGCATCACAATAATGGTGGCAGCTTTAGCCTGGGTTTCCTGCATGATCCTATCCAGTTCCCGCTCGACGATAAATTGTATCACCTGATCTATCGTCAAATATACGTTATCACCATCTTGAGGTGGAACATACTTATGACTGGCATTTGGAATCTCTCGACCACCAGCATCATATTCAATCACGATTTGCCCTTTTTGGCCTTTTAAGTTTGTATCATAGGTTGCCTCAATTCCATCAAGTCCCTGGCTATCAATACCAGAAAAGCCCAAAATATGAGCTGCCAGCGTATTCTGAGGATAATGTCTTCTGCTTTCCTGGGTTAAGCCAATACCCGACAGATCCATACTCTTGACTTGGCGGGCCTTTTCCGGGTCAATTTTACGCTTAAGCCACATAAAAGCAGTACGCTGTTTTATTTTTTTAAGTACTTGCTCCGGTTCAAGATCCAGGACCTCGGCCAATTGGGCTGCAACTTTTTCTTTATCCTGAATTTCAGCAGGAATAGCATAAACCGATTCAACATTGACACTAATTGCTAGTTCTTTACCATTTCGATCATAGATTGTCCCACGCTTTGCCTCTACTGGTATATCACGTACCCGCTGATCTATGGCATGTTCCAAAAGCCAGCCACTTCTAAAAAACTGGACTACAACCAACCTACCAACCAAACCGCACATTACCAGCGCTACAACCAAAAAAAGAAGGGCTACTCTTTTTCTGATCACGACATGTGATGAGGCCCCCATCAAGACAATCTCCCCCTATTCTATTGTCCGAAGGGCTCTACCTTTTATCTGCTGCGCGCTTCCGCTACAACCGTTCCCCACGTGACTCCGGTAGTGCGCACCATTTCATTTCCAGTCGATTTATTGGAAGCAGTTGAACTGGCAGATGCATAATAGACTTTATCCGGTAACTGCATACCTAATTTAGCAGTAGCAATGCCCTGCACACGTCCAGGAGACCTTAAGCTGGCAACATCAAGTTCCAGCTTCATATGGTCTTTTTCTAATACAGCTACTTTGGATTTCAGATCAGCTATATCGTAACCGTTGCGCGCAATCGCCGCATAACGACCAGTGAGTGAAAGTGCGACGGCAACAGTCACTAGGACCATAATAAAATATCTGCTCCAGGGGTTCTTTTTGCTTTTCGACTGTTTTTTTATCTTAGGGACAGGTAGCTTAGCCACTTCAGAATGATATTCAGTCATCAATTTTCTTGCTGCTAACAATTGTATTTCCCCCTTTTTTAATTTAGAACAGACACTATAGTTTCTCCGCAACCCTGAGCTTTGCACTTCGGGCTCTTGGGTTTTTAGCAATTTCCTGTTCTGACGGAGCTATCGGTTTACCGATAACTTTTAACTCACGTTTTTTCTTGCAAACGCAGATTGGCATAGCCGGCGGGCAAATACAACTTTTAGCCATATCCTGAAAGGTTTGCTTGCAAATCCGATCCTCCAAGGAGTGGAACGTGATCACACAGATTCTTCCACCAGGCCGCAATATATCTACCGCATCGCGGAAAACCTGCTCCAAAATGCCTAATTCGTCATTCACTGCAATACGGATAGCCTGAAACGTTCGTTTAGCAGGATGCGGTCCCTCTCGCCGCGCCGCCGCGGGAATGGCCATTTTGATGATCTCCACGAGTTGTCCCGTTGTTTCAATGTTGCCTTTAGCCCGTTCTCTGACAATAAACTGTGCAATCCGTTTAGCCCAGCGTTCTTCCCCATATTTAAAAATTATTCCGTTTAACTCTTCCTCACTCCAGGTGTTTACAATGCGGTGCGCTGAGAGTTCTGCGCCGGTATTCATGCGCATATCAAGCGGAGCATCTTGCATATAGGAAAAGCCCCGTTCCGCTACATCTAACTGATGGGAAGATACTCCTAAGTCAAAAAGAACCCCATCCGCCTGCTCAATCTGCAAATCTGCCAGAATGTTTTTGAGATGTGTAAAATTATTATGTACAATATGAATATTCCCTGGTATGGCATGTAGGATAGCTTGTGCATTTAAAATAGCAGCTTCATCCTGGTCAATAGCCACCAATGTACCCTGAGGTCCAATATGTCCGGCGATAACGCGGCTATGACCGGCTCCTCCTAATGTACAATCCACATATATGCCGCCAGGTACTATCTTTAAATTATCTATTGACTCGTGCAGCAAAACGGGCACGTGTTCAAAATCCACTGAGGTTCACCCTCTTTCAGTGTGCTTAAATACCTAAATCTTCAAGTTTCTCAGCGAGGACTTCATAAGAAAGTTCAGTTTCATTACTATATTTTTCCCAAACTTCCCTGCTCCAAATTTCAATACGGTTAGATACTCCTACGATAACGATATCTTTATCCAATTTGGCATATTCGCGTAGATTATTAGCGATTAATACTCTTCCCTGTTTATCAGCTTCACATTCTGCGGCCCCAGCAAAGAAAAAACGTACGAACGCCCGAGCATCGGCCTTAGTAAAAGGTAATTGTTTAAGCTTGTTTTCTATGATAGCCCATTCTTCACGGGGATATACAAACAGACAGTTATCCAGACCCTTAGTGGCTACAAATTGTTCCCCTAGGGCCTCCCTAAATTTTGCCGGTAAAATAATCCGACCCTTAGCATCAATTGTGTGGTGATATTCCCCCATGAACATAATCTAGAGCCTCCACTTACCGGTTAAAGCACACCACTTCGCACCACTTTACACCACTTTTATGATAAAGTTCGCCTGAAACCAAAAAATTCCTTTTATTTTTTAAGCTTTTTTTAAAAAAAATCGACCTATTAAACAGAAATACCCGAAGGTCCCTCCGTAAAGGGACCTTCGGGTGTAAAAACAAAGATAATAACAGCTACTTATTGAACCGCGGAGACGCGGAGCGCGCGGAGTGGGACTAATATATTGAATGTTTTATTTTCTTACCGAGGATGATCTGGAACACTCTGGAAATCTACATAAATATAAAAATCTCGAAACCATAAGAAAAATTTCTCCGCGTCCTCCGCGCCTCCGCGGTTCAAAACGTTGTATTTTCCACAGAGAAAAGGCGAAGTCTTCTCGACTTCGCCTTTATTATGTAATCTATTATCTAATTAAACCAAACCGTTCAAGTACAGGTGCCGCGTTTAGACGGAGAAAAAAACTACGATAGGTTTTTGAACTCCCAAAAATCGGGATGCGTTCAATAGCATAAAAATTGCTGTCGGCACTAGCCTCCCCGAACCGTACGGAGAAAGCACCACGATAGCCAGCATCCTTCGCCAATTGGGCCGTAGATTTATTAACGCCTCCCTCGGGATAGGCCAGATAGCGGACCGGTCTGCCCAAGTTCTCTTCAATTATACGTTTTGAATCAGCCAATTCCTGACTAGCAGCTTCAGTCGATATTTTCTTGAGGTTGACGTGATTTACGGTATGAGACTGCATGATCATCCCGTTATCGCTCATTTCCCTGGCTTGCTGCCAGTTCATAAAACGATGGTCGACGCCAATATTGGCGGTAATAAGAAAAAACACTGCCTTCTGTCCATATTTTTTTAATATTGGATAGGCCGTCGTATAGTTATCCAGATAGCCATCATCAAAAGTAATCATAACCGGTTTTTCGGGAAGAGGTTTGCCATACTTCATATTTGCCATCAGTTGATCCGGTGTGATTGTTGTATAGCCATTATCATAAATATATTTCATCTGTTGGTCAAAGTTTTCGGCTGAAAGACTGAGGGGAATGTTCAAGTCACTTACCATGTGGTAATTTAAGATTGGCACACTTATACTGCCTGGGTTAAGCTCATAGTTCTTATGTCCGGCTACAACCGGATCGCTGCTAACCGTGAAAAGTGCAAGCACTACCAATAATGTTACAAATGTAATTGCACGAACCCATATGCGCCATTGCATATTTTTCCACCTCGTATCCCATACAATCCAAACTACCGCAAATTATATCAATTTATTATACTTCTTTGCTTCATATGATGCAATAGTTGACGATCCGCACTGAATCTCAGTCGGAATCTCAGTCGACATCAAATATCAATCCTCTTCGCCCTTAGCACCCAGTGATTACCGGCAATGCCTCTTTTGCCGTAAATAAAAATACGTAAGGCTGACCACTACCAGCATAATACTTGTTGCTTGCGCAACCCGCACCGGGCCAAACATAAGACTGTCCATGCGTAAGCCTTCAATAAAGAAGCGTCCTAGGGAATATAAGGCAAAGTAGCTCAGAGTAATACCGCCGGACACAATACGTCCCGTTTTCACCTGATACTTACTTAAAAGCTGCAGCAAGATAAACACTGCAAAATTCCACAAAGATTCGTAGAGAAAAGTGGGATGAAAATAGTCGTATTGTTCAAACCCCAAAGGTCTATGCGTATAATCAATGTAGATAGCCCATGGTAGGTCAGACGGCGCACCAAAGGCCTCTTGGTTTACAAAATTACCCCACCGTCCGATTGCTTGCCCTAAAATCAGACTCGGGGCACAGATGTCGGTCCAATTCCAAAAACCCAACTTATGATGACGGGTATATATCAGCATTACGATAACAGCTGCAATAATCGCTCCGTGAATAGCTAGACCTCCATGCCAGACAGCCAAAGCCTCCCACGGATTATCCCGATACTGTTCCCAGCTAAACAGTACGTAATACGCCCGAGCACCGATAATGGCTGCCGGCAGCGCATAAAAAAGGATATCAAAGAGATGTTCGGGATTTTGACCACGGCGTTTGGCTTGCCAAACAGCTGCAAAAAAGCCTGCCAAGATCCCTGTTGCAATAATAATACCATACCAATAAAAGGTTAGTGGTCCAATCTGAAAAGCAATTGTTTTCCCCATCCTCTATAAATCCTCCGTTTCTATCGTTTAAAACGTCACCCCAGCAACCCGTGATCAACGTGCCGAGAACCGCGGCAATAAATAAATATAAATAATTTTAAGACACCCTGTCCCTCCGCTACTATTAAAATTAGCCCTGATTATCAAAAATCCTGCCCCTTATTGTATTTTTATCTTTATTGTTGGACCAATGAATAGATCAATCAGCGGCTATAGACACATACCCCATTTATATCCAAAACATCTATTCACACCATACCGCATATGTTATACTATGCTTGTACATATTAACATATATCAAGGAGGTCGTTTAACATGCAAATTACGAAAGACATGAGTATTAGCGAAGTTGTGCAAAAATATCCGGTAACCATAGAAACATTCCGCAATTTTGGAATGGGTTGTTTTGGATGTGCCGCTGCACGCTACGAGAACATTGAACAAGGTGCCCTGGCTCACGGTGTAGATGTAGAAGTCCTGATTGCAGAATTAAACAAAGTTGCTCACGCTCAATAGTAGCCGGCGATCAGCATATCTTAAGGTTTAATTGTAAGATGAATTGCATTAGGCAAGCAACAAGGTGTACACCTTGTTGCTTGCCTTTTCAATGCGCTCTTAACATCACTCTTTCAAACATTTCTTAGTGAGTAGTCTATCATACCTATTTAAAACTTCATTCAGTTCTTGACTTAATTTAAGCAATTCAGGATCAGCTAGGCACTTACCTTTTTTAGCATTATGTAATCTACTCCTCATATTTTCAATGAGTTCTTTCATCTCCGCGATATCATCCATCTAAATGTTCCTTTCATTTTAAAATTTATTAGCTTAGTTTTTACTATAGAAAGGATTATATTCAAATAGGTTCGCTAGTTTGCATATGAGTTTTGAAACCAAAGTTTCCACCGGATAGATATATATTATTTTGGTGTGCAGGATCCCCGCCGGGTTAATAACCATAAAAAGGATTTTGTCAGTAATTGGCGAAACCAACATTAAATATTGAAGTTCAAAGAAATTTTCACCCTTACTAAAAATGCAGCCAAAATCAATGTTTATTATCTGGAAATACACAACAAAAACTTAGGGGAGGATATGAGATGTCCAGGAACTTTTTTTCTATTGGAGCCCTTTTGCTATTACTTCTATTAACTCGTCCCTTACATGCAGAGTTAAGCGACCCAAACGAAGCTGACAAAGAAGCCCCAACAGTGATTGTTGCTCCCCTTGGTGGTGATATAGAGCAAAGTAATACAATTACGATACAAGCTTACGACCAAATAGGGATTCACCATATTGGATACTCCTGGAATGAACAACAAACTACACCTGTATACGCTGAAACAGCAGTAGTTACCATACCAAAAGATCTTTCTGGCCATAACATTCTACATTTTTATGCAAAAGATAAATCGCCCAATTATAATTCTACTTATTGGCAAGATATTACCTTTAACGTTATAAATCTAAGTAAAGGCCAAGCTAAAGAAACTGCGGAAAAAGAAGTCCCACAACTGAACGTTACTCCCCATAGTGGCAAGGTCACAGAAGGCAGTACTATTATGATACAGGCAACCGACTCGAGTGGTATAAACCATATCGGATACCATTGGAATTCCGAACCCAACACTAAACCTATTTACGCTGAGACAACCTTGATTACTGTACCGAACAATTTATATGGTCACAATATCCTCCATGTTTACGCTATAGATAATTCATTAAATTACAATTCAAGTGATTGGCAGCAGTTTACTTTTAATGTAACAAAACCTGGTATTATTTCCAACATTATCAAGTTCGCTCCAATAGTCACAGCGACGTCAGCAATTACAGCTATAATCGCCTTCATTGAAAGAAAGTATCCATTGTTTAAAAGAAAAAAACCAGAGTAAAATAAACACCCACCCCTATCCACCTATGTCCACCTCCACCGACTCTGCGAGTAATCGGTCCATCGCTATTTGCGTGTAACCGATCCGAACTACAAAAGTGGGAAAAGTCTGTAGCAGTACAACCCTTTCGCCAGGCACTACACCTAGTGCCATTAATTTATGCAAAAAACCGGTATCGATATAGCACAGGCGTATAATCTGACCCTGCTGCCCTGGTTTCATTTTACCCAAATTCATCCGTTTCCCTTTGTCCATGTACAACCTCCTTCGATCAGCTACAATAGCATATGCATTACAGTTAGGCTACAGTGCAACACATATCCCACAGCAAAAGCAAAGGGGAAAATCAAAGCAGCGATGCAAAGCGCAATGCCCCAACCGCGTTCTTTGGTCATGACCGCAAATTGGGCGATACATGGCACAAACAGAGTCAGTACGGTTGCTGTAACCAGCAACTGCGCCGTGGTCAACCCTCCGGTTTCGATCAGATCATATAAGCCCGCAGCGCCATAGTCACGTCGGAAAAAGCCGAAAATAAATATTTTAGTTGCTTCCCCAGGTAACCCCAGCGCGGTTGTAAGAGGAATCAGTGTACGCATTAGCCAATCGAAACCGCCAGTCATCTTGCCCAGCCAGATCAACACGCTCGCAGCCACAAACAAGGGCAGAATCTCCCAAAAATACCACCGCATTCTGGTGTACGATTTAATAATTACATTCGTAATATTAGGGATACGCAGTGGGGGCAGTTCCATATAAAAAACCGGTCGCTGCCCCGGGATTAAACGGGCGGCCAGGAAGCCGGAAAACATAAAAGTACCGCTAATGATCATCACCCATATCGTCATCGCCACTGGTTTTGCTGAAAGCATCCCCATCATTAAGCCCAGTTGAGCCGAACAGGGAATGGCCAGCGCCAGCAAAAAGGTGGCGATTAATCGTTCACGCCAGGTTTCCAGGGTGCGCGTAACCATAGTGGCCATAGTGCCACAGCCAAATCCAAGTGTAATAGGAATGACCGCACGGCCATTTAAGCCAATAACTTTAAAGATGCTGTCCACCATCATCGCCAATCGGGGTAAATAACCGCTATCCTCCAACAGGCTAAAGGCAATGAAAAAAGTACCGACAACAGGTAATACAATGGCAATAGCATAGCGAAATCCCAATGTAATGATGCCATAGTCGCCGCCGAGCAGCAATCGGAGGGCTTCCCACGGGAGACAGCTCTCCAGCACATCATTAACATAGGGATTAATATAACTGCCGAAAGTAACCTGCTCCAAATACTCAACAACAATACCGGCACCAAGCTGCCCAACAAATTTATACATACCAACATATAATACCAGCAATAAAATCGGGATTCCGGTAACCGGCCACATCGTTAGGTAACTTAAATATCCGGCCCAATCGTCGCTTCTCTGTCGCATCGTCGTCACTTGCTCCAAGATGTAATTAGCTGTCTGCTGGCGATACATCATGATGACATACCCTAAAGGCTGCTCGAACTTTTGCTGGGTACTATTTACGCCTGCCATAATACACTCGCATGCTGGCTCAATGTTCCTTACCATAAGGGTTGCCTCTTGATCACCTTGCAACAAGAGTAACGCCATAGCCCGACGGGAAAGTTTATAATCACAGGTAAGCAAACCAGTAATTACAGTAACAGCATCTTCAAGCACAGTGTCATAATTTACCGTAACCATGGATGCACCTCCTTAATTCCACTATCCCCTGTTTCCGGGCTGCCGCAGTAAGCACAACAGGAATGCTCAGCATGTCTTGCAGTTTTTCTTTATTTATTTTTATACCTAAATCTGTAGCTTCATCCATCATATTAATAACTAATATTACCGGCAGACCAGCTTCTACTAACTGCAGGGTCATGGTCAGCATACGGCGCAAATTTTTGGCATCCACTACGTGTAGAATAAGAAATGCCTGTTCATGTAATAACAGTTGGCGAGTTACCCGTTCCTCCTCCGTAATCGGCAAAAGGGAGTAAATGCCAGGCGTATCAATGAGCTCGTAAAATTCTCCGGAAATATTCGTTGTCCCCCGCATCATATCCACTGTTGTACCCGGGTAATTTGATACGATTGCATAGGTACCAGTTAGGCAGTTAAATAAAACACTTTTCCCCACATTAGGCGTCCCAACCAAAAATATTTTTTTCAACTATGTTCACCTCCGCCACTGCTCTTAGAAATTATATGGCTGGCGGACAAAATCTATGAACCTGGAAAGCAATAACAAAAAACAGAGGCCGCATCTTTTAAAAGTGCGGCCTCTGTTTTTTGTTATTGCTTTATAGATACTCCTGTAGCTTGCTGAGAATGGTGGCCTTAGGGCTAAAGCCCATCATTTGATGTACAATTTCTCCTTTTTTCATCAGTAGGATGGTAGGAATACTCATTACTTTGTACTCAGCCGCAAGAGCAGCATTTTCATCCACATCAATTTTTACCACTTTAACTTTTCCAGCTAGTTCCGTGGACACTTCCTCCATTACCGGTGCAACCATGCGACATGGACCGCACCAGGGTGCCCAGAAATCAACCAAAACCGGCACCTCGGATTCCAATACTTCATTTTTAAAATTTTGCTGATTAACAACTATTACATTACCCATCATTATTACCCCCTTCTCATTTCCACCATCACACAAGCATCGCTGATTACATTAATACCCAGCCTCTTGCCGGTTGCTTCAGCTTCAGCCGATTCCGCGCCTGGTTGCAGCCAAACATGCTGAATGTTTACCGCTGCGCACTGTTCGATCACTTTAACCGCAGTTTTGGGCGGGACAACTACATTAACAACATCGGGTTTTTGTGGTAGATCGGCAACTGTTGGGTAACAGTCATCCTGATCAATTTTTTGCTCCTTGGGATTTACGGGATATACTGTATATCCACGATTTTTAAGAAACCGCCAGATTAGATGGCCGTATTTCGTACAATCGTTGGATGCGCCGACCACGGCCCATATCTTTTTCCCAATAATTTCGTCGTAATCTGGCATATACCCCTCTCCCTTATTTTTGTTACCTGCTTATTATATAAATACGCTACATAATTATACGTATCCTTTTTTATATAGGAAATAATAAGACTAAAGATTAATGACTTTCTAACCGCCAAGAACGCCAAGGACGCCAAGGGGCAGTTTCTCGAATTTAGATGTTCGACTTTTTTGAATATCCAAAGTGAAGTTGTAATAAACAGGGAAGGCTCTCCTTAGCCTTCCCTGTTTATATATTAGTTAAACCATTAACCCTTGGTGCACTTGGCGGTTAACAATTTTCCTATTCCCTGTTCTCGCTGGGCAACCAAATGCTAAAAATTGCGCCTTGCCCAACGGTACTATCTACGCTAATTGTACCCCCATGCGCCTCCACGATACTCTTGGTAATAGCTAGACCCAATCCCCGGCCTCCGGAACGCTGCCGTGACGGATCGGCGGTGTAAAAGCGCTCCCAAATATAAGGCAGATCGTCAACTAAAATGCCCTTTCCCGTATCGACAACACGAATGATAACACCAATTGCTGATTCACTTGCGTCGACAGTGATTATACCACCCTGTGGCGTAAAACGGATAGCGTTACCGACCAGATTAACCAAAACCTGAAACAGTCGATCATAATCGGCTTGAACCTGGGTTTGTGGTAAAACTGCGTTTTGGAGAGCTATTTGTTTTTCGCTGGCTTCCCAGATTAATTTGCTGAACACCTCTTCTACAAAAGTTTTTAAGTTTAGTTCCTGTTTATTAAGATGCAGGTTTCCGGCCTCCAACTGAGCCATATCTAATAAATCAGACGATAATCTCCCCAACCGATCTGCTTCATCGATAATAATTTGCAAGTGTTTCTGTCGATCTGCCTCATTGTCCACCATGTTATCCTGTAAAGACTCGGCATAACCCTTGATGATCGATAAAGGAGTACGTAACTCATGGGAAACATTGGTGACAAAGTCCTTCTGGACCTTGACGCTTCGCTCTACTTCCGATGACATATGATTAAAGGCACTGCCCAGCACCCCAAGTTCATCTTGTCTGGCAAACGGCACCTTAAAACTATAATTTCCTTTGGCCACTTCCTGGGTTGCTGACACCATCTCTAATATGGGCCGTACTAAACCCCGAGCCAAAAAGAATGCCACCATTGTAACCAGCAGCAGGGTCCCCATCGTTTCCGTTACCAGAAGTACCCGTACTTTCGTGATAAAGTCCTGCAACCCTGACAATGGTGCCTGTAGGATAACTGCTCCAGCGATTTGGTTTTCTTTTTGAAATGGCACAACCACACTCAAAACAACGGTATCCAAACGTCGGCTATACCCGTGACGGATGACAGGTTTTCCCTGGCGTAGCTGTTGAAGCTCCTCCTGATCAATACGGGCGACACTACGCCTGCCACTAAACAGCTTACTAGATTTCCATACAACCCCTTCTTGATTGGCGATCAGCACCGCAAGTTGTGTAATCTCCGTAATCATCTCCAGTTTTTGATTAAGACCACTTTCTCCTTCATCATCCTCCACCATCTGGGCAAGCAATTCACCCTGACGAACCATTTCTGCTGCTCGCTGGTTATAATAGGTATTTTCGAGCATTTTACTCATGACCAGACCGGAAAGTATAAAAATAGCCAGCACCAGCACTACCATCGTAAACCAAACTCGTCCTAAAATACTATTACCCATGCTGTACCTCAAATTTGTAGCCAGTACCCCATACCGTATGTATATAATTTGGAATGTCGTGTCGCCGAGTTAGTTTCTCCCGCAATTGCTTAATATGTGTATCCACAGTACGGAAATCACCGTAGAAGTCGTAACCCCAGACCTGTTCTAAGATCTGTTCCCTACTGGCAACACGTCCCGGACGACTGGCCAAATACAGCAGCAACTCAAATTCCTTGGGTCTTAAATTTAGCGGCTGGCCTTTTACGATTACCTGCCTTGCTTCAGAGTGGATAGCCAAACCTGGAAAACTTAAAATCCCCCCCACTTGTATAATTGCCGCTGTACGTTTCAGAACAGCTTTAACTCTGGCCACTACCTCGCGGACGCTAAAGGGTTTTACAATATAGTCATCGACACCTAAATCAAAACCAGCTAACCGATCAGCTTCATCACTTCGGGCCGTTAGCATGATTATAGGGGTGTGATTGTAATGTTCCCGAAGATTTCTACAAACAGACCATCCATCCATTTCGGGCATCATGACATCAAGAATTAACAAATGGACAACCTCGCTTTTTACGACAGATAATGCCTCGAAACCATTTTCCGCTTCTATTACGCGGTATTGTTCTTTGATCAAATACAACTTTAACAGGTCGCGGATCCGTTCCTCATCATCTGCGATCAGAATTGTTTCCACTTATCCACCCCCTGCAAATTTTACCTGAGTATATTATATAACCGGAAGTAGGGAGTAGGGAATAGGTCACTCCCTACTTCTTTACGATACTCTAAAAAAGCATTCACATATGTCTATGGGCATAGGATATAATAATTTACCCCTCTGCGTTCTCCGTTCTCTGCGGTTCAATAAACTTTTACATTCTGTAAATCCGAAAAATACAAACGAGCCTTAGGTTTGTTGGTGGAAATAAATTTCCTCCGAACCTAAGGCTCGCTTATATCTACCCGTAATGCCTGACTCTGAAATCAACACCGATTCGCTCTGCTATTTCCCTACAGGCTTGAATATCTTCCCTGGACATGACATCAACAACAGATAGTGCCACTTTCGGAACATATTTTTTGCATTTAGCAGCAAAATCCAACATGGCCTCAAACGCTCTTTCTCCATAATCAGAAACACATATTGCCTGATATGCCTGTGCGTCCTTTGCATTTAGACTAATCGAAATATAATCCACCCATCCTGCTAACAGCGGCGTTATGTCCTTGCCGTAAATCAGATTACCGTGTCCGTTTGTATTGATGCGAATGGGAATATTATATAGTTCTTTCAATTTTTTACAGATCTCAATAATATCATCTACACGCATCATGGGTTCCCCATATCCACAAAAAACAAATTCCCGATAACTGAAAATATCCCGTGTTTGGATATCTTTCAGAACCTCCTCAACCGTAGGTTCCCGTTCAAGCCAAAGGTCTATACCGCTGCCCACACCATCTGAACTGTTTCTGATACAAAAAGAACAGTGATTGGTACAGCGGTTAGTAATATTAATATACAACGAGTTCCCCAATTCATAAGTGATAGTCATCGACATTTTTAAATACTCCTCTATCGCCCAAGCACTTGTTTGTTACAACATCTAATGTGGAATTAAAAGCTTATCCAACTTGCGGTAGAGTGTCGTACGACCTATACCTAATTTTCGTGCCGCATCAGCAAGATTTCCGTCGGAATCGTTGATCGCTCGGACAATGGTCATTCGCTCTAAACCTTCCGCCCGTGATGACAATGTTGAAGACAATGTCTTTGAAAGATTAGCATTGAAACCATCAAGATGACTTCTATATTCTGGCGGTAAATCATCAGGAGTTAAAGTGGTCCCTCCATTGGATAATGCTACCAGGCTCTCAATACAGTTTTCTAACTGTCGTATATTGCCAGGCCATGGATAAGTGACAAAATACTGATGCAACTCCGGGCTGACATCTAACATCGACAGCCCCAACTTAGTGCAAAATTTTTGAACAAAAAAGGGCACCAACTCTTCAAGGTCTTCTATCCGTTCCCGAAGAGGCGGAATGGAAATGAGAATAACCATTAAGCGATAATACAAATCTAACCGAAATTTACCCTGGTCCACCAATTGCCGCAGATCTTGGTTGGTTGCCGCAATAATTCGAACATCTATTTCACGGCATTTTCCCTCACCGATACGACAAATTTCTTTTTGCTGCAACACCCTAAGCATCGTGGCCTGAACATTAAAGGGCATATCACCTATCTCATCCAGAAAAATCGTTCCTCCGTTTGCCAGTTCGAATTTTCCCGGTTGCCCCCCTTTTTTCGCACCTGTGAACGCACCATCAACATACCCAAATAGTTCACTTTCCACCAGGTTGTCTGGAATAGCCGCACAGTTTAAGGTCACAAAAGGCTTATCTTTGCGCAAGCTGGAGTTATGGATAGTTTGGGCCACGATCTCCTTGCCTGTGCCGCTTTCACCTTGAATAAGCACAGTGGTATCCCCTTTTGCAGCCCTTGAAGCCAAATCAAATACAGCTCGAGTTTTTAAACTTCGCCCATACCAGGCCTTTTGACCGCCTGCGCATTTATGATCGTCACTATTAAATGAATGTGTAACAAGATAGCTATTTTGGCCTTCAAAAACCTCATCAATCGTTTTTCCAATTATTTCTTCCCGTCTCATATTGCCGACTTTATCCCCGTTAAATTGCTTTATCAAACCATTTGCACCGATATTCATTTGATTATTGAATATCAATTTGCTAATGTCATCCAACTTCTCCCTGCAAAAATTAAATCTTTGCTTTATTTCAGAGAGTTGCATACTATGTTCAATCATATTTGCCCCGACAGTAGTAATTTCCATTAAATGCTCATGCTTCGCCCCGGCTTCACCGGAAATATTCAGGACACCGAGTACTTCACCATCGGCACTTCTTATTGGTGAGGCCCAGCAATCCAGGAAGTTTACGGGCATTGCATAATGGGTCCAACCCGGAATTGCCAAGGGAGTCTTCTCAATTAATACAGTCCCTATGCCGTTGGTACCTTTTAATTTTTCCTGCCAATTGGCGCCGCGAGTCAAATGTATTTTTTTTGCTTTATTGATAAAAGGAGGATCACCAAAGGTTTCTAATATTATTCCGTCTCTATTGCTAAGTAGTAATATATAATTCTTACTTTTTAAGAAATTAAAAATCTCTACCAAAATGGGTCTAGCAGCAAGAACGAAGGCTTCATTAATGTCAAGCAACTCTGTTAGGGTGTCCTGTTGTAATAAGCCATCCTTAATAATTCGCTCATGATTAACACTCAACGAACGACATCTTTGCCAAGATTGAAGTATTATCGGTGGGACTTTATCGATAACCTTGGCATCAGATCCCTTGACATAATATTTTATTAAACTAAGCATACCTTTATACACCTCCAGCTACTAAAATACCCCCACATCAAATTAACCAAACTGCATCTTTCCCCTAAACAAAATTCCTGGTTCAGGTAGTTTATCACCAACTTAAAAAAGCGGAACTTTGAGCGGCAATAGCTATTTGTAAAACTTTTTGAAATACACTCTCAGGCATGTATTCCAAAAACACAACATATAACCACATACTCAAAATATCCCTACCATAACTTTACCGTATCCACTTTATTTGTCAATATTATTTTCAAGATAATTCACTGATTTCGCACAACTTTAAACACCTTTCCGGCGAATAAAATTAACGCTCCGGTAGCTAATATCTCGCCCGGGAAAACGAGGCGTTTCAATAATGCAACACATCCATGAAACACTTTAAGTCCTTTTGAAACACTTTTTTTTTGCGATTTTCTCCACCAACTGGCTAATATATTGCGTTTTACCGGAAATAACTGATAATACTCAATTTTAAGATATCTAAAGCGCCGTTTTTATAATTGGCATGGGATTTGCAATATTATAGGGTGGTTAAATAAAAACGGGGTACAACCCAAATAAGAGGAGATGTTTACATGGCAACAGGAGAACAAGTTTTCGGGTTTTTTATTCCTACCGTAAGCCTGATGGGCGTGGGAGCACACAAACAAATTCCTGAGCAAGTAAAAACGCTTGGCGGCACTAGTATCTTTATGGTTACTGATGCGTTCCTAGGTCGCAAGGGCGGCATGGCGGATGACATTAAAGCATTATTGGAAGCCGAAGGAATTAAAGTTACAATTTACCCAGGTGCCGAACCCAATCCAACTGACAAAAACGTGCATGACGGCTTGAAAAGTTATCAAGACAGCGGTGCTGATATGATCTTATCCCTTGGCGGCGGCAGTTCTCATGACTGCGCAAAAGGCATTGGCCTGGTTGCCACCAATGGAGGAAACATTCGTGACTTTGAGGGTCTTAATAAGTCCACCAAAGCAATGCCTCCACTGATCTCTGTGAACACCACAGCTGGTACAGCATCAGAAATGACGCGTTTTGCAGTTATCACCAATTCTTCTAACCACGTAAAAATGGCAATTGCCGATTGGCGCACCACTCCAAACGTAGCAGTTAATGATCCACTGTTAATGGTTGGCATGCCTGCCGGTCTGACAGCTGCTACCGGTATGGATGCACTAACCCACGCCGTCGAAGCTTATGTATCGACCATTGCGACACCGGTTACAGATGCTTGCGCATTAATGTCCATCAAATTGGTTGCTAACTATCTGCGTAGTGCAGTGGCTAACGGAGCTAACCTTGAGGCCCGTGACAAAATGGCCTATGCGGAATTCCTGGGCGGTATGGCGTTTAACAACGCAGCCTTAGGTTATGTTCATGCGATGGCCCACCAGTTAGGCGGTATGTACAATCTGCCCCATGGCGTATGCAACGCAATTCTACTGCCCCATGTTGAAAAGTTTAACCTCATTGCTTGTCCTGAGCGATTTGTAGATATTGCTATAGCCATGGGTGAAAATGTCGATGGTTTGTCTACACGTGACGCTGCTGACAAAGCCATCAGTGCCATCCAAAAATTATCTGCTGATGTCGGTATCCCCTCCGGTCTGGCACAGTTAAAAGTTGATGAGAATGATTTCAAAGTTATGGCCGAAAATGCCATGAAAGATATTTGTCAGTACACCAACCCGCGTACTGCAAACCTTGATAATATTATTGCTATCTACAAGTCAGCCATGTAATTTTCTCTGTTCCCCCCGTAAGTTATTTTTTCGCCAAAATAACTTCCTCATTAATAAAAAACCTAGCGCAAGCTAGGTTTTTTTTATCATAAAAGAAAGTATATAATTTTTGAACCACATAGGCGCAGAGGACGCAGAGGAATAAAAGTTTAAGCTATATATTTATCTATATAAAGTAACCCTTTGCGTCTTAGCGTCGTGGTGTTCAAAAACTATTTTCGACGGGTGCAACGAAGAAAAATCAGATTTAACACCACTACGCAAAGACGCAAAGGTAATAAATATTTTTTAATTTCTTTCTCTGCGCCCTCTGTGTCTATCCTGTAAATATTAACCGCCAAAAACGCCAAGGACGCCAAGGGATTATGGGTACTCAATTATGTACAAAAGCTCAAACAAATAATATAACAGGATAGCCTGATATATACTTCTGTTTTTCTTGGCGATCTTGGCGTCCTTGGCGGTTAGATAGCCTCTATTATTTTTCATTATTTGTGGTGACCGTAAGGGCATGGGTATCTCTGCGGTTAGAATATTTTAAGGCCCACGTTAGCGGTTTTTTAGCTGAGCCGTATTTTCTTGAAAGCATAGGCCAGGGGTAATCCCAAGATAAAACCCCAGCTTGGATTTACCCAAATGCTAAGTAGCGCTACAGACAAAACAACAAACAGGTCGCCCTTCTGCTTTGAGTAATCCATACCACGGGCTAGGTCAAGCCCCCCGTAGACCAATAAAGCACCTAGTACCGCTTCAGGTACAAGTTGAAATAATTTAACAGCTTCCGGGCCTAAAAACAGTCCCACAAACAATAAGCTTACTCCCAATAACATCGTAGCGATCGCAGTTCGGGCACCGAACCGATAATGCGCAACCAGTCCCCCTCCCCCATGACACATCAAATATCCGCCAAAGGGGGCCGCCAGCAGGTTCCCCAGCCCTTGGGTTAAAGCAAGGTTACGTACATTAACCCTGGTAGCGTGAGGAAATAGTTTGTGTGCCATCACAGATGTGACGATAATCGCATTAGCAATAGTTAAAGGAATTTGGGGAATAACAATCTTGAATATTCCGATTCTCAGTTCGTCAACAGTGGGAATTACCATTGGTGGCAGGTAAAACCCTAGCTTAATATCCGGAAATCCGGTTAATTTACCGATCAAAAAACTATACCCGATGCCAATGGCCACCGCGAAAATAGCAGTTGGCCAGGTTCGGCTAAAGTTAAAGGGCAGCATGATTACCAACATTAATACCCCCAGTACCGGATCTGGTATTATCATCTTCAAGCCTAAAAAGGCCAAACTTAAGCCTAGCCCCAGACGTATTCCCCCGACCACACTGCTGGGCGTTATTTTGGCCAATTTCTCCATAAAACCGGTAGTCGCCAAGATTGTAAGCAATGCACCCAATACTAAACCGGCTCCCGCAATTTCCCCGGGAGTTGCCTTTTGTATAAGAACCGCCGCCGAAGCCGCCTTCATCGGCTGTACCGCCATAGGTATCCGGTAAAATAGCCCTGTAGTAACATAAAACAAGCCAAACATGGTCAGAACGCCGGACGGATTGAGCTGAGCCAGCGTAATCGCGCCGATAATATGGGGTAAAAAGGTACCAATATCACCTAATGCCCCCGATAGCTCGTTCATATAAAACCTAAGAATGCTAACGTCTCCTTTGGCAGTAACTTCTTGTTTGTCTTCCCCATTTATGCTCATCATAATCTCCCGACATCATTTATAAAATATGATCACTAAAAACACAGTAAAATTAAAGATTTCGCTACTGCCAAAGCGATTCCTCCTAAGGTTCTATAAACTATATCTCCCCCTTTGCGTCTTTGTGTCGTGGTGTTAAATCCGTCCTCTTTGTTGCACTTGTCGAAAATGGCTTTTTATAAAGAAGACTTACACCTTACCAGCATGCCGGTAGGGTGTAAGTCTTTAGATACTGTAATCATCAGGAATGAATATTTTTACATCTGTAGGCTTCACAAATACAACTTCACCGGACTTGAGCGCTAATTCCTGATGCCGCGCTCGTGTTAATTCCACTTCCACCAAATCATCATTGTCCTCTCGCTTAAGTTCGAGATGCACTATCGGCCCTACAGCCCGAATAAACAAAATTCGTGCTGGGATGAAGTCCTGTCCCTTATCCACCCGTTCTATTTCGATATTATAAGGACGGACATAGCTGATAGCTTGTGTATCCTGGGTTTGGACATATTCGGGGGAGTCCAGTTCCAGCGAGCCGATCTGCACCCTTCCCTCATGGATGCGTCCATGAAAAAGGTTTACATTCCCTAGGAAGTTATAGACAAAGGCATTCTTGGGCTGCTCATATACCTCCTCTGGCGTCCCAAGTTGTTCAATGTGCCCTTTATTTAAAATCACAATCCGATCTGCGACATCTAATGCCTCTTCCTGGTCGTGGGTAACAAACACACTGGTAATATGGAGCTCGTCATGCAAACGTCTCAGCCAGCGCCGTAGTTCTTTACGGACTTTGGCATCTAAAGCTCCAAAGGGTTCGTCTAATAGCAAGACCTGTGGTTCCACCGCCAAAGCTCTGGCCAAGGCCACTCTTTGACGCTGCCCGCCGGAAAGCTGGGTGGGATAGCGATTGGCTAAACCCTCTAATTTTACCAGGCTGAGCAATTGATGGACCCTCTCCTGAATTTCCTCTTTCGATGGCCTGCTGTTACGGGGACGGACCTTTAGTCCAAAGGCCACATTATCAAAAATAGTCATATGCCGAAACAGAGCGTAGTGTTGAAAGACAAACCCTACCTGCCGTTCTTGAATGTTCCTGTTGGCAGTGTCTTCTCCATTGAACAGAATGGAACCCTGATCCGCCGTTTCTAAGCCCGCGATGATCCGTAGTAAAGTTGTTTTACCTGATCCGGACGGACCCAAAAGTGCTACTAACTCGCCAGTCGGGACCGTCAAGTTAATGTCTTCTAGCGCCGTAAATGAACCAAATTGTTTGGAAATGTTACGTATCTCAATACTCATTTATACAGCCCCTCCTTCGATACATGCTACTCAGACTGTCCTAACTGTTGCTGCACTTTCCATTCCACAAAATTCTTAACCACTAGCGTAACGATGGCCATCAGCGTTAAGAGGGAAGCAACAGCAAAGGCGGCGGTAAACTGATACTCGTTATATAAAATCTCCACATGCAGCGGCATGGTATTGGTTAGTCCGCGGATATGACCGGACACGACCGATACCGCCCCAAATTCACCAGCCGCCCTGGCGCTGGTAAGGATAACACCATACATTAAGCCCCATTTGATATTGGGTAAAGTAATATACCAAAAGGTCTTCCAGCCACTCGCACCAAGTGTTAAGGCGGCTTCTTCTTCCGCCGTACCCAATGAATGCATCAGAGGGATCAGCTCACGGGCCACAAAGGGAAAAGTCACAAAAATCGTAGCCAAAATGATGCCCGGGGGCGCAAAAATAACTTTTAAACCATGCTCTATTAACCAAGTTCCGAACATGCCACGGACGCCAAACAGCGATACAAAAATGAGGCCCGCGACGACAGGCGAAACAGCAAAGGGTAAATCAATGAGTGTGGTGAGAAAATTTTTGCCCTTAAATTCGAATTTAGCAATCGCCCAGGCTGCAGCTAGCCCAAATACCGTGTTTAAGGGGATCGCAATAGCTATCGTCAATAAAGTCAGTTGGATAGCAGCTATTGCTGCCGGTTCAACAATTGCGTCAAGATAAAGTGTTATGCCTCCCTCCAGGGCTTTAGCAAAAACGGCGATTAACGGCATGATTAGCATTACCCCTAGAAAACCAATGGCAATCAAGGTCAAGAGCCAGCGGATAACCGGCAGTTCGGTTGTATTTGCAGCATGGTGTGTTGATCTAGTACCCTGTCTCAGTTTAATATTTCCCGCCATGTTGATGATCCCCCTTAATTACTGGTGTGCCGCTTGCTGCTCCACCATTGCAGAATATTAATCAAAAACAATAATACGAAGGAGGCAATCAGCATCACCGCCGCAATGGTATTAGCCCCGACAAAATCATACTGTTCAAGTTTGGTCATAATCAGCAGAGGGGTTATTTCTGTACGCATGGGCATATTCCCGGAGATAAAGACCACGGAACCATATTCGCCCAACGCCCGTGCAAAAGCTAGAGCAAAGCCGGTCAATAAAGCTGGTAGCACTTCCGGGAAAATCACTTTACAGAAAGTCTGCAGCCGGCCCGCACCAAGGCTGGCTGCGGCTTCTTCAACCTCATGGTCCATCGTTTCTAAAACCGGCTGAACCATCCGTACTACAAAAGGCAATCCGATAAAGATCAGCGCGATAACAATCCCCAAGGGGGTATATGCCACTTTGATCCCGAGTAAGGCCAGATACTTCCCCATAAAGCCATTGGGGGCATACATGGTAGTTAGCGTAATCCCTGCAACCGCCGTTGGCAGCGCAAAGGGCAGATCGACAAGTCCATCAATAATCCGTTTGCCCGGGAAAGAATAGCGCACTAACACCCATGCTACCAATAGGCCAAAAATTGCATTAACCGAGGCAGCAATAAATGCTGCCCCAAAACTCAATTTATACGATGCAACTAAGCGCGGTTCTGTAACTATACCCCATAAGTGTGTCCATCCTACCCCGGCAGTTTGGATAAAAATCGTCGCCAAGGGGAGCAACACCAACAGGCCCACATACATCAGTGTAAATCCCATGGTAAGTCCAAAGCCGGGTAAGATACTATGTTTCTTGATGTTTAGCGATGATAACGGCATAGTTAACTCCCTTCTTCGTTACGGGGCTTTAGTTGTGTAGATTTGGTCAAAAATACCCCCGTCACTAAAGTGTTTCTTTTGCGCCTCTGTCCAGCCCCCCACATCTTCGATCGTGAATAATTTGATTTGGGGGAACTGGTCGGCATACTTCTTGGCAATCGCTTCATTCCGCGGGCGATAGAAATTTTTAGCAGCAATTTCCTGCCCTTGATCGGAATAGAGATACTCAAGATAGGCTTGAGCTACTGCACGGGTGCCTTTTTTATCTACAACCTTATCCACCACAGTCACCGGCGGTTCTGCCAGAATGCTGACCGAAGGAACCACAGTCTCAAACTTATCCTTACCTAGCTCTTTAGCTACGAGGAAGGCCTCGTTTTCCCAGGAAATAAACACATCGCCGATACCCCGTTCCACAAAGGTGGTAGTTGAACCCCGGGCGCCAGAGTCAAGCACCGGAACATTTTTATACAGTTTGGCTAAAAATTCCTTGGCCTTGGCCTCATCCCCATTATTCTTCTGCAGAGCGTAACCCCAGGCTGCTAAATGATTCCAGCGGGCGCCACCTGATGTCTTCGGGTTAGGCGTAATGACTGCTACGTCCGGTCTAACCAAGTCATCCCAGTCTTTGATGTTTTTAGGATTACCCTTACGTACGAGCAGTACAATGGTAGAAGTGTATGGCGTAGAATTGTTGGCTAATCGTTTTTGCCAGTCGCCGGGTATCAGCCCTACCTTGTTCAATTCATCAATGTCATAGGCGAGCGCCAAGGTTACGATATCAGCTTCTAGCCCATCAAACACGGCCCGGGCCTGTTTGCCCGATCCTCCATGGGATTGCTGAATGGTAACCGTTTGGCCTGTTTTCTTCTTCCAATATTCAGCAAAGGCGTCATTAAATTCTTTATACAATTCACGGGTCGGATCGTATGAAACGTTCAATAACTTGATTGGTGCTTGTCCATTTGCCACCGGGTCTTGCTGCTTACCGCAGCCCACTAAACTTGCAATAATGAGGGATAATACCATAATAAGAACACCCAGTTTTACCGCTTTAGATTTTTGGGCTAGGAAACTAAACATAACTAACCACTCCTTCATCATTAGTTCAATCTATCTGAGCTTGATGACAAGCCTTTTCCTTTGAGAGGCTTAGCCATCGGTGGTTAGTCTCCAGTCGTTCTGGTCGACTTACACTTATGTACAACCTAATTTGCTTATGATAATACACATATAATCCTATCGGATTTTATTGTATTATCATTTATCTGTATTTTAAAGCGATATTAGCATATTGTCAATGCCTATTTTTGGGTTTAGAAGTCAAATCTAACTCCCCCCTCGTTACCCTTGTTTGCACAGGCCTTCCAAAACTCCAATCACTTAGTAAGAATTCCACCCATGGTCAATTGAGACCATGGGTGGAATTTTTACGTAACAGTTTCCAATTTCCTGTACAGTGGAGTGCTCCTGCTTCGCAAGACAAATTAGCATTTATAGGACTCAATCCTATACTTTGGCGGTACCGTTTCCCTGCCAAAATTCGTCAGCTACCCAAGAGTTCTGTGCGAGGATCCCCGTCTACCACTCCGAATAGTATCCCCTCCGTAAATCCGACTAGCAGGAATACTGGTTTTTTCTGTCGAAAAAAAGACAAGCGTTTATACTTTAGCTATACAAATAGGAGGTACCAATGAAAAAAATAGGTGCGCCTTTGGCGGTATTGTTGTTAGTCCTTTTTATGTATATTGCAGCAGAACTGATTCAGGATAAAGAAATCATCTTCCCTGAAATTGCTGCTTTAGCTGTGGGAGCTTGGTTTGTAAAGAATTCGCCCTGGAAAGAGAAACCTGTTTACTTATGGTTATCCCCCACTTTGGCAGCCATGACCGGTGTGGGTATGCTGCATTTTCTCCCTTACCCCCGGGAATTTTTGATCGCGGCTACTTTCGTGCTTATTGCCTTACAGTTATACATATTTCGATCCAAAGTTTTACCTTCAATATCAGCTGCTATTTTGCCAATTGTGGTCAACGCCGACAGTATATACTATATTCTATCGGTATGCATACTTTCAGGCTGTATTGCGGTGGGGCGAGGAGTGTTGAATCATTTTCAGTCTAAAAGCAATTCCGTGTTTCAGCCAGCTTCACCTTTGAAGAAACAGGATCAAAATCGGTGGGGAGGAATAACGCTGATGCATTGGCTCCAACTTTTTTCCGGGGTCAGTATTGTAGCCATCATCGCCTTTCGATGCAATTTGCTTTATATGATCGCACCACCTTTAATCGTGGCTTTTATTGAATTTGCCAATCCAGCGGGCAAGATCGGTCAACAGCCGGTACGGCTTTTCGGATTGATCTCTTGCTCTGCATTTTCCGGGGTCTTGTTGCTCAGTTTGTTGCATTTTCAATGGGGTTGGCCGCTATGGATTGCTGCAAGCTGCATTGTTTTATGGAGTTTGTTTTTATTCCAACAATTTAAATTGATCCTTCCCCCAGCCATAGCTTTAGCCTTGTTGCCGACGATTGTTCCTCAGGAAATGCTGCTAGTTTATCCCTTTCATGTAGCTATTGGTATCGGCGTTTTTATCGCTTTCGGAAAGATAATTGCATTGAGTCATACATATCTTAATTCCCAGACTGATTTATCGTAGGAGTGATATATTTGGACTTATGCACATTATTTCTAACCGCCTTTGTGGTTGGGTTATCCGGGGCGATGATGCCTGGACCTATGCTTACCCTGACGATTGGCGAAGTGTCCCGGAAAGGATTTTGGGCAGGACCGCTGATTGTCGCAGGACATGCGATAGCAGAATTAATCCTGGTGATAAGTTTAGCGAAGGGTTTAGCAAGTTTTATGCAGCAATCGGTTGTAACAGGCAGCATCGGCTTGTTCGGCGGCGCCGTACTCATCTGGATGGGATGGGGTATCAGCCGCGAGGCAATTGTAAACAAAGTTGGTTTCGCAGTTGTCGGGGATACTGCCCTCAAACCTATGCTAGCAGTACAAGAAAGCATTATACCTACCATCTTTGCCGGAGTATTAACCAGTATCGCCAATCCTTATTGGTCGCTTTGGTGGGCCACAGTCGGCATGGGTTATGTTATGATGGCTGAACAAATCGGGCCCGGCGGGCTTACCGCCTTTTACACCGGACATATGTTGTCGGATCTGGCCTGGTATGGCATGGTATCCATCATCGTACATACCGGTCGCAACTTTATCAACGATACCGCATACCGGGCCGTTTTAGTAAGCTGCGGTTGTTTTCTGGTATTAGTAGGCGGGTATTTCCTGTACAGTGGAGTGCTACTGCTTCGCACGACAAATTAGTACTTTTATTTTCATATACTTCTGGAAACGTAACAAATCACTACAAGTAGTTGATTGAAAAACACCCCTTTAAGTAGAGACATTCCAAAAATCTCTACTTAAAGGGGTGTTTTTCATTTGCGTAGCTTTTATCCCAATTCAAAACTAGTTACCCCGTAAACTTTGGACAACGTAATGTTCGGCGGGGTCTTAGTATACATCCTAGCGGTCTCGAACACTATTTTCATGCCATGGCGATCCGCCAGACTAACTGCGGCGGAATTCGCTTCTGGAACGTCCAGATATACCTTCGACCCGCCGGCTCTGTTGCACAAAGCGAGGAACAAAGTTTCAGCACTACCCTCGTCATCGGCAAAGAGCGGTCCAATTTTATAACCCTCACGACAAGGGCGTATCACCCCGTATCCAATCAACCGACCGGCCTGTACCTTTGCCAGGGCCACAACATGCGGCTGTTTTAGCCAATACTCCAAAAAGCTCGCCCGCGGTACACCAAAACAGTTACTATCATACTCTACTAATTCGGGATGGCCGTTGCCTACCAAATCGACTATACCCGAGCCGCCGCTTTCTTGCCCGCCGCCCAGATCGCTGCCTTCATAGCGTATATTGCGGTAGGCGAGATGAAATCCCGACTTGGCATAGTTCGCCTGTTCGGCTACCACCCCGTCCAGCCCGATATTACAATCCCCCAGATGCTTTATTGCTAAATTCCACAAACTGATGCCGAAGCCTTTACCTCGGTATTCCGGCCGCACAATGTAAAACCCTAGAAAACCAAATTCCGGGCCGTAGGAAACGACCGAAATGCAACTGATCGGTTCATCATTGAGGTAGCCGATGAGGAAGCCCTCCGGGTCAGTGGAGAAGAAACACTCGGCATCACTCAGGCCAGGATTCCAACCCTCCAAGGCGGCCCAATCCACCGCCAAGTCCAGCTCCTCCCGCTTCATCAGCCTCATGGTATATTGCTGTCCTCGTTCCAAAACAACTCCACCTTTCTCAAATATTCCTCAGATAGTGCATCGGTGAGCAGAGCGCCTAACAAGTCTTTTTCCCATCAGTTCCGATACTTAGGTATAAATTGTATGTTTCCCATATGCCTCTATTCGATTTTTTCCACCATTTCCCTGCCAAATTTCGTCAGGTACCCAAGTTTCCCCACTCCTACACTAGCCAAAGCTGGCACACGTACCGAGAGCCAGCACGTACTTTGCCCGCGCTCACAACCAGTTTACCGCTTGCAATGCCGTGATTGATTGGGATTCCGTGCGGGCAATAACTGTAATAAGATACGGATATGTTGTATTCATAAACGCGATATTGTTGTCACCGCTGTCAGTCGTTTCTAACCAAAATGGGAAACAGTTGCCGGAAATGACAATATTTAGCCTTCGTTTCTTATCGAGACATTAGAAGTACAGATACTCTTTTGCTGTTCGGCTGGTTCTGTGTGAATAACAATATCACATGCAATGAAACATGCATGTATTTGCTTTTCAACCTGATCACAGATTGCATGTGCTCCTTCCAACGATAATGTTTTCTCCAAATAAAGGTATACATCAATTAGCCTATTGCTACCCGACCTGCGAGAGCGTAGCCGGTTGTAATCTATAACTCCGGGATGCCTGCGTAATATCTCTTCAATGCACTTAATCTCCTCGTCCGCCAGGCTTACGTCAAGGAGTTCCTCCACACTTTTTCTGGTCATATCGCAACCTGCTTTCAAGATGATAAGAGCGACACCTATAGCAATAAATGGATCAAGCCAATACAACCCGGTAAATCGCACCAGCAATAACCCTATAAACACGCCCATACTTGTATAAATATCAGCTTGTAAATGCAGCGCATCGGCTTCCAGCGCATGTGATTCTGTTTGCTTAGCAACACGAAACAAATGTCTGGAAACATAGTAGTTAACTATTGCGGAAATAAGCATGATAACTATGCCGTATTCGATATTCTCTGGTACAGTCGGATGCAAAATCTTGGGAATAGCTTCCCATACAATCCATAATGCCGCAACAATAATTAGTATTGCTTCAATAGCACCTGAAAAATTTTCTATTTTTCCGTGACCATAAGTATGCCTTGAATCTGGTCCTTTGTCAGCCATGCGCACTGCGCAAAAGGCAATACCTGCCGCAAATAAATCCACTCCGGAATGCAATGCTTCAGATATTACACTTATGGAGCCCGTAAACAGACCAATACCCAGTTTCACTGCCACAAGCATACTGTTCGAGCAAACCGAAAGTTTAGCAGCGTTTTCTTTTGATCGATCTTTATGCATGAAAAGTTTCCTCCTCCATTTGTATTTTAGCAAAAATAAACCCGTAGGATTGTAGGTCCTACGGATTTTATCCGTTGCTTAACGCCCAGCTACACTGATATTCTCAGTCGCCTGTTCCTATGAGTATTCTATTGTTGCAGATCTATGGAACCAACCTCCTGCATTCGCAATCAGCATAAGTTATTGTATTTAGCGTAGGTGAAAATCAGACGTTATTCCAAGATTATTCTTTAGATAGTGCAGGGCTTCAAAAGCTGTCGTGAATCCATCCCTTCGACTCAGAAGTTTTTTTAAAAAATCCTTAAATTCTATTGATATAGGATATTCCGCTAGGTCATCAGATGCATCTCCCGGAAACCAATTGCTCATCAAATCAATTGCTACTATACCTACACCAAAAACATCACTTCTAGGAGCTATATCCCTACGTAGAGCTAAGTACGCGGGAGAAGCATTTCGTGGTACTGGGTCAGGCAGCGAAATCATATCACTTATAAATTGAAATTTCCGGGCTAAACCGAAGTCAATTAAATATAGTTGCCCATCATTTAATATCAAATTTCCTAATCGCAAGTCTCGGTGCACGATGTACTGACGATGTAAGTAACATAGAATTTCCAGCAACTGCACGATCAGCTTAACTATCTCTGCTTCAGAAAACAGATATCCCTTTAGTATCATATTACTTAAAGGATCACCGCGCACATATTCCTGCACCATATACTCGTTATGTTGAAAAGAAAAAATCTCCACATACTTTGGGATTCTAGAATGACCGATGAGCTTTAATATATGGGCCTCGTAGTAAAATAATCTTCTCTGTATTTCAGCAGCCGGAATATGCTGCGCGCTAACAAATGTTTTAATAGCATATGCACAATTTTCTTTATATGCTTTGATCACCAATCCATAGCTGCCTTGACCTATAGGTGTATCAATCGTATATCCGTTTATTGGAGATATGGATTTCAGGAGAAAAAACGTTCAAGTAGTCCTTTTTTGCGTCGATGATGTCCGGACGAACTATTGGAATAATGACCACCGTAGTGACCATGATTATAATTGTTAGGGTAGCTTGGCTCTGTGTGCGGATTAACATGGGGCTGTGATACCGGTTTTTTTAGATTTATGCCGCAATGGGGACAGCTCATCCATTCCGCTTGAATATCTCTGCCGCAAGAAGAACAAGCAAGTCTAGTTGGTGATCCACAATAAGGACAAAACCTATGATCTTGTTGTAGGGGTTTTTGGCAGTTTGAGCAGTTCATAAACATCCTCCCAGTCATTTTTTGATGTATTTCAAAAAATTAGAAAACTCATGGGGCTTAAAAAATTCTAACCGCGGAGGCTCAAAATCATATACTTACTGATAAGGTACTTATTCTCATAATTTGATTTTCTCCTCAACTTCGTATCAATAGAATTATATCCAATAAACCTTAGACAGTCATTAAAATAAGATTAAAATCACATTAAAAATCCACTTTATTGTCCATCCATGAGGGTAACGGAACGTGTTCAATGCCTTTTCCCGAAAATTAAAATTAGATTAGAACCAAAAGCAACCGCTTCTTTTTTGCCTAAAAACATGTTTATATATAAGTAAGCAATATGTTATCTAATGGAGGCTGCTTCTCGTGGAACTATTGAACAAAAAGATTTTAATCGTGGAAGATGAACAAAAGATCGCCCGTTTCCTCCAAATGGAACTTGAACATGAAAAATATCAGACTGCAATAGAAGTAAACGGCCGCCGCGCCCTTGACCGAATCACGCAAGAACCATTCGATCTGATCTTGCTTGACATTATGCTGCCGGAGCTGGATGGATTGGCGATCTGCAAAAAAGTGCGCGAATTTTCCGATGTTCCCATCATTATGGTCACTGCCAAAGAAAGCATTGAAGACTGCGTACATGGTCTTGATATCGGTGCAGACGATTATATCACAAAACCGTTCGCAGTTCAGGAACTACTTGCCCGTATCCGGGCTATATTTCGCAAACAAAGTTCACTGAATCGAATACCTTATCAGAGAGAACTGCGCATCAAAAATCTGGTCTTATATCCGGAACGATTTCAAGCGCTGGTCGATGGAAAGCCTATTGAGTTGACCAAGACAGAATATGATCTTCTGTTATTTTTGGTTTTAAACAAACATATTGTACTGAGCCGCGAACGGATCCTTCAAGAAATCTGGGGATATAACTACATTGGAGATACCAATATAGTCGATGTCTTTATTCACTACCTCCGGGATAAACTCGACGAATCCCTGGGGGAAAAATTTATCCATACCGTCAGAGGAGTAGGCTATGTGGTCAAAGATTAAACTACACACCACAATATCAACTAAATTAACCCTACTTTATATCCTAATCCTGTTCTGTATCCTCCTTTTCACAGGTTTTTTAACCCATGTGGGCATACGATATTACCTTTTTCTCGATGCTAAGAATGATCTGGATATTAGTATTAACAGTGTCAAACAACATTTGGAAGCAGGCAACCCATTGACGCAGTCCATGTTAGGAGAAAACCTCCTGGTGCCAGGGGTTATGCTTAATGTATTTAACGAACAAGGCGATTTGCTTTGGGAAAACGCCCCTTTGGACCCGATAAGCCAACTGCTGCCGGCAAACGATGAACAGGGCAATTGCTCCACCTACCTGCCTTTCTTTCATTGGCTAAATACGGATCAACACTACACTACCGAGTACATTTTCTGGAACGATAACCACGTATATCGTTTGCAATTTATCCGAAAAACGCTGGTTGAGGCGCACTTTCTGAACGTCCTGACCAGAAATCTAGTTGCAGCCAATATCATTGGGTTATTTGTGGCTGTCGTTTCAGGCGTTTTCATTAGTCGCAGAATCCTGCGCCCCATTCGCGATATTATTGATACCACCAAGAAAATTGAGATTAGCAACCTGGGAAAACGGCTTGATGAGAGCAATTGCAAAGACGAATTACAGGAACTTACAAAAACTATCAATCACATGCTGAATCGAATCCAGACAGGTGTTGCACAACAACAGCGCTTCGTTGCCGATGCCTCACATGAACTGCGCACCCCTGTAACTGTTATCAGTGGCTACGCAAACATGCTTGATCGCTGGGGAAAAAATGATGTTTCGGTACTGGATGAAGGAATTGCAGCGATCAAATCAGAATCGTCCCACATGCAAAACTTAATTGAAAAATTGCTGTTTTTGGCAAGAATCGACCAAGGTGGACAACTGCTAAAAAAGACACCGGTAGAAATGGAAGGACTTATTGAAAAAGTTGTCCAGGAAACACGCCTGATTGCCCCAGAGCATCAAATCATACTTTGTCAGAATGACCCAGTTGTTATTTTGGTTGATTCTTTTGCCATCAAGCAGCTTCTACGGGTTTTTGTTGAGAACAGCATTAAATATACGCCTGCCGGCGGAAAAATAAGTATTACTTCCCGGGAAACCGGCAAGCAATTAGAAATAACCGTGCAAGACACTGGCATCGGCATACCGGAGGAAGACCAGCATAAAATCTTCGATCGGTTTTATAGGGTTGACAAATCCAGGTCTAAAACCACCGGAGGTACCGGACTTGGTCTGTCTATTGCCCGCTGGATTGCAGAACAACACTCCAGTACAATTCATTTGGCCAGTAAACCGGGAATAGGTACAATCGTAACCGTTGTAATCCCTTTCACTACGCCAATAGGAGTGCCAAATTCCAGCTAGATGTAATAGGGACAGGCGGGGATGGGGCATAGAGCGCAATGCTTTAATGCAGCAGCTTAAAGGAAAAGATGGGTTGTCTATTCCTTATCCCCATAGTCCTTTGATTCCATTCGTTTGGCGGCCGGTTGAGCTAATCCAAAGGAACGAAGCCTTGTCTTTGACGATTGCGGGTCAAGTAACCGATAACTGTAAACGGCCCCTAATCCGGTGATTGACGTCCCGATACCATTAGAAAGCGCAGTCATGACGGAAAGGTCCAAAGTCCCCTCCGTTTGAGCGAGAGCTGTTAATAAGTAGATTATCCACCAGGGAATGAGAAAAATAACCCATCCCTTAAAATAAATATTTTCTTCAGTAAGCAAGGGAAGAAGTAGCGCGAATATACTCCCTATAATCCCCGTCGATCCAGCAAGGATAATTGTCGCGTATACCTGATCGGCTAAACTAAACGGAGGTATGCGACCATATATAAGAATCGCTGACCAATCAGAAAGACGCAGCGTGGTAATGCCCATGTTATAGGATAGGAAGCTCCAAATACTCCCCAATAAACTAGCAAGTGCGCCCGCAATCCACCCGCGGGTAAATTTATCGTTAATGGTCATTCCAGAAGCCCTCCTGTCGCACTATATGTTACGCTTAGTATTAGCGCGAGGGGATTTCGGTATGCATCAAGACGAAGGACAGGCGGGGACGTCAGACCGTGTGAAAACTCAGTCGAAAATTGCCACAATATGGTATAATATAACCATAAAGCTTAAGGAGAGAAGGTTTTATGGATTATATAAAAGGCGAAGAGAGGAATCAGACAATACTGTTT
>Ga0074193_1000517_pt1 | contig 62157 bp, 65 predicted proteins | sample EPASupsiteHSE605_FD_64523 | JGI IMG/M metagenome (GOLD analysis project Ga0074193, IMG submission 64523) | Bioremediated contaminated groundwater from EPA Superfund site, New Mexico - Sample HSE6-05 | ecosystem: Environmental > Aquatic > Deep subsurface > Groundwater > Contaminated ...
TGCTTTCGTCGATACGCTTCTACGCAAGGGTTTCTCCTTACGCAGGTATCCTAGCTACGGGGCGCCTTGGCGCTTACCCCGACCGGACTTTCACCGGCTAGATAATGCGTGCTTGGCTGGGCACTCCACACAAAAAACTGCCCTGCGTTGTTCACAGGACGGTTGCAGACCTCAAAAAAGCCCAATAGCTGCGTTATTAACGAAAACCAGTTCAATCAACGTACTTGTTACGGGGACATTCCCTGTTAGGGGTGTGTCGCCATACCTTATACCGCCTCAATCACTGGCTTTCATTAATGCCTTGCTCTTGAACTTTTTTGCTCGGTCTGACTTTATCGACATTCAAAAACCGCCCTGCGTTGTTCACAGGACGGTTGCTATTCTATAATACGATACAGTTCTTTGGCTTCAGTTGATTTTACATTGTCCACAATATTAAGTATCTGGTAAGATGTCTCTTTTGATCCGATCCGCAGGGTTATTGTATCCCCCGCTTTCACTTCGGTAGATGGCTTGGCCACACGGCCATTTACCATGACTCGATCATTCTCCGCAAAGTCTTTGGCAACGGTGCGCCTCTTAATAATCCTGCTGACCTTCAAGTATTTGTCTAAACGCATTCTAATCTAGTGCGTCTTTTAAAGCTTTGCCAGGTTTAAAGGCCGGTACTTTCGCGGCAGGAATGTCAATTTCTGCACCGGTTTGAGGATTTCTCCCTTTGCGAGCCTGACGGTCTCTAACTTCAAAGGTGCCAAACCCAATTAGCTGTATCTTGTCTCCAGTTTTCAGCCCCTCTTCTACAGTGGTAAAAAAAGCATTGATAACCTTCTCAGCATCCTTCTTAGTGATTCCGGCTTTACCCGCCACTTCCCCTATTAATTCGGTCTTGTTCAAGTTATCCCTCCTTCACATGTGATCAAATAGGTATAATATGCCTATTCGCCCTCTTTGCCATTTATCCTTTTTTATTGGATTTTTTTTTGTATGCTTTAATTGGCTGAAAACTATAGTCCTCTGGCCTTGGCTTCATCCCAGATTGCATCCATCTCTTCCAGACTATATTCAGAAAAACTCCGACCTGACTCTTTTACCCGCTGCTCTATATAGTTAAATCGCTGGGTAACTTTGTCATTGGACTGCTGCAAGGCCTGCTCAGCCTCCACCTTCTTAAACCGGGCTACATTTACCAACGCGAATAGGACGTCTCCCATTTCTTCAATAATATCCTCGTCGGTTTCAGCCTGGACGAGTTCTTCCACCTCCTCCTTGAACTTGTCCAATGCACCCTCGACATTGGGCCAGTCAAATCCTACCCTATTAAGTTTCTCCTGGATTTTCTCAGCTCGCAGTAAAGCTGGCAACCCCTTTGGTATTCCTTCCAACAGGTACTTTTTGCCTTCTTTACGCTTAAAGTCCTCCCAGTTATCCAATACATCTTCGCTGGTCTGCAGCTGCATGGCTCCGAATACATGGGGGTGTCGGTCCACCATTTTCTTAGCAACCAGTCGAGTAAGGTCGGCAAAGTCGAAATGTCCCGCTGTTTCGGCCAGAGCGGCATGAAATACAATCTGTAGTAGTAAGTCTCCCAACTCTTCCCGCAGTTTATACATATTTCCTTCGTTTATAGCTTCGATTACCTCATAGGTTTCTTCAATAAGAAAGCGGACCAGGGATGCGTGGTTCTGTTCGCGATCCCACGGGCAGCCTCCCGGTGCCAACAATCTTTTCTGTATGTCCAGTAATTCATCCAGTGCTGCAGCGCTCTTGCTCATATATTTACTCCTTCCTATACCCAGAGGGTGGTGCAGGGAATGGGGACGTTCAATTCGGGGACGGTTCTTGAATTGAATTACTTTTATCCATGGCAAATTCAATTCAAGAACCGTCCCCGAATTGAACGCTGTCCCCTTGTCCCGTAACCAGTTAGTAATGCCGCTCCGCTTGCTCATGCCCGGCCAATTCAAGAAAAATGTGTTTAGTTTTATGCGCTAGTTTTTCGTTTGTCATTATATTCAAATAATCCCCAGCCAATATTTTCGTATCACCCGTTGGAACGATGTCAGCTTCTCCTCTTTTAATATTGATAAGAAGACAATGCTGGGGCCACATGACATCCCTGATCATCTTACCTTCAAGTTGAGATCCCAGGCATACAACTGCTTCCAGAACAGTATTAGCACTCGTATTTACGTCTAGTGATTCGTGCTTCCCCTTGGCTAGAATACGATTCAGCAATTGATCGTAAATCGGCCTGGACTTCAATAGGTCAGCTACAATATAGGCAGTCATTGATACGGTAATTAGCGCAGGGAGATGTTCAAATGAACCTGTCATTTCTGTAATTAAGATGCTTCCGGTTATCGGGGCTTTCACAATTGCCGTAAAATAAGCAGCCATGGCAAAAACGACAAAATTATTCGCGAAACTCGGATCAACATACCAAAAATTAATTACCAAGTGGCCGAATACCCCGCCGGTCAAGGCCCCTATTACTAGTAATGGTAAAAAAATGCCGCCTGGTGCCCCTGAGCCATAACTTACCATCGTTAATCCGAACTTAACTATTACCAGAAGAATTAACATCATCAGGGCGTATTGGTTACTCTCAATACCTGTAATTAAACCATGCCCTCCACCCAAAACTTGAGGTACCCAAAATCCCACCGGTATGGTTAATAACAATGGTACTAACATGCTGAATCTTTTTGAAACCAGTTTCTGCTTTGCATAAACTTGCAGCGATTTAATCAGAGACCAGTTGAATAAAACACCGAATAGCCCTGTGATGAGTCCAAGCAACACCAACAAACCAAAATATTTCATCGGTAATACTGGCAGTGTATGGAAATCAAAGATTGGTCTAATCCCGAAAAAGTTACGCGAAACATAATCAGCCGTCAGGGATGCAGTCATGGCAGATAGCAGTATTGGCGGGGAGAAGCTCTTATGTAATTCCTCCAGGGAAAAGATAACCCCAGCCAACGGAGCGTTGAAGGCCGCCGCCAGCCCAGCGCTGGCGCCGCTGGTGATAAGGATCCTTTCTTCTACTTTAAAGCCGCCGAGTAAACGGTTCATGCCTTGTCCAACAGCTGCTCCCAGTTGAATGGACGGCCCTTCTCTTCCCAGTGACATTCCCGATCCTATCGCAAGAATCCCGCCGACAAACTTCCACACGAGGACCTTGAGCCATTTCATATTAAGTTGCCTGAGGACTGCTCCTTTCACCTGGGGAATACCACTGCCGCTAATCATCGGTTCCAATTGGACAATTTTACTAAGAGTCAAAGCAATGACAGTAAGCACTACAATCCATAGGAGAGTCCACCAGAATGCATGCGTACCAAGAAATGCGTATAGGAGTTCGATCCAGATAGTTGCCTCCTGCAAGATATACCTGAACAATACTACTATGCTGCCTGTAGCTAAGCCGATTAATATTCCTTCAAAAAAAAGGCGAATTCGGAACCTGCGTTTGTGGATAATTTCCTCCAGCGTACCGCGTTTGCTAACCATGGAAAGTCTCCCCGTATATTATAAATATTATGCTGGCTATTGTTATGCTTTCACCACATAAGTGCCCTGTTGCCCTAATAATTGTATCTCAGACTGACCTTATTGGCTAGGTACTATAGATAACGTCAGTTTTTATTGAAGGATTCAAAATATTCGAGTTCAATTCGGGGACGGTTCTTGAATTGAATTACCAGGATAAGAGTGATTCAATTCAAGAACCGTCCCCGAATTGAACAATAAGGCCCCATTTATTTTCGTTGCTTAGCCACACCCGGCAAAACGATTTCCACTACCGCCCCGCCTTGGTCAGCATTATAGATCCTAATCGTACCCGAGTGCTCTTTGACAATTTTCTGCACTATGGTCAAACCCAGCCCAGATCCTGATTTTACACCGGTGTAAAAATAATCAAAAGCATGTTCTAGATCTCCTGAGGTAAAACCAGTCCCATCATCCTTTACCTTGATTAAAACCTTGGTGCCTCCATCAATAAGTAAAGAATTTACAATAACGTAACTGCCAGCATGGCGGATGCCGTTGGACAGCAGGTTGACAAAAAGACTGTGCAGTTGGTCCCAATCCCCGATCACCCAGTTGTTGGGTAGAACCTCAGACTCAATCTGTACTCTCCTTTCCAATGCGTAGCCACCTACTGTCTCTATTACCTGTTCCATTATGTAGCATAAATCATTGGGTAAAAAGTAGGCATTATGCGGCTGTTCCAAAATAGTTATATCTATCATATTTTCTACCACATTTCTCAAGCGCAGGCTTTCCTTATGAATAATCTCTATAGCGTTATCCAGCGCAGGGCCTGTAAATACCCCGTCCCTGATTCCTTCCGCATATCCATTAATACTCATCAGGGGCGTTTTCATCTCATGGGAAGCATTCTGAAAAAAGCGTCTCATCCCCTCGTCATAACTTTGTAACTGGTCAGCCATCTGGTTAAAAGCAGTAGCTAACTGGGCCAATTCGTCATCTGCTTTGGTCTCAAGACGCATATTAAACTGGCGATTTCCCACGGCCTGGGCATATTCTTCCAGCTTTCTCAGGGGGCTTACCAGATAGCGAATCAAGAAGAACGCGATCAAAAGAGCTCCCAACAGCGCAGCCAAAAGGCTGCCCAAAACCACGAACATCGTTTCCCGGTACACGGCTTGCAGAGTGCTGAAAGATATGAAGGTCATAACTGTTCCCCCCAAGCCGTCAGCCGTTCCTACGGGTACTTCTGCAGCCATATAATTAACATTCTTATAGACATGAGACGTATTCTTATCAAAGCTCCCTTCTTCGCGAAGCTTTACCGCTAGCTGCGACAATGAATGACCGGGAGGAAACTGCTCTGGCTGACTGCTAAAACTGATGCTATCCTCTGGATCAAGCCACAAAAAGTCGCTCTCTACTGAGCGGCCCAGCAGGATTATGGTTACCGGCAAGTCGTATTCCTTAGGTGTCCAAAAACCGGACTGATTAGCCCCTATGGTATAGGCTATCTCCCAGGCTTGCTTTTCCAAACCGATTTCAGCCCGGCGTTCTAAAACGCCCACCAACAGTGGATAAAAAGCCAGGGCGGTCAACAAAAATGTGAAAAACACCACGGCCAGATAACTCATTAATATTTTAGTAGAGATGCTTTTAAACTTACCCATCTAATCGGTACCCATAGCCCCATATAGTCTGAATGTTGGTTTCTGAACCGCTTTCCTTTAACTTCTTGCGCAAGCGTTTGATCAGGTCATCGACTGCTCGCTCCGAACCCAAGTAATCATAACCCCAGACTCTATCCAGCAATTCCTGGCGGTTGAACGTACGCTGGGGATGCTGAACCAGCATCAAGAGCAGGTCATACTCCCGGGTGGTTATGTTAAATTCCTGCCCATCAATCAGGGTCAGTCGATCATCAGGCAGCAATTTAAGATTGCCAGCCTGCAGATAATTCTCCGGATTGGGGGGAGTCAGTGTGCGACGAAGCACCGAGCGCACACGGGCCATCAGTTCACCGGGACTAAAGGGTTTGGACAAATAATCATCCCCTCCGATTTCAAGTCCCATAATCCGATCCAGGGCTTGGCGACGCGCGGATATGAATATTACCGGGACTTCGCTGTGCTGGCGGATCTGCCGGCAAAAATCCAGGCCGTCCTGACCGGGCAGCATGATGTCCAGGATGAACATATCCGGATATCCTGATTCCAAACGGAAGTTTAGTTCCTCAATACTGCCGAATGACTCCACCGCAAAGCCTTCCTTTTGCAGGTACTGGCTGATTAATAAACGTATATTCTCTTCATCATCGACGACAAAAATGGTATTCAAAGCACCCTCTCCTTTGCAATTACAGAGCTGCTCATAGCTTGTTTACAGTATAGATCAGTATTGTGGCAAAATTGTGTGCGCAGGATAGTTGAAAAATACCATAATCCGTGTTATGGAAATAAACGAGAAACTGGATCATTACTTATGCAAACCTATATTTAATCAAATCAAATCCCCTGGCCCAGCTGTGCAGCATAGGCATCGGCAGTTGCCGTTCCTCCCACCATGGAACGCACGGTTATTTTTATGTTAGGATCAATATAAATCTGCAAATGTCTTTGTAATTTGGATACCAGTGCAGGATTAACTGTAAGAGGGGTATTCACAGAAGCATATACATTTAGTGTCTGATCAACCTTCTGAAAGTTAATATCTTCAACAGATATACCGGCAATTTCCTGTGAGAGATACCAGGTGACTTCATTCTGCAGCCTATTATATAGATCCAAGTCCGCACCCTGGAGCTGATTACAGAAGTCATTGGAGTTGTCCAAAAATTGTTTGGCATCTGCATCTTTGGTTAGAATTGAACGAATTACCAGTTTGAGGGTAGCATCCACCTCGTTGTTCAGGTGCTGCTGGATATTTTGAACCTCAGTCGGAGTAATTGCGGAAGGCGTTCTAATACTGACGGTTATCACTTGAGCCCCGTTTTCCAGGTCCTTTGTTACATCAATCACCTGAGCTCCATTTATGGTTTTGATTTGCTCACTGAGAATCAGAGATACACGATTCATGAACTCTGTTTCCTGATCGTACAAATTACGGCGATTGATTTCTTCACTGCTAATAAAAACCGGGCCATTTCGGTCGGCATCTTTGGAAATAACTGAACGAACAATCAGCTGGGTATTAAGATTAACGTCCTTTTGTAAGGCTTTTTCCATGTTTGCAACTCTGGTTGGATCAAATTCCTGAGGGGTAATTACTACTGCCATAACCTGCAGTCCAAAATTACCTTGGTCAAATTTAATATCTGACAACCTCGCTCCAGCATATGTATTCAACTGATTGGTGAGTACCGTGCGAATCTCCTTATCCAGCTTTCTTTCCCCCACAATATTAATCAATGTCCTGGTCATGAAAGTTATGGCCAACAATAATATGAAAAAGCTAATTCCCAGGCGTCGTATTACAGCTTTTATAGGAGAGCCATTGCCAATCTTGGTAAACTCAACCAGTCCAAACAACATAAATATGCTAGCCGCAGCAAATTCAATGGCAATGAAATTAACCAAGAAAAGCAGGAAGGCTCCCCAGGCCTGCGCCCAGTTGCCGGCTGCTATATTTAAGCCGCAAGCAGCTAAGGGAGGAACCAGAGCGGTTGCTATAGCCACACCCGGAAGGGCAGGACTAATCTTCTCATCGACTAATGCATAGGCACCTGCCAAACCCGAAGCCAGGGCTATAAGAACATCATAAATGGTGGGTTGGGTGCGAGCCAAGATCTCTGAGCCAAAATCCGGCCGCAATGGAATCAGCCCAATGAGGACGGGCAACCCGATAGCAAGGATAACGCCCACTATTTCGGCGAAGAGAGCGGTCTTTAGCAGACGGCGATCACCAGTGGCAAGGCTCAGGGCAATTCCGAAAATAGGACCCATTAATGGTGCGACCAGCATGGCCCCTATCACTACGGCAGTACTATTGGCCAGTAGTCCAAAGGTTGCAATAATCGCCGATAAACACACCAGGAGATAGTATGCGTTCGAAGGCTGTGAAGGGTCAATAATTCTCTGGCGTGCTCTACCCCGAGCTTCAGGAGTCATTCTATGGTGTAACTTTTGCACCATATGTTCGAGGATCATCCAAGTACCCCTTTTCCCTAATGACAATCACAAATCAAGGTATGTCAGTATTTCTGGAACTATAGATGTATTTCCTCTTATCAGAGCCAATCTAAAAAGAGAAATTCTAAATAAGCGATGTATTATGGTTGGAAAATTCCCTTAGAAAACTCGATTCCAATCTTAATATCTTTGTCCCTTCGCCAATATAATATTTTTCTTAGTTGGTATAAAAACGTAACTATAGAAGGGCATCATAACATAGCATAATACTGAAATCATCCATCGCTAAACCATATCCTTGGCATTGGCAAAATTATATTTGTAATGTGCCTGTGATATAAATAACAGTCTTACTCCTTAATTCTGCCACATTTATAGTTTATCATTATACTACAATTACAAAACGCTGAATCGCTATTGCGAGCGGGGGAACCATATTTATTGGGGTGAATCTCAGCGAAAAATGAGTAGGGCTACCTTTTGTCCGAATCCGTCAGCTAACCTCGCAGGCGTGAAAAGGGAAGAATAATGCTTTGCTAGGCCGATCTTCTCGGCTTTTTGTGTTTCTTTTCCCCATTTTGACAACAGAATAATTAAATAGCCAACGGAATTGGTCGGCTTTTATTGAGGAAGGAGGTAGATTGATTAATTGTTAGCACCTATAGACGGGAAATAATAGCATAAATGATCAAATAAGGAAGGGGTAATGTGGAGTTAAGAAAAGGATACAATTATATAGTTGCCCTAATTCTACCACATTTTTAAGTTATTATTAGTATTATGTTAATTGTCATATGGTAATACTTGGATTTATGTTTCAAAATGTTGTGCTTGGATTATTTGGCATTTTAATGAGGCAAGCCAACTGCAATTTACATCACTCACTATTAAGGGAGAAATAAATGGGGGGTGTTGACTGTGTAAGGATGAATACAAATTTCAATACAATAATGGCAAAGCGCTGAGTCTCTCCTTCAGAGAGAACGGGGGAACCAATTTAGTGGGGTGAATCCGAATATCGGTAGGGAATCCCTATCCCGAACCCGTCAGCTAACCTCGTAAGCGCTGAAAGGGAAACCGAGGTTAATACTTTACCAGTATAACCAGGGGGAATTCCTCTGGCTTTTTTTATAATTTAATTCTCGGCCCTTTTCGATTATGACCATTCCTATCAAGGACCAATAAAAAGGAGTGATAACATGAGAGAAACAGGGAATATAGACAAGTTGTATCAATCCATACTAAGAAGCAATGAGCTTAAAGAGGATGCCCTCCCTTTCCTGGAGGCCGTAAAAGCCCTGCCTGATAAGGCTGCTGTTCAGCAACAAACCGCGGTAAGAAAGCAGAAAATTTTAGAGGTTCTGGGCGGTACCGAGGAAGAATGGGATAATTGGAAATGGCAGCTCAAAAACCGTATCAAAGATAGTTCTATTTTATCAGCCATAATTGGCTTAAGCGACTTGGAATGCAAAGGCATCGACAAAGTAAGCAAGCTTTTTCGTTGGGCAATTTCCCCCTACTATCTGAGCCTGATAGCTGCTGATCATGAAGATAGTCCCATATATCGCCAGGCAGTTCCCGACCTTGGAGAATTGGCCCCAGGAGGCAGCTTGGATCCGATGAACGAAGCCCTGACTTCGCCAGCTCCCTGCGTCACTCGCAGATATCCGGATCGCATGATCATTAATGTAACTAACCAGTGCGCCATGTACTGCCGTCACTGCCAGCGAAGACGCAATATCGGCGAGATTGACCACCATGCCTGCCTGCAGGATATCGAGAAGGCCCTTGACTACGTTGCCAGGAATGAAGAAATTCGGGACGTACTCATTACCGGCGGCGATGCCCTGCTGCTTAGTAACAAGATTCTAAACTTAATCCTGGCTGAACTGCATAAAATACCCCATGTTGAAATCAAGCGCATCGGGACTAGAACCCCAGTAACCATGCCGCAAAGAATCACGCCAGAGCTCTGTGATATTATCCGCCAGTATCCGCCCATCTTTATCAATACTCAATTCAATCACCCGCTGGAGGTTACTCTGGAGGCCAAGTTAGCATGTGATCGGCTCATTGCAGCCGGAGCGGTACTCGGCAACCAGGCAGTGCTGCTGCGCGGGATCAATGATCAGCCTTTTATAATGAGAAAACTGGGCCAGGAGTTATTGAAAATACGAGTGCGCCCTTACTATATATTCCATGCCAAGGATGTGCAGGGAACCCGTCACTTTCAGACCAGTATCAGCACAGGAATGGATATCATGAAGTCGTTGCGCGGCCACACTTCAGGCCTGGCTGTCCCCACCTATATAGTTAATGCCCCGGGTGGACTGGGTAAAATACCGTTAATGCCTAACTACCTCCTGCAAATGCAAAACAACCAAATCATTTTGTGCACCTGGGAGGGAAAGATTGTAGAGCTGGAGGAACATCCTCCGTTATGAGCTGGCGAAACCAGAAGGCCAGGGTATGAATGTGAGCAGCACAGCCGCCTTATGGTCTGCCAGTCATTATTGTTTTCGCCTTCCGTATTTTACAACCTGAATAACGATGAGGGCCGCGTCCAGATTTAGTATTCTGGATTGACGGCTATAATACTTTACGCAAAAAAATCTTAGATTAAGAGAAAATTTAAAAGCTGATATGCAAGCTATATTCGTGATCTGGTAATGAAGGCAGAATAATATTGTCTTCGAAAGGAGGATTTATCAATATGGCAAGGAGTTATAAGAAAATACCTTTATGGCAGGATGTACCTCTGGAACAATGGCAGGATTGGAAATGGCAGATTGCTAATAGAATTACCACGCTGGATGAGCTTGAACAGGTAATCAACCTGACGGACGCGGAAAGAATTGGTGTAAAAGCGAGTCTGAAAAAGCTCCGCATGGCAATCACACCCTATTATGTGACGCTGATGGATGTGGATGACACAAACTGTCCAATTAGAAGGCAGGCGGTTCCAACTATACATGAAACTAGAATATCAAAATGCGATAGCAGTGACCCTTTACATGAAGCTGCGGACTCTCCAGTACCAGGACTTACTCACAGGTATCCCGACAGGGTTCTCATGCTTATTACCGATCAGTGCGCCATGTACTGCCGTCACTGTACCAGAAGAAGGTTTGCGGGGCAGAAGGATAAAGCACTATCAATGGAAAATATAAGGAAGGCAATCAATTATGTAAAGCTGCACAAAGAAGTTAGGGATGTTCTGCTGTCCGGCGGAGATGCATTGTGTGTTTCCGATGTACAGCTTGAGGCTATAATAAAAGGATTGCGAGAGATTCCACATGTAGAAGTTATCCGGATTGGAACCAGAACACCTGTAGTCATGCCTCAAAGAATCACACCGGAACTATGCGATATGCTGAAAAAATACCATCCAGTATGGATCAATACCCACTTCAATCATCCCCAGGAAATGACACCGGAAGCAAAAAAAGCTTGTGAAATGCTTGCCAATGCAGGAATACCCTTAGGAAATCAGTCAGTACTTCTCAAAAACATTAATGATTGTCCCTATATAATGCGAAACCTGGTTCAGGAACTTGTTAAAACCAGAGTTAGGCCCTATTACCTCTACCAGTGCGACCTATCGGAAGGAATTGAGCATTTCAGAACCCCGGTATCAGTAGGAATTGAAATAATGGAAATGTTGAGAGGGCATACTTCGGGCTTTGCAGTTCCAACCTTTGTAGTAGATGCACCGGGAGGCGGAGGTAAAATACCAGTGGGTCCGCAGTATCTTATTTCGCAGTCTTCGGATAAAGTGATATTGCGAAACTTTGAAGGAGTAATATGCACCTATGCCGAGCCGGAGGATAAAACCCATGAATGTAATAATTGCGGGCTTTGCAATAAATATAAAAACAGAGAATATCGAGGCCTAGAAAAGCTTTTCAGGGATGAGAAGGTTTGTCTTGTCCCACGGAGCAATGTCAGGGTGAACAGGAGGGGCCAGCAACATGAACACAGCGCCATATAATCAACCTGAATATTATTATGCAGCCATAAAGGGTGTAAATGTATATCTTGATTATACTAATGAACGGCTCAAAATTCTGGATTATCAATACATTTCGGAAAATATTCTTAGTGAAATCATTGATTTTACTAGGGAAGAGGGGCTAGGTAAAATAATATCTAACTGCCGTATCAATCTTCTACATCCATTTCAAAGCAGCGGCTTTGTCATTGAAGGCATTATAAGTGGATTTTTTCGGGGAGAGGATGCCTATTGCATCTCTTGCTTTATTAATCCTCTAAGAGGGGCATCACCCCGGAGGGAAGCAGAGGATTCTATTCTAAGCCAGTGTATGAGTGATACTAAAATGTATTCACCGCTGAGAAAACACAATTATACAATTAGGCAGGCTAACGTGATGGATATCCCGGCAATGATAAAGTTGTTTACTGCGGTTTTTGCAAGTTATCCATCTCCGGTGTTTAGTATGTCATACCTTGAAAAAGTAATGCACGAGCAGGTGCTGTTCAAAGTGGCTGAAGAGGACGGGGAAATTATAGGTATTGCCTCGGCAGATATGGACATTTTGAACTTAAATGCTGAAATAACGGATTGCGCCACATATCCCGAACATCGAGGCAAAGGTATATTGCAGAACATAGTATATAGTCTTGAAGATGATCTGAAGGAAAAAGGCTTTTGTACAGCGTACAGCTTGGCTAGAGCAGTTAATCCGGGAATTAACAAAGCTCTAAGCAGGCTAGAATATAAATATGGCGGCAGGCTGGTCAACAACTGCCACATATGTGGCGGGTTTGAAGATATGAATGTATGGGTGAAGATACTTGGAAACTGATCAATTAGTAGTCAATAACGCTTGTTATTGAGGTGATAAGATGACACATATAGTTTTAATACCAGCAGCCATTATTACTCTCAGTTTTCTATTGGGAATATCTATAGAGAAATTCATTATTTCAAAGCTGATTAAAAAGTCAGAAAAAAGCAGCTTTCAATCAGATGATATTATTGTCAGCTCATTCAAAGGTATGTTTTTAGTATGGTCTATGTTGATGGGCACCTACCTTTCATTATGGTACATATTTGGCAATGCAGGCTGGATGAGTCAGGTTGAAAAAATATTAATGTCTCTGGCAATATTATCTATTACTGTTGTAACTATGCGAATTGCAACAGGGCTAGTATCACTTTATAGCAGCAAGGTTGAGGGGCTTCTCCCCTCAACCTCAATATTTGCAAATCTGACCAAGCTTTTGGTGTTGTTAATAGGAATGCTGATAATGTTGCAATATCTGGGCATATCAATCGCTCCGGTGCTGACTGCTTTAGGTGTAGGAGGCCTGGCTGTTGCTCTGGCACTACAGGATACGTTTTCCAATATTTTTGCAGGTATTAATATACTGCTTTCACAGCAGATAAAGGTGGGAGACTATATAAGATTGGATTCGGGTGAAGAAGGGTATGTTACTGATATTAGCTGGAGAAACACCAGCATCCGCATGATGTCTAACAATACGGTGCTAATTCCAAATTCAAAGCTTTCTAGTGCTATAGTCACCAACCACGAACTGCCTGAGCGTGAAATGTCAGTCCTTGTAAAAGTTGGAGTAGGATATACAAGCGAACTTGAAAGGGTTGAAAAAACTGTCTGTGACGTAGCCCGTAATGTAATGACAGATGTTACGGGAGGTGTTCCAGGGTTTGAACCATTTATCCGATTTTGCGCTTTTGGCGATTCCAGTATTGATTTTAATGTCATTCTCAGAGCAAGATCTTTTGATGATCAATACATGGTCAAGCATGAATTTATCAAACGGCTTCACAGGCGTTTTACCGAAGAAGGAATTGAGATACCCTTCCCTATCCGTACAATTTATTTGAAAAACTGAGGAAAGTCATGATTTTATCTTAGTCAGTCTGCGATGATTGGTCTGAAACCATTAAATTGAATTGATACTAGCAAGCCACGTTCTTTCATCCAACACAAAATTTTTTTAACAGATTTGTATTATCTCCGGCTATGCATCCTAAACTTCAAAGAATACCTTCTCGATTTACTCCTACAGCTCTTCGGCTACGGGAAATTCCTCTAGCAACGAAGACGTCGTTATGGATAGCCCTCTATTTGGTTATTTTCTTTATCATATCTAAATCGAATTCTTTTAATAATAACAATAGGATACCGTATATAAGCACCCCAATGCTTATTGCCATCACCGTGGCCCAACTTGAAACGAGACCATAGGCCACCATGAAGCTGTAGGATACTTTGACGCTTATCCCCATTATTATCGTTATCATCAGGAGTTTAAGGAACCTGTTTATTTCGTAATGCACTCCCGTTATCTTTTTTAATGAATAGATGTTCAAAATTGAACCGATAGTAAATGCCACCAGGGTACCAATGGCAGCTCCTTTTATGTTTAACATAGGTACGCTGGTAAGACTGTAATTAAAGATGGTTTTAAATATACCGGTTATTACCAGGTTACGCATGGCGATTTGCGGTCTGCCGATGCCCTGCAGACCAGCACTGCTAAGTTGAAACGCTGCCAAGGCAACTGTGGAAAAAGCCAGTGCTTCCAGGGGGATACCGGCCTCGGGAGTGGCATAGAGCAAATCACATATTTGAGCCGCCAGTACATACAACCCGACAGCACAGGGTAAGGCTATTATCATCCCTGCCCTCAGCCCATAGTTCAAACGATTGTTTAATAATCCTTTATCTTTTTTGGCCAGTGCCTCACTTATGGCTGGCACCAGGCTGGTAGCAATGCTGATAGTGAATATGGTAGGCAGACTAATTAGTATAGCGGCCATACCAGCTAACTGCCCGTACAGTTCTGTGGCTTGGGATGTTGTATATTGAAGGGCCATCAAACGACCAGGTACAATAATAGCATCTAAAACCTGGACCAAAGGCAGTACAACAGCTCCAATAGAAACTGGGATAGCGAGGCTGATCAGTTCCCGAGCCAGTTGCCCTGATCCTGTTCCGCTGTACTTCAGCGGAACAGTTTTATCTGAGTCCAGGTGGCGATATCTGAAATAGAATATGCTTAATACTATTAATCCCACCACCCCACCCACGACAGCGCCAAAGGTCGCGCCGGCGGCGGCATATTCCAGCCCGCGGGGAAATAATAAAAAAGCCAGGTAGATAACAGCAGTAACCCGAAAGAGCTGCTCCAAGACCTGCGATACTGCGGTAGGCATCATCCATTGGTGCCCTTGAAAATAACCTCGAAAAACTGACATCAAGCAAGATAATAATATGGCCGGAGCGACCGCCAGGATTGGATAGTAGGCACGAGGTTCGTGCAGCACTGTGTTGGCTAGGAAATGAGCGTTCTGCATGACCAGCAGGGTAAGGATGATACCGAATATAAATAGTATTAATAGTGATAAACGAAATATTTTATTACTGTCGCCCGTGTATCCCTGGGTCTGTCTTCTGGCCACCATAACACTTATCGCCACTGGAACCCCCGCTGTAGCTAGTGCCAATATAGTAATATAGATCGGATAAGCCATCTGGTAAAGCCCCATGCCTTCGCCACCCAGCAACCGGGCCAGGGGTATTCGGTACACGGCTCCCAGTATTTTACTCAGTGCGCCGGCAATGCTTAGGATCAGCGCGCCCTTGAGAAAGTTCCCAGTTTTGTCCATGTTCACCCTCCCCATTTTCACGAGGTATTATATTATACCATAGAAGCGATGCGGATATGGTATAATGCGCGCATGTGCGTTCGCCCGAAGGCGAAAATCGCACGCGCTTAAAAATTAGCGTATAATAGCCGCGTGCGGCTATTATACCACAACTGCTTCTTGCATATCCTGGGTTTTCTTCCAGTTATAATTTCTGGGCCAAAAGGTATCTGGTTCTGGGATACCGCTCCAGGAGGCATAACAATGGTATTTTGCGGCCACCTTCTCAATAAAAAAGGCGATCTTATTAGAATAAGACCGCCTCTAGATTACGGTTATCTACTGTTCCATTTGTTTGGCGAGGAATCCGGCTGCGGTTTCAGCCAGCTTGACTTCCATTTCACCCAGTTTGACTCCCGCTTCTTTACTGACAATAATAACTGCTCCAATAGGGTCACCCTGAGTTACAATTGGAGCAACTACCTGCGATCTTATTGTGTATTCGCGATCATCGCTCATTATAACATGCAAGTTTTCATCATCAGGTTTTTCTATTTCGTTCATCATTACAGTGGTACGTTCGTCAAGCGACCTCTCTAACAGTTTGCCTACGGGCTTGCTTAAGAATTCTTTTTTGTTACCGCCCGCTACGGCAATTACTACATCACGATCCGAAATCATAGAGATATGTCCGGTCGTCTCATGTAGAGATTCGGCGTATTCCTTGGCGAAATCTCCTAATTCTGCAATAGGAGAATATTTCTTTAAAATAACTTCACCTTCACGATCAACAAAAATCTCTAGAGGGTCTCCCTCGCGTATGCGCAGAGTTCTTCTTATTTCTTTTGGTATAACTACACGTCCCAAATCATCAATCCGGCGAACAATTCCTGTTGCTTTCATTTTTCTGCTGTCCCTCCTTTTTTCAAATATATTGAAAATGTTGTTTTCTTTCTCAGTGATAGTATATAACTCAAAATATCCTTTTATTCACTTTTTACCATACATACTGTAAAAAAATAATCTCTACATAATAAATTACATTTTTGGTGAAAATAGTGCTTAATGATCAAAGTAGACTTTTAACCCTAATTCTTTGTGTTATCCGTGGAGGAAAATTCTTGTAGGAGAAGGCTGCGGATTGAGTAATAATTCACGACGACAATTTATCAATACATAAATTTAACCAACGTTATATGAAGAATTAGTTTGACAGTCTATTAGAGAAGGGAATGAAATGATGCGCATTAACAATCTACAACTATACTGCCTGCTGATACTGGCCACTGCGCCGCTGAGTTATCTGATTACGCCTGCGGTCATTACACATCTGGCGGGCAACACCAACTGGCTGGCAGTGTTGGCAGCACTTATTCCCGGAGCCCTGCTAATTTATGTTTATATATATATTCTCAAAAAGAGTATTCATCCCTTTCCTGCTATCTTGGAAGACTGCTTGGGCAAAATTATCGGCAAAATATTAGGATTCGTTTATATCCTAGTCTTTCTCATGGCTACCGCCATCACCCTGCGTATTTTTACGAGCTTTATCGGCAGCAGTATTGTCCCGGATACTCCCTTGAGCGTTTATATCGGCCTTATGCTCCTGACCGGCTATTACGCCCTTAGGACCGGATTGGAAAATATCGCCCGGATTTCGCAAGTGTTAGTACTTATTGGCATGCCTGCTTCATTTCTAATTTTGCTGCTCGTCATGGGCCAACATCACGAAGTGGGTAACCTGCTGCCTTTGCTTCAAACCAGTTTTATGGACTTCGGTCTTGCAACCTACGAGGGTTTTATTATTTTGGGTAATATGATAACCGTACTGACTCTGGCTTACTTTTCGACGAACCGAGAGAAAACCCCCCGTACTTTATTTAATGTTCTATTTACATATATCGCCCTAACTGCTCTGTCTGCGTTCACTATAACAATACATCTGGGAGAAGATTTTGCTAACCTCCAGGCTTTCCCTACCTTTAAGTTGATCCGTTCTATTACCATAGCTGATTTTATTCAAAACATTGATGCTGCTTTTATTGCCCTGTGGATAATCGGGATCTTTGGTGCGATTATGGTGTTATGGTTTATGACCTGTTATGTTACCCAGCATGTATTTGCCCTAAAAGATTACCGTTTTTTAGCCGCTCCCACTTCGGTTATTATTGGCATCTTAACTCTCAAGATGGGAAGTAATATCGAAGAAGAGGGCATTCTCCTTGCAAGTATTTTTCCTGTAATCTACGGTATCTTTTACGTATTTGTCCCCCTGGTGATATTTTTAATCTTACTGTTCAAACCAGCTCCTGCGCAAGGCGTCGCCACCGGTCTGAAAACCCCCTCCGCTTAGAGCGGTAATTTTTAGAAAAGTAGGTATTTATAAATGCGTTACAAGCGAGGCAATAAACAGGCGAATCTCCCGCTCAGTACCTCAGAGCTCATTGCCAAACCAATTTCTAAACAGCTCCAGGAAAACATTGATGATTTGCACCGTCTCCTGGAAAGATGTACTGATGCGGTTTTCAAAGAGTTCACTTTCGGCCCTAACCGGGAGAATAAGGGTCTGGTAATATTTTTTGACGGACTGGTAGATAAGACTCAGATTGAAGTCCACCTTTTGAAGTCACTCATGCTGGAACTTAATATGCGTAATGATGATAGCTTCCCCTGGCCCAAAGACGAAGTTTTTAAATTGGTTTACGAAAGTATCGTATCATCGGCGGAAGTAAAAACCCTAGACAATCTGCAGGATCTATGTCACTCCATTAGTTCCGGCGATACGGTACTGCTCATCGATGGTTATAACACCGCATTGGTAGCGGGAACCCGCTCCTGGCAGACTCGTTCCATTCAGTCTCCCGAAAACGAAGTGGTCGTTCGGGGTCCCAGGGAAGCTTTCACCGAGACTCTGCGTTTCAATACCGCTCTTTTGCGACGCAGGCTTAAGAGTGCTAACTTCAAAATAGAAAATTTCGTCCTGGGAAGAATCACCAAAACTGATGTGGTTTTATGTTATATTGACGGTATTGCTGCGGAGGGACTGGTCACAGAAGTCAAGCAACGGCTTGGAAAGATAGATATTGATGGTATTTTGGATACTGGCTACCTGGAAGAATTTCTGGAAGATAACCACTATACCATTTTTTCCCAGATGGAATATACCGAAAAACCTGATCGTGTCTGTGGACACCTTCTGGAAGGCCAGGTTTGCATTATGGTTGATGGTTCACCTATCGCTTTAATTGCACCTACTTCTTTCCCTCGTTTTTGGATTGCATCCGAGGATTATTATGAGCGATATGTAGTTGGTTCTTTGTTCAGAATTATGCGTTTTGTTGCTTTTTTAATATCTCTATTGCTGCCGTCGTTGTTTGTAGCAGCCATTACTTACCACCAGGAGATGATTCCTCCACCCCTCTATATAACCATTGCTGCTACTCGGGAAGGGATTCCTTTTCCTGCCTTCGTGGAGGCCTTGCTTCTGGAATTGACCTTTGAACTGCTGCGGGAAGCTGGAATTCGGCTGCCCCGAGCTATCGGCCCTGCTATTAGTATCGTTGGAGCTCTTATCATTGGAGATGCCGCAGTTAAGGCGGGTCTGGTTTCCACCCCCATGGTAGTGGTAGTAGCCTTTACGGGCATTGCTTCTTTCATTATTCCTTCATATAATGGCGGAATAGTAGTGCGAATTGCTCGTTTTGGTTTTCTAATAAGCGCTGGCTTTTTGGGCTTGTTCGGAATAATGATTGCTTTACTGATCATGTTAATCCATATGTCTAATCTAAATTCTTTCGGGCTCCCCTACTTGTCACCCATTGCGCCTTTTGACCTGGGCGAAATGAGCGACATTATTGTTCGGCGTCCCTGGTTCCTGAATACTATGCGTCCCCAAATGAAAGGAATGAAAAATGCAGACAGGCAAGCCAAGCGCAATTCAAATGATAAATAAATGGAAAAGATTATGCCTCGTCCTTCTGCTCCTCTTCTCCCTGTTCTTTACAACGGGGTGCTGGAACAAGATTGAGGTCAATAATACTGTGGAAGCCGAAGGCCTGGTCTTTGACCTGGAAGGTGATCAGCCCTCCTTTTCGGTACAATTGGCCCAGGCATCCGGCCCTGATCAATCAGGCAGTTCTCAGTCAACCAAGCCCGTTAATATTAGCGGGACAGGCCGAACCTTCACTGAAGCCGCGCGCAAAGTCATGGTTAGCCTGCCGCGGCTCCCTCTCTGGGCCCATGCCGGGGTAACACTAATCGGTGAAGACTTGGCCAATCAGGATATGGGTCGGGTAGCAGATTTTATAGGCCGCAATCGACATGTCCGGAAAACCTCATTGCTCTTTATAACTAAGGGCGTTAGCGGTAAAGAATGCTTGGAAGCAGAGGTGCCAATGGAAGCTTATTCATTACCAGGGCTGCGCAAGCTGATTCGTATTCAAGAAAATCAATTAGGCATTTATATGCCGATTACTATTGATCAGTTCCTGGAAGGTCTAGCTATACCAGGACTCCAACCGGCTGTTCCCCAAGTTACTATCCAGGAAATAGAAGGCAAGAAAGTGCTCAAGCTGGATGGTACCGCAGTCTTTAAAGATCGAAAAATGGTTGGTTCGCTGGACGAGACGGAAAGTCAGGGCTATCGATTCTTAAGCCCCACCATGGTAACCGGGGGGTTGATTATTATTCCATCACCGCTGGATAATGTAACGGACAGCAAGAAAGTGGTCAGCATAGAATTAACTCGTTCTCAGGCTACAGTTAGTCCCGAGATTGAAGAGAATAAACTTAAAAATATGAAGATTCATATTGAAGCCGAGGGAAATTTTTATGAACAAACCTTCGAAGGGGATATTTTAGACAGGGAAACGATCAATAAAATGAATGTATTAATCGGCGAGCAGATTAAACAGGCAATTACCGCTTCGATCACCAAGGCCCAGTTATTGGACAGCGACATATTTGGCTGGGGTCGGAGTATTTATCGCAAAAATCCCGATCTCTGGAGCCAGATTGAGGATGACTGGGCTGATATTTTCCCTGGTGTTAAAACTGAGATAACCGTGAACTTCGAGATAAGAAGAACTTATCTCCTGGATAAATCATTTGAGTTCAAAGAGTAAACGGAGGTCCAAGCATGATATGGTTATTGGTGGCTATCTATATAATGATGCTGGTTTTTGAAATGCCTGCGCTGATAAAAAAGCGCTGGTATAAAGAGATTACGGTATTCAGTGTCCTTTTTATTATCAGTGTATATATGGGCATGGTTCAGTTTTATGACTGGCCCTTTTTTGATCCCCTGAATACACTTCTGCCCCTGGCTGAAAAGAGTCATCTAGATTTTTGATTCAATAAGCACTAGGGAAGTATGGCGAATGTTCAATTCGGGGACGGTTCTTGAATTGAATTACTCTTTAACCTAGCAAATTCAATTCAAGAACCGTCCCCGAATTGAACGCGTGTTCCCTCCCTAGAGACACTAGGGTTTACTGAATCATATCCAGCACATCGTGCAGTCCCTGAAGTGACGAAGAGCTATCCAGGCATATTACCAGGCTATGGGAGCTCAGTTTCTTAAATTTTAATCCTCCTGGGGCAACAAAATTGCCTGGCAGAGGATGGGTTAGAAGAATTTCAACATCTTTTCCTTTGTGCCGTAGTCCTTTGATCTGTTTATCCCTCGCCTTGAGTCGCAAGGCCGCTACCTGCAGGAAATTTTCTACCGGCACGGGCAATTTGCCAAAGCGATCTTTTATCTCGGCCTTTATTTCCTCTACTTCCGCAGGGTCAGCAGCCAGAAGCAGGCGCCGGTAAATCCTCATTTTGGTACCTGAATCGGGAATATAACTGTCCGGAATGTAGTAATCCACATCGATATCCAACTGGGGCTGAAGTGGTTCTTTTACGGTTTGACCTTTGAGCTTGCCGGTCTCTTGTTCCAGAAGCCGGCAATACATATCAAAGCCCACAGCATGAATGTAGCCATGCTGTTCAGCACCGAGGATATTGCCCGCCCCTCTGATTTCCAGGTCACGCAGGGCTATCCTTATCCCCGCTCCCAGTTCATTGAATTCCCTAATCGCATTCAGTCTCTTCTGAGATGCCTCAGTAATCACTTTGTCGGGATGATAGGTGAGGTAGGCATATGCCACTCGATTAGAGCGGCCTACACGTCCGCGCAGCTGGTAAAGCTGCGCTAAACCCATACGATCAGCCATGTCAATTATTATGGTGTTCACATTGGGCATATCTAGACCGGATTCTATAATGGTAGTACATAAGAAGATGTCATATTCCCCCTGCACAAATTTCATTATGGTTCGGGCCAACTCATCTTCTTTCATCTTACCGTGCCCTACCCCTATCCTAATCTCGGGCAGCATTTTTTGCAGGGCTTCTTTCCTTTGGTATATGTCCTGAATTCGGTTATGCACCACAAAAATCTGCCCACCTCTGCTCACCTCGGCCAATACTGCCTCCCGGACGATTTCGTCGTTGTATTCCATCACATAGGTAGTTATCGGATAACGCTCCGGGGGTGGGGTTTCGATTACAGTCAGATCTCTTAAGCCGGTGAGACCCATATGCAGACTTCGCGGTATAGGAGTCGCAGAGAGGCTCAATACGTCAACCATTTCTTTTAGGGCTTTTATTTTCTCTTTCTGCGCTACCCCAAAACGATGCTCTTCATCTACCACCAGGAGTCCCAGGTTATAGAACTTGATATCTTTCGAAAGCAGGCGATGCGTAGCGATAACAATGTCAACCACACCACTGGCAAGATCTGTAACTATTTTCTTTTGCGCCGCGGAGGACTTAAACCGGCTCAAAACTTCTAAGTTAGCGGGATAGTCCTTAAAACGTTTTTTGAAGGTTTCGTAATGTTGTTCGGCCAGCACAGTGGTGGGAACCAGGATAGCTACCTGTTTTCCATCCATAACCGCTTTAAAGGCGGCCCGCAAGGCTACTTCGGTCTTGCCATAGCCTACATCTCCACATACCAGCCTATCCATAGGTTTGCGGCTTTCCATATCCTTTTTCACATCGCGTATGGCTTTAAACTGATCAGGGGTCTCCTGGTAAGGAAATTCATCTTCGAACTGCGCCTGCCAGGGGGTGTCAGGCGGAAAGGCATGACCTTCCGCAGCTGCCCGGGTGGCATAAAGCAGCAGCAACTCCTGAGCCATTTCCTGTATGGATTGGGTGACCTTCTGCCGGGTTCTCTCCCACTCAGTGCCTCCCAGTTTACTCAGACGCGGTTCCCGCTCCTCGGAACTACTATACCTATGCAGTAAGTCCAATTTATCGACGGGCAGATAAAGCTTATCGGTCCCGGCGTACTGCAGTAATATGTATTCACGGGTTACCCCGTCTGTTTCGACCTGGGTAACGCCCCGGTAAATCCCAATACCATGTTGTTCATGAACGACATAATCACCACGCTGTAAATCTTCAACCAGTATCCTCTGTTCATCAGATGCCCTGGAGCGGGCTGCTCTCGGCGTTTTCTTGCCCCAAATATCCTGCTCGGTAACCATCGCCAGTTTCAGCGTCTGACTGATAAAACCAAGCTGATAGGTTTGGGCAACGAACTCCACTCCTACCAAATGCCGGTCACTTAGTTCACGCTTTAAATCTGCCTGCAGCCGGTCCTGTTTAATGGCGAACCTGACCGTATATTGCTGGGCCAGCCATTCCTCCAGACGGATGAAAAGGCTGTCATAGCGCTTGTAGAAGGGTTCCATTTCCTTTTGTGCTACATGTTCATATAAGGCTACGTTAACTTGAGGAATATTTCCAGGAAAGAAGGAATGGTATATTATGGTGTGTCGAGTCAGCTTTCCAATAAAGGAGGCCCGATCTAACAGAGCTAATTCTGGTCGGCCGGCATCTTCCTTACGGGCTTCTTTAAGAAATTCACGGTATCGGCGGCTCTGTCTGTCCAATGCCTGGTAAAACGCCCGCGGTTCATCAAAAAAGATCCGACTGGCCTCGGGCAAATAATCGAGCAGGGTGCTGTTCAGATTATCCCCCCGCAGTTCATCTGCGGGACTGATTAACAAACGACTTTCTTTTTTGGCGGAGCGCTGGGTATTCAAATCGAAGCGACGCAGCGTATCCAGGGTATCTCCAAAAAATTCAGCCCGGCAGGGTTCCTTGTCACCAGCCGGGAAAACATCCACTATCCCCCCTCTAACCGCTATCTGGCCTGGACGGGTAACCGTGTCCACCCTTTCATACCCTGCTGCCACCAGTTTTCGAAGTAATTCATAAAGTGGATAGTCCTTGCCCGTTTCTAAAAGCTGACTGGCTTTTTGCATTTGAGCGGGAGACATAATATGGTAGAGTAACCCGCCCATTGTCGCAATAATAAGGAGTTTTCGACGGGGATGAATGACTAAGTCCTGCAGGGCAGCGATTCGCTCTACTTCGGTTTGGGACGTGTTCTCCTTCATGAACACAAAATCTCGTTCCAGAAAAAGGGCTATTTTCTCGTTACCCAGCATATCCTTTAACTCTTCAGCGAGATCGTAAGCCTGCTCTTCACTGGGTACGATACAAAGCATTTTGCCTGGGGTAACCCGAAATATTTCCTGTATAAAAAATGTACGGGCGCTTCCTGATAAACCGCTCAGCATTACGTCCTGAGTGCTTTCAAGATTAAGCTTTATTGCATCTATAAGCTCCAGATTCAAAATTCTTTATCCTCCCCAACTTAAGAGGTCACGCCAACAAATGGCAAACAAAAAAAGATCATACTTTTTGTTTGCGTAACCAACCTCTAACGGTGGACATCGCCAAAAGCAACCTCCACAGAAATATTAACGCTTGGTGTAAAAGGGAACAGAAGACAGTCCCCTCGTTTCTGTCCCTAACTATAGTAGTGCTGGCTCAAAGTGGTAGGTTCGGTTAAACCCATTTCCAAAGCACATTCCTCGCATATGCCGGCTACTTCTACGGCACCCTCTTCACCTTCCACTTCCAGCTCCTGAAAAACTCGTTCACAGTATTCACAAATATAGTGTATTTTCAAAATGCCCGCTCCTTTTATGGGTTTTCTCTTATTTTCCCAATATAGCCGGGCAAATATACCTGCTCCTTAATTGTACGCGTTCATAGCCTCTGTTATTCCGACGGTTATCCATCTCTCTACAGCATCCGCCGCCTGTTTTACGGTTTGTTCCGCCTGTTCTTTTTCCCCAGAAGTAAAGCGTCCCAAAACCCAGTCCACTGCCTCTCTATCGGCTGGACGCCCAATTCCGATTCGGGTGCGTGCAAAATCAGGGGCAGCCAGTCTTTCCATGATTGATTTAATTCCGTTGTGTCCGCCACTACCCCCGGTTGCTCTAATGCGTATGGTTCCCAGGGGGAGATCCATGTCATCGTAAACGACCATTAGGTCCTGCAATTCCAACTTATGCCAGTGTACCATGGGTTGTACAGATTTGCCGCTCAGATTCATGAAGGTAAGAGGTTTAACTAGCAGAACTTTTTCGCCTTTTATCCTGATCTGCCCGATTATGGCATCAAATTTGCTCTCTTGTTTTTCTACCGGATAACGGGACGCCAATTCTTCCAAGACCATAAAGCCTATATTATGGCGGGTATTTTTATATTCTTTACCAGGGTTACCTAGCCCTACTACAATTTTCATGCAAAACCTCAAATTATAAATTTATTACGGGACAGTCAGGGACAAGCAGGCAAGGGAAGCAGGCAAGGGGACGGTTCTTTTGCCTGCATGTTGGTCTTGTGGTATGCAGGCAAAAGAACCGTCCCCTTGCCTGCACCCTTGTCCCGTAACCGTGCTTCCCTAAAATAAAAAACCCGGTCTCACCGGGTTTTACTGTCTAGGCTTCCGTTTCCGCTGGCTCTGCTTTCTCCACTTCAGCTTCATCTCTAGACTCACCCAAGATATTAGCGATAACCATATCCATATCTTCTATTTCCAAATTGGCTGGCAAGGCTAGATCCTCTACCGTGATTTTACTGCCGATTTCCAGGCCGGATATATCGAAGTTTACTACTTCCGGTAAGTCTCCCGGCAAACAGAACACCGGTATTTCTCTCACGGTTTGCTGTAAGACCCCGCCTTTTTCAATTGTTGCTTCTTCTCCCGTTAGGTGAATTCTTATCATACTATGAATTTTCTCATTCATCTTTACAGTTAGAAAATCCACATGGATTATATCACCGCTAACTCTGTTCTTTTGTACCTCTCTTACCTGAGCTGTTATGGCTTGTTCTTTTCCTTCTATTTCCAGGGAAAATATCCCCCTGGTACCTATTCGGGTAAAGATTTTGCTTAATTCCTTTTTAGGCAGGAGGATAGTCAGGTTTTCATTGTCTTTTCCATAGATTACCGCCGGAACCCATTCGTTACGTTTCAATTGCCTAAGATACCCGGTATTCTTTACTTCACGATTTTTACATGTAAGTACCTGTGTCAACGCCATTAATACCATCCCTTTCTTTTCTCAACGAACCATTCTGCTCCTTGGAGCATTAATCTTGCATGTGCCATTCCTAACGCTGAGCTTTTTGGTAACATTATACATAATTACCAGTTAGAGCTTTTTTATGCGTTAAAGAGGAGATTTGACACGAAGTTATATAGAAAAGCGAAGGGTTTATTAATTTGCTGTCCTACAACACAAAAATAATGTTTGTATAATAGCCCTTTCTCAATCCTCAAATATTTTACTTACCGATAGGTCTTCATGAATTCTTAATAAGGCTTCCCCTATGAGTGGAGCTATCGACAGTACGGTTAGGTTAGGCATTCTCTTATCATTCAGCACGGGAATAGTATTGGTTACAATTATTTCTTTAAATGGAGCTGCGGCCATCCTTTCGATGGCAGGCCCGGAGAATACAGGGTGAGTACAACATACAAATACCTCTTTGGCACCTTTCTCCATCATGACTTGGGCTGCGGTGCACACTGTGCCGGCAGTGTCTATAATATCATCTATTAGTATTACTGATTTACCGTCAACATCACCGATGACATTCATTACCTCGGAGACATTGGGAGCAGGTCGTCTTTTGTCCACGATGGCCAGCGGAGCACCTAATTTGGCGGCCAGATTCCGGGCCCGGGTAACACCACCCACATCCGGTGATACTACTACCGCCCGGTCTCCAAGTTGCTTCTTCTTCATATGGTCAGCCAAGGTCGCCACACCGGGCAGATGATCAACAGGTATATCAAAAAAGCCCTGTATTTGGGTAGCATGAAGATCAACGGTTACAACCCGATCCGCTCCTGCTTGTACAATGAGATTGGAAACTAGTTTGGCGGTTATAGGATCACGTGCCCGACTCTTACGATCCTGGCGTCCATATCCGAAATAAGGAATGACTGCATTAATACGCCCTGCCGATGCCCTCCGGAAAGCGTCGATCATAATAAGTAATTCCATTAGGTTCTCGTTACCAGGGGAACATGTAGGCTGAATAGCAAATACGTCTACACCGCGAACACTTTCATCAATTTCTACGCTGATTTCACCATCGGAGAAATGAGATACTGCGGCTTTAGCCAGTGACATCCCCAAGTAACTTCCAATCTCTTTGGCCAAATACGGGTTGGCGTTCCCTGTAAATAGTTTCATCCTCCACCTGGATGCATTCATTTAACTAAACCCCCATTCAGATTTCGGAACTGTTATTTTTTATTGTTCTTATTCTTTTTTTTATAATTCTTTTGGTCGGCCCGTTCCACAGCCAGAGTGTCTGCCGGAACATCATGGGTTATTGTAGACCCCGCTCCGGTTATAGAGTTTGCCCCTACCTTGATTGGTGCTACCAGATTAGTATTACTCCCTATAAATACTCCATCCTCGAGAACGGTCTCCCATTTATTTATACCATCATAGTTGCACGTTATGGTACCTGCTCCTATGTTGACTCCTTTACCGATCATGGCATCTCCTATATAACTTAAGTGTGGCGCCTTGCTTCCTTCTCCCATGGTCGTCTTCTTAACTTCAACAAAGTCTCCTACTTTTACTTTGCGGTGCAGTATTGCTCCGGGACGCAAGTAAGCAAAGGGGCCGATAGTGCATTCGTCATCTATCTGAGCCTCTTTGATGCAAGAATTTTCAATTAACACCTTATTGCCTACCGAGGAAGTTCTTATCCGAGTTGCGGGCCCAATTTCACAATTGGTTCCTATGATGGTATTACCTTCAATTATGGTGTGAGGATAAATGATGGTGTCATTGCCAATCACTACATCATTATCTATAAAAGTGGAACCGGGGTCAATAATCGTTACCCCGCTTCTCATAAGTTCTTCATTTTTGCGACGTCTTATTATTTTTTCAGCCTGAGCTAATTGTACCCGATCATTAATTCCATACATATCTTCCTCGGCATCCAAAGCCAATGCTTCCACTTTTTTACCGTTATTTTTAAGTATCTGCAAAATCTCGGTCAGGTAATATTCGCCTTGAGCATTTTGTGCACCGATGCCTGCCAAAGCAGCAAAGGTGTCCTTGACCTGCAGACAATACATGCCAGAATTAATCTCCTTAATCAGTTTTTGCTCTGCATCCGCATCTTTCTCTTCCACAATACACTGAAAGGCCCCTTCGATGTCGCGTATTATTCTGCCATACCCACGCGGATTCTCCACCTGAGTTGAAAGAACTGTAGCCGCAGCTTCGCTGCTCAGGTGATAATCAATTAATGCCTTAAGGGTAACTGACTGCAGCAAGGGAGTGTCACCAGCCAATACGAGGATGGTATCATCCTCGCTGACCATTTTCTCGGCCTGCATGAGGGCATGTCCAGTCCCAAGTTGTTCTTCCTGCACCGCAAACTCAACCATCCCGGGGGAAAATAATCCTTCTACACTGTCTCTCCCGTGCCCTACTACTAGGACGATTTTGGCTACTCCAGCTTTTCGCACCGCATCTGATACATGTACAACCATAGGTTTACCACCGACCCGGTGAACGACCTTCGGTAGTTGCGAACACATACGTACACCTTTACCAGCAGCCAGTATTACCGCTGAAAATTTCACTTTTGTATTTCCTCTCCTCGTTACAACTTTAAATTTGTTTGTTTCTTTGGTTCAATTTTATTATACCCTTTTATGCTAATGGGTGTAAAAACTTTATAACCCTAGCTAGGTTTAGCGGCTAAAGTCAACCCCAGCCAAATATTGCTGGGCTAAGCGCAGATCATCAGGTTTGTCCACATCAACACCCACCTCGGCGTAAGTTGATATGATGCCTTTGCCGCGAATTCCCACCACTTTAAAGAATCTTTTTTCTGCCATCTTAATGCTGAGCCGGCCTATTAAATATTTCCATACTAAACTCAAGCCAAATAATTTGGCCATGGCCAGCGGATTTTTTCTCCTCTGGATCAGTTTCAGACCTATATCCAGGCACTGGGGTATAATTTCGGATCTTAACAGAAACAGGTTGCCGCCGGTAAAAACACCGTCTTTTAACCGTACATAGGTACGAACCACGCCCGGATATTTTATTTCATTGACTTCCTTTCGGGTAATCGGGTAATAGAAATCAGCTTCGCTTGTTTCACAGCATGTTAGGAAATCGCGGATTGCTTCCGGGGTAATAAAAGGAACATCGGTAGGCACAGCCATTACTTTGGGACTGATTCCCACGGTATTAAGCAGGTTTACGGCATGAGCAAAACTCTCAATAGCAGTGTAGCCGCCCTCTACAAAAAGGAGCTTTTCTTCCTTTGGCAAAATATTGCGCAGTGCGTCAGTCGGTCCGCTCACAACAATGTTGTTGATACATGGTGTTGCTCGTAATGCGCTGTATACATAATATATCATGGGATAGTTGCCGATTATTATTAAGGCTTCATTGTCATATGGAGCAATCTTTTTTAATTCGCTGCTGTTTTCGCCTCCTGCGAGGATGACAGCATCATATTGCATCCTTTATACCTCCATCTATTCCCTTGCAGAACTATCATCTTTTTTGCTGGCATCTAATTTTATACATTCTATGAGAACGTTTTCAGCATTTTCAATGTGTTCTGTCGCTAATTGCCGAGCCAATTGATAGTCACGAGCTTGAATTGCTTCAACTATCTTTTTGTGTTCTTCCAGAGATAACTTGTTTCTTCCAGGATAGGATAATGAAGTCAACCTGAAGCGTTGAATTTGCTCACGAAGATTGCTGATTATACTGCCCAGCCTTACATTACGGCTGGCCTGATACATTAGTTCGTGAAATTTGGTATCTACCTCTACCAGCTTGCTGATATCATCTTGAGTAATAGCTTCCTGCTTCTCTACCAGCAATCTCTCCATCCGTTCCAACTCTTCTTCGGTAATTCTTTCCGCCGCCAGACCAGCCGCGAGCCCTTCCAAAGCTGCTCTTATTTCAAAAACATCAGCTATGTCTTTGAAAGAAAGATCGGAAACGTAAGCTCCTTTACGCGGCACCATCACGATAAAGCCTTCTAATTCCAGCTTCCGCAGGGCTTCCCGGATGGGAGTGCGCGACACTCCTAATTCCTCAGCCATCTGAATTTCCATCAGTCTCTCCCGAGGCTGTAGGGTGCCGTTCATAATGGCGCCCCGAATGGCATCCAAAACCAATTCGCGCAGGGGTCGATAAGATTCCAGGTCAACTGGAGTAAGACGTCTATCCGCCATGCTAATCACCTCTATTATAAGATGAGACCAGATATGATTCTCTATACTGGTCTTTTATGATACCCCAGGCTTTACGAGCTTCATCCCGATGAGTGAAAACACCCACCACGCTGGGACCGCTTCCAGACATAAGGGTTTTCAGAGCCCCCAGTGTATCCAATTTATCCTTAATTAACTGAATCTCAGGGCATTTGCCTATACTGACCGTTTCTAGAACATTTTTCATCTCGGCGGCTAAACCTATCATATCACATTGGCGCCAAGCTTCAAGAAAAGCCGTATTGTCAGGTCTTTCTTCTACTCTTTCCATGCGAAAATCCCGGTATACTTCCCCGGTGGATAATTGAAAGTCTGGTTTAACCAGAACCATCTCCAGTCGTGGTCCTTCGGGGAGCGGCGAAAGTATTTCGCCCCGTCCTCGGGCCAACGCTGCTCCGCCCAGGATACAGAATGGAACGTCGGAGCCAATAATTGACCCCAATTGCATTAGTTCTTCCCGTTGCAGGTGAAGGTCAAATAATTCGTTTATCCCAATTATTACTGCTGCTGCATCAGTACTTCCACCGGCCAGTCCTGCGCCTACCGGTATATTTTTTTCGATGAAAATTTGTAGTCCAGGATTTAAAGAAAATTTGGAATAAAGCAATTTAGCCGCCTGAAAGGCCAGATTTCCCTCATTGTCTGGGATCTGGGCACTGTTGCTGGCTATTTTTATATCATTTCCTCCGGTATGCAGAAATATTTTATCACGGAGATTGATCTGTTGCATTACTGATTCTAATTCGTGGTACCCATCGGTTCTTTTCCCAATAACATTTAAAGTTAGATTTATTTTGGCCGGTGCTTCCAGCACCAACTGCATTTTCATCCGGCAGGCTCCTCGCCATTTTTATCTATTATAGCCTGCGCAGGATGAAAAAGGAACGGTGAAAAGCTTTTCCCCCCTACGGGGACTACTAATGCGACCTACGGCCGCGAATTATGGTTGCAGCAGCGTAGACGAGTGGTGATGGCAGGCTTTCTATTCGTAATTTGCTCAGAGAATTGGGGATAAAGACATGTACATTACTTTACTGAGATTTGCCCAGTTTCACTCCTTGGGGAAGAAGTTCCAAACATTTAAAGGTTATCTGGGCGCTCTGGGGACAGTTAAGGCTTAACCCTTCATCTCCAGATGATACCAGGCACAGCGGTGGAAACAACACACACCACCAGTTTTTGCCCTGCCCCTCACCGATTATAACTCTAACCGCCTGATATCGACCGGGAGGAAACACCAGATTGCCATAGGATTTGGTGGGAAAATCATATTCGCCTACTTTCACCTGTACGGGATAGTCATACCCGAGGTCTTTTATTTTAGCCTCCGCCACTGCTTGAATCTTTGGTATATCCTGCTCAGCGAGTTGGGTGGCTTGCTCTGCATCTTCCAAGTCAGTAAATTCTTGTTTCATTAAAGTTACAATCTCGTCTTTAACCGCGAGTTTTAAATTCTGATCCTCCAGACCATCACTGTTAGCGATCACATGCAGTCTAAGTACACTTTTTTCCAAGGGCTGGCCCTGGTTGGTCGCAATAAATCCCCCGATAAATACACTCATTAAAATAATTATTATTCCTATAATCTTTTTGCCCATAAATAAATCCCTCCCTGTATTGATCATTATTACCGGGAAGGACTCTTTTTAAACTGATGCAAATTTAGTTTCGCAGTTGACATGAGATGCGACGAAAGGGAACGATAGACGCGGACATCGCGGCCTCTTCGGGAGCAGACTAACGCAGATTTAATATTATTATATGAAATTTGAACTTAAACCGCTAATAAGAGTTAATGCTCCATTGAGCCAAGTTAGGTTACATCCAATAACAAGAGCCTCCTAGTCTCTAAAAAGGATAAGAACTCCGCGTTAATCCGCGCCTGAAGGGTCCGCGTTTTCCGCGTCCATCGTTTCTAGAATACTGCATCCCCGAGTAGGAACAAGCGGGTACGTTTATCTTTAGGATTCTCAAACATCTCCTGGGAGCTGCCGCTTTCGATAATATGGCCATCCCATAAGAAATATATCCGGTCGGCCAGACGGCGCGCCTGAAATAAATTATGGGTTACCATTATAATGGTGGTGTTTAATTCCTGTTTGATCAATCTTATGTATTTCTCTATATCCAGAGAACTGCGGGGATCTATATTGGCAGTGGGTTCGTCCAGGAACAGAACCTTGGGTTTGACCGCCACTGCCCTGGCAATGGCAATTTTTTGCCGCTCACCACCCGATAATCCTCGAGTATCATTGTTTACGAAAGAGGTCATACCTACCAGTTCCAGAACTTCTGCTACTGTACGCTTGATTTCCTTGCCTTTTTGGCCTCTGACTTTGAGTCCGTAAGCAATGTTAGAAAAGACAGATCCTTCAAACATGAATGACGTCTGGGTGACCATCGCCATCTGTCGCCTCAATCTGAGCAACTGGTCCTTGGACCACACTACTTGTTCACCCAGTACTTCGACATTTCCAGTGGTGTTTTTGGCAAGCAGGGCTATTATACGCAGCAGGGTAGTCTTGCCTGACCCGTTCGGACCTAGAAATGCATATATTTCATGTCCGGATATGGTCAAGTCATTAACATTCAGAACTTCACGCTGCCCATAGCGCTTAGTCACATTATGTAATCTGAATACTGCCTGCATATTTAAAGGACCTCTTTTCAACGGTGTTTATAATCATGATTATGGAAAAAGCTATGGCTAAAAGGATGATACCTATGGCAATTGCCCGGCTGTCATTACCCATCCTGGTTTCCAGTACTATGGATGTGGTTAATACCCGGGTGCTGCCTTGAATATTGCCGCCCACCATCATTACCGCCCCTACTTCGGCTATAACCCTGCCCAGGGCTGTGGTTAGAGCCCCTATAATTCCAATGCGGGATTCCTTGATGATAGCCCAGGATGCTTGACGGCGCGAGGCTCCCAGCGTTGCGGCGGTGTCGTATACTTCCTGGTGTTGGGACATAACGGTTCGGGCAGTCAGACCACAAACGATAGGAAAAGCTAATAAAAGCTGAGCAATAATCATGGCGGTGGGAGTGAATAAGAGTTGATATTGCCCCAGCGGACCGCGCGTGGTAAGAGCCAGGTATACGATAAGGCCTGCCAGTACTGGCGGTAAACCCATAAATGTGTAGATAATATTCAAAACTGCCCGTTTCCCCCGTATATCCTTGAGTGCCAGCGCTGATCCTACTGGTATACCAATAATACCAGCCAGAAGCAGGGCAGTTAAAGAAACCTGCAGCGACACCAAGGTAACCTGGATTATCTCTGGATCCAAGGACCAGATTAATTGGGAACCTTGTTTTAGCCCTTCGATTATTATCTCCATTTTACTATTTCCACTTCCTCTACCAACCTTATGTTCAATTTAGGGACGGGGGGGACGGGTTCAGTGGGACGGAGGGACAGGTTTACGTCCCACTCCTGGATCAAAATAGTGGGACTGATAACCTGTCCCCCCGTCCCACTGAACCTGTTCCCTCTGTCCCTAAGTTGAAACCCAATAGTACAGGAGCAGAGAATTATACAGTGCTCTGCTCCTGTAGATTTATTTATTGTTTTACTGCGTCAGGAATAAATAAGGACTCCCCAAACTTATCTTTGCCGAAATCAGCAATTAGCTTCTGTATTTTCTCTGAGGTAATCCATTCGCCAAATTTATTGGCACCCTCCATGTCTACATTAGGGAATTTATCCTTGTTTACAGAGATAACTCCATAAGGATTGAGTAATGGCTTATCTTTCTCGACCACGATCACTAATTTATATTTATCTTTCAGAGCCAGGTAGGTTGCCCGGTCAATCAAGGTATAACCTTGCATTTCGTCAGCCATACGGAAGGTATCACCCATGCCTTTACCTACATTCTTGTACCAATCACCCGCTGGGGTAATCGCTGCTTTTTTCCATATATCTAATTCTTTGGTATTAGTTCCCGACTTATCCCCGCGGGACAGGAAGGTTGATTTACTTTCAGCAATTTTTTTGAAAGCAGCAACACTGTCGGTCATACCCTTGATTTTAGCTGGATCATTGGCTGGTCCAATAACAATAAAGTCGTTATGCATTACATCTTTGCGGTTAACCCCAAATCCGTCTGCCACGAATTTGTCTTCGGCAGCCCGGGAGTGAACCAGAAGTACGTCTACATCGCCTTTAGCTCCCATTTCCATAGCTTGTCCAGAACCAACTGCGATTACGTTCAGGGTATAACCGGTATCTTTTTTGAATTCAGGAACCAGAACTTCTAACAACCCGGAGTCCTGAGTACTGGTGGTGGTAGCCATCTTCAGAATCTTTTCAGCGGCTGGTTGAGTAGTTTCTGGAGCTTTTTTCGCTGCACATCCGGCCAGACTAGTAAACGCAAATAATAACACAAGTATAAGGGCTAAACTTTTCTTTTTCATTAAATCCGATCCTCCTAGCTTTTTCTATTAGTGTTAACAAATATTCACCTTTTGCATGCATACCCAAATTAAAAGGGTCCACACCTGCAAAGGCAATGAAGACCCATAAACTTTTCTATGGCATCTCTCCTTTCCACAATGGGAGGCGCATCCGTTTCCAAATGCACCCTATCGGTTTATTACCCGTGGTTAATTAAACGGTAGAATAATAAACTCGGAGACACTTATTTATTTGTAAATATGTTTGTATTTTATACAAAGTGAGATATTTTGGCAAGCTTCAACAAGAATCTGCAAATCTGCTCCTATCTTTTTCTGGTAATAGTGGGTGTAAATCAAGTAAAGTATTATTATACGTTATTTAGGAGTTGATGGGATGTGGGGTTTGTAAATGTCAGTGGAACCAATATTTATTACCAGCCTAATGCCGGTCATGCAAACCAGGGATGTCTGCTATATATACACGGTAGCGGGAGCAGTCATGAGCTCTGGTACAACCAGATGAATCTGGACACCAATAGCATTGCACTTGATTTACCTGGGCATGGCCGATCCTCTGGGACGGCAGCCAGCAGTATCGCCCAATCAGCCCAAACTGTGGCTGACTTTCTCATGGCGCTGCAAGTCCCACGCCCTGTGTATCTGGTAGGACACTCCATGGGCGCTGCAATAGCTCTCACCTGTGCGCTTAATCATCCGGAAGTGTCGGACGGTATTATCCTCATAGGGTCAGGTCAGCGAATGAAGGTGCTGCCAAGCTTTTTGGAGGATTTACACCAGGGCAAGAGTGATCCTGAGTTTATTCGCATGGGATTTTCTCCCCAGGCCCCTGCCGCACTGGTCGATAATATGGTCAAGACTTTTGGGGAGGTATCACCTTCGATATTGTATGCAGATTTCTCCGCTTGTAATCTTTTCGATGTCAGCGCAGAACTAGAGAAAATAACGTTACCGGTTCTGATTATTACTGGGGCAGATGACAAGCTTACTCCCTTAAAGCTGGCTCAGTATCTATCCAGTCATATTGCAAATAGCCGCCTTCAGGTTATTAGTGACGCAGGGCATTTTGCGATGCTGGAAAAACCGGATGAAATAAATCAGCTTATCGTGGATTTTTGCTCATAAATATGGCGAGCAAGATACTACAATTCTTCAGCAAGCGATTGCGAACATTTATTCTATTTTTGAATTGACAGAACGTCTGTTTGCAATTAGAATTGGTTTAACAGAACTGTTGTTCTAAAGAACGCTGTGAAGGAGTGTATGATTATGTTTGCAGATTTTAGCAAGAGGGAATTTATCCAGACTGCGGTGGGCGGAACTGGTTTTATTATTATGGGTTACCTGATTATGCTCGGAGTTTTATTTGTAATCTCTTAGGTGCTGCAACAGTGCGACAGGGACGGTTCCCTGTCGCATAAGGCAACAAGAGAACCGTCCACTTGTTGCCTCCCCATGATTGCCGGGAAAGGAAACAAGAGAACCGTCCCCCTGTTGCCTCGAAAACCATCCACTTGTTACGCAAAACGGAACCTTGTTACAGACGTCAATAAAAGACTAGCTTTTATCCTCATCATGCTTGGCCAGGTATTCCCTTATTATCATTCTTACCAGTGCACTACGAGATATTTGATTTTTCCTGGCCAGCTCCTTGATATCGTTGACCTGGTTTTTGGTAAGATAAAACGTAGCGTGTTCGAATTGTTCCGTTGCCAAATAGCACCCCTCCCCTGCCAGGATTCTCAACTGCGCTGATTAGTTTGTTTTTATGCCTAGTATATGATGCCCGGGAGGTTTCTGTTACTCACTATCAGGCCTTCAGTTCTATTTTTAGTTTATCAATGTTGTCCCGCATAACTCTTCTGCCTGCTCTAATGATTTGGGGTGCATCTTTCAAATCTGTCAGACCAACATCTCCTACTCCCGGATACAATAGCATATCAGCAAAAAATTCTTCTTCCGTATCTGAAGTTTCATAGATCATGATACTCACTGTACGTGATATGATTTGAGGTATTCCGCTGACTTTGGTCTGGTATATTTCTTTGCCCAGGTTTACACCCAGGACATAATCTGCACCCATATATTTATTAACCATTACCGGTACTATGTCTTTAAGCCCTCCATCCACCATCTGCATACCTCTGAACTGTTTAGGCTGAAAAGTAACCGGAATGGAGATGCTGGATCGGACTGCCTCACTCAAGAGTGCATTGTTTATTACAATATCATCATTTTCGGTATCCATATGATGATTGGTAAAGATAATCTTGCGGCCGCTGTCAATATCACAGGAAACAATGGCCAACGGCAGCGGGGTGTCCGCCAGGCTTTTTCCACCGGTAAGCTTATAAACCAGACTCTCAATTTTGTTACCCGCTACAATTCCATCCAGACTGTAATTGTACCCGGGCAACAGAAGGTTCAGTAAATATTTCATTACACCTATAATGTTATAATCGATATAATCACTGGACGACAATCCTTTAATGATGTGTTCAATTTGGTATGGAGATTTTCCACTGGCATATAGAGCTGCTATTATACTCCCCGCACTGGTTCCAGAAATAAAAGCCGGTTTGATTTTTGCATCAAGCAAAACCTGCAGGACTCCTATATGAGCAAGCCCTTTTAACCCGCCCCCCCCCAGGGCTAATCCCAGGCTTTTCATGTCTATTCACCTCTTCCGGATTCCTTTTCAAAGGCTTGGGTTTATTGCTGATATCCTCAATCTCGGTACGGAAGGAGTATAGATACTGAGAACAAACCCAACTAGCCGGACGCCCGACCCGGCCTGGCTAAATTCAGCGGTTGCATTTTCTAACCATGTAATTATAAGTGTTATGAATGTTCTGATTGTACTGATCCTTTAATTCCTGCCAGAATAATCGATAGTTTTCCACTGTCTCAGCCTGTAGACAATTATCAATCCTCTGTTCAAGTTGTTTTTGCAAAAGAAGTATTTCTTCCAAATTGCTGCGCATGCGGTTTTTATCCGGGCGGTCTATCCGCGCATTATTAATGGATATCACCTCCATTGGTCCCTTCCGCGATAAATGCCCGGCCATAACAGCCGAGCATTTTTGCGGTATTTGTTATTTAGCAGTCTATCTCCGGATCTAGTTCTCCGTAAACGATAATGTCATGCATTTTGCCCAGTTTGTCAATGATATCCACATAAACTTTTACTTCCAGGCAGGTTCCTGGGACAACTGGACACCGTTCCATTATTTCGTTTTCACGATGATGCCTGCATGGGCTGTGATGGTCTTCACAATTGCCTTCGATATCATAGTCAAAATCCCAGTTACAAAGGATCAATTCGGATTGATCTATTTCGCTCCTGAACTCTTCCGGGGTCAAGGGTGGGTCAAACTCACTCAGCTCAATGGTTTCCTCATAAATGTTGCAAGGAATAGTGTATATTCGATATTCATTATCGGGAGCGGTGCCAACAATAAGCACCAGAATCAGATCAAAATCAATCATAATTTTTACCTTGTTAAAGTTGAGCGTCTCGGTCGCGCAGTTGACTTTGATCTTGAAGTCATCCACCAGGCTCACATACCCATCCACTTCTTCATACGGTATACAGACGTGTTTGCATAGAACCTCGGCCCCTTTTTCAACATACTTGGCCTTTATGACCTTCGCCCACAAATCCAGCTTACAACCCTCCGGGTATTCACATTTCAACGACATGTTACTTTCCCCTCCTTTTTTCTCTAATATCTTCTGTCTCTACTTGAACAGATGTAGAAATTTGTATTAAATTTCTACGATATAGTATGAAAGAAGGTTACATTATGTGATTACTCGGTGATTTTATTTGGCTCTCCTTACTGGTTGCTCATAAACATACGCCGCAACCGTTGTCCCAGCTTGGGTTCTGCCCCATTCATCTCCGGCAGCGGTTTGATTTTCTGCCCCGGTGAGTAGGGCTGGTTTTCATAATGACAGATAAGTAGGTCTTTACGAGTAACGGCATCACGCAATGTTTGCACTAATTTCTGCGTTCCATTCAATTCTCGGTTTAGTAAAGCATTACGTTCTTCAGTCTTCTTAATGGCCCTCTGTAGACCTAGAATATCTCTTTCATACCGATATAGCTTATGAATTAATTTATCATTGAGTTTATCTTCCGGGGCTGTCTCCTTATCTACCGCTTGGAGATCATGGCTCTGCGCCGGATCAGTATTATGCATTTCCTCTTCCGCATACAATCTTACTACTTGTTCCTGCACCACAAAAACCATGTAGCTCACGGAATAATTTATTATTATTTGGTTATCCCGTAGTTCTCCATTCCAGTTTAAATCTTGAATTCGGGTTATGTATCCGACTTCTCCTTCTCCAGACTGGGGAAGGCGATCAAACTCTGCGAAACTTAGACGTTCCTTTATTATTTCCGGGCGGCTGATTAGAACAGTTCGACCGTCGGATTCTTCCAGCACAACAATTATTTCCAGATTCATGCGGGTCTCCAATGATTTTCCCAGTTGTTCTGTCTGCGGGTTACGTATTCTCACCTTAATATCATCAACACGTTTGTAATATGGACTTACAGCAAAGTACCGTTCCTGCTGGCAGGTGCGCGGAACCGCAAGACTAGCGATAATAACTGGCGACCATAGAGAAATGTCCTGAGTCATGGTATCACCCCTTAAGGAATTTCTAAAATTATATGGCGGAAGGATAACAAGTATGCACTTCAGTATTAAGCCTGTAGAAGCTCAAAAAAAACTGCACCCTTTGGTGCAGTTTGGGAATTCTGATATGTTCATCCTTTACTCGTTTGCGGAGGCAATTTTTATCTCTAAATCCTGCTTATCATAAACAAATAGCTCGACTGTCTCGGTAAGTACATCCGCGTAAGTATATGAAACTTTTCGCTCTACTTTGCGTTCATTTAGTCTTACGACAAATATATTAGGGTATATGGATTCCAATACCCCTTCCCGCTCTATAATGCGATTTCTTCCCCGATTGGCTTTCAGTCTGATCTTGCTTCCCACGAAGAATTCTAAATCTTTTTTGATTTCGGAGATAGCCCTGGGAGAATTCAAACGATCACCTTCTTTATATCAATATACATACTATCATATACCACCGGGGGTATGATGTCAACAGTAAAATGTATAGTATATTAAAAAACGAAGGTAGTGTCAACATATTATTGAACAAAATTTATTGTCAAAAGAACCTTTCTCCTGACAGAAACTTACCCTTTTCGTGATTATGGAGCAAAAGCATTCAGCAGGCTGGCTATATCCATCAGACTTAGGTTCTCCGGTCTCAGATTTGATCCCAAACCCAGGACCTTCAATTTATTATCAGTTTCCTCTTTATTCACTCCAAAATACATGCTGGTAATATTTAGTATAGTCTTTCGCCTCTTTTGAAAGGCTGCGGTAATAAAGCTTTTAAATAACGCCTCGTTGCTAATAAATACTTTTTTGGGATGCTGTGGAACTATTCTCAAAACCACCGAATCAACTTCCGGTTTGGGGTGGAAACAATTGTGGGAAACATTCATGATGTGATGTACATCGGCATAGTAAGCTGTAGATAGAGTCAGTCTCCCGTACTCCTTAGTCCCGGGGACTGCCATAAGCCTTTCACCAACTTCTTTTTGCATCATCAAGGTGGCAGACTGCATATGAGGGCAATTTTCAAGTAATTTAAATATTATAGGCGTAGTTATATTGTAAGGAATGTTGGCGCATACTTGATATGGCATTATTTCCGGCAAGTCAAAAACTTTTTGCAATTCAGCCTCAATATCTACCTTGAGGATATCCTGAAAAAGGATTCTGATATTTGGCTGGTCAGCAGTTAGTGTATTAAGTATCGGTTCTAAACTGCTGTCTATCTCTATGGCCAACAATCCACGACAGCGAACGGCCAGTTTCTGAGTTAATCCTCCTAAACCCGGGCCAATTTCGACCAAGTACTGTTCGGGTGAAATCGCACAGGAATCTGCAATCTTGTTAAGAATGTTTCCATCTATAAGAAAATTTTGCCCCAGTCTTTTTTTTGGATACAGCCCATGCTGATGCATAATATTTCTTATTACAGAAGGAGAGGATCTATCTGGCATCCTTTTTACCTCGCTTAATTTAATGGCTCTATTATACACCAAAGGCGCTGAAAAAACCGGTCAGGGGAAATTGACCGGTTTCAGATGAGTAAGAATTAAGCTGCATTCTTCATTTACTGAGTACGTATCCCCTTATCTAACTCATTAATATCCTGGGCATAACTTTGCAGTGGCTGACCTTGTATAACCCCAGCAGCTACATCCTGTAATTTCTTTATCATATCAGGATTGGTAGTAACCAGTACTTCACTTACCTTCTGATCACTTTGCATAATTTTGGTCTTTACATCTTCTTTAACTTTGTTTTCAGTATTTTTGTCCTTCATGGCTGCATCATTCAGATTTAAACCTACCATTACAACTAATCGCCCGGATGTAACACTTGGTATTTCACCGGTTGGAGAGCTTATTCCGGAAATGTCTGAACCGGGTACATTGGTACTCCCTGTATTGGAGTTATTAGTCGTCCCGTTATTAGCAGGGCTAAGGTTTGGTACATTATTAGGGTCACTAGTGACATCTTGCGGACTCGCTGTTATGGTTGAGGAAACTACCACCGTAGCTTTTTGCACCCCATTCACACTCATGGCTAGATTGGAAAAGTTACTGGCCATTATTCTTTTTTCAGAGTCTGAAGTCTGCTCCACACCACTATTGGGCGAAGTTTCTGGTCCTGGTTTTTGAGCAGTCTTGCCGCAACCGCTGACCAACACTGCCATCGTTAATAAAACACATAAAAATATTGCCGTTATCTTTTTCAAAAGTTTTCACACCTCCACATTCTTTGACCTAGATATAGTTTTCAAAAAATAAGGTAATTTCACACTAAGTAAAATATGGTAAATAAAAAACAGGGGCCTATCACTTAATAAGCCCCTGTTCGCAAATCTAAAATTAATGGATTTGCACTAACTCCGGTTTGCTGTCTATTATGGTTTTAAGGCAGTATATAGACTTTCACCGTTTTGCGTCCCCAATTTACGGCCTGGGAATGTTCCTCCAAAAATACATCGATGACATTGCCCTTAATTGCACCGCCAGTATCAGCAGCCCAGGCATAGCCATATCCTTCAATATACATCTTGCTGCCAAGGGGAATCACGGTCGGATCGACCGCTACCATACCCACCGCTGGATTATAACCGGTGGCTGTGCGTGAGCCTGTGTAGGTGTAGGCTGTAGCTTGCATATAAAGAGCTTCTCTGAAATCAAGACGTTCGCCGCCACGGGAAACCGAGGTAATATTGCCCATAGCTATGACCTTGTTTACTGGTTGAACCAGGGTTTCCATTTTGACTATTTCTCGCTTGGCTTCCTGACCGTTATAGTAAGTTACCAACGTAGTATTGCGAGCTACACCATTCTTCCCAGATTTCAATGTTTTGGTCAAACCTTTTTCCAGGGTGGAATCAGTTGTTTTTTCCACTTGATAGGGCATTTCTTCATCTTGAGTCATTTCTTTTTGCGTTACCCGTATCAACTCAATTTCCTGCTCCGGAACCACCATTGCCACAGGTAAGGTTTTTACAATGTCTTTTTCTCCCAGTTCAAATCCAGCCAGGGCTATGGCCTCTTTTACGGTAACCGGGGTGGTATTAATTTCCCGGGTTACTCCATCTGCCATTACTTTTACATTAAATGCCCTGGTAACTATTATCTGCATGTTTTTCTTGACTGCAGTATCCCTGGAGGGCTGCACTGAATCTACTGCCTCAAGATGAATTTGGTTCTGGTCTAACACATCTCCTACAGTCCCTGAAAATATTACCCTACTTCTAATTAAATTACCATCAACCTCAATAGTAACCGGCTTTTGTATTGCAAAAGCCAAACTGCCTAAAAGCAAACCTAGAGTCAGTATGCTGGTTATCAAGAAAGATCCTTTCTTTGACCAGACAATACTCATAGAATTCCCCCTTATTCAATATCCCCCGCAAGAAAAATATTGAAGTACTTTATTTTATGCATAAGCTTCAGATAATGTCAAAGTTATGACTGTAATTATGGCTCCCCTTCAATATTTTTCCATATAAAAGAAAAACACAGTTGTTAATATTATTATCCAACTACGTTAATTTTATTCCTCTATAAGTATTTTTTTTGTTGAAAGAGAGATATTACCAAAAAAAAATTAGGGCCTCAGACCGTCAAAAAAGGCTAATAGCTGCGTTAATTCGGAAGGTCCGTTCAATCAACGTACCTCAGTACGTCTCAATCACGGACCTTCCGATTGCCTTGCTGCTTAACAACATTATTCGTTCGTGAAACGAACATCAGTGGTGCCCTTGGGTGCCTTTTTTGCTCGCTCTGGCAGGGTGTCGCCTTTTTCGACACCCTGCCTCAGGGCCGTAAAGGCCCTAATTCTCTTAAATATTCCAGTCAAGGATAATTTCAATCTTTGATTCCATACACCCTTCTCGCATTGCGCCCGGTCAGATATGCAACTTCATCCGGATGCTGTCCCCTCAACTCCGCCATTTTCTCAACAACATAATGTACCTGAGCGGGCTCATTTATCTTGCCCCGTAATGGCTCAGGAGTTAGATAGGGACAGTCCGTCTCCACTAAAAGTCGGTCTATGGGAATTTTTGCAGCTACTTCCTGCGATTTTCGAGCATTTTTGTAGGTCAAGGGCCCGGCAAAAGATATATAGAAACCTTCTTTAATAGATTCTATAGCCAATGGCAGGTTACCTGAGTAACAGTGCATAATCCCACCATTTCTACCTGCTTTATATTTCTTAACAATGTCTATTACATCCTGATTGGCTTCCCGGTCATGAATTACTATAGGTTTACCAATTTCATGGGCGAGTTTGATCTGCTCTATAAATGCTTCCTTCTGCTTATCACGCGGCGATAGGTCGCGATAATAGTCTAGCCCGATTTCCCCGATTGCTACCACCTTGGGATCTTTGGCCAAATCTCTGAGCTTGTTCAGTACCTCCGGGGTTAGGGTTTTAGCATCATGGGGATGAACTCCTACAGCAGCATATATCTGTTTGTATTTGCGAGCTAATAACACGGCCTCTTGGGAAGATGGCAAATCGTAACCCACACAGGTTATCATTTCGACTCCAGCTTCCCGAGCCCGATGTAGAATATTGTCGATATCACTCCGCAATTTTTTGTCTTGTAAGTGGGCATGGGTATCAAATATCAAAGTAACGTTCCTCCTATTTCACCCGGTTGCCCGACGCAATATCTTTGGTCACGGTCAAGACATCCACAAATTGTTCATCAGAAGCCGCTAGGATCATCCCCTGTGACATTACCCCTCTCAATTTGGTTGGTTTAAGGTTGGCCAGCAGAACTACTTTCTTGCCCACCATTTCTTCAGGGGTATAGTGCAGAGCAATACCTGATACCACCGTACGTTCTTCATCTCCCATTTTTACCGTCAGTATCAGAAGTTTATCGGCTTTCTTCATCTTTTCACAGGCAATTACTTCCGCTACCCGCAGATCAAGTCTCGCAAAATCTTCAATACTTATATATCCATCTTCCACTTCGGTTTTTTCTATTTCAATCTGCGGCTCGGTTATCAGTGCAACCGGTTCTTTTTTCTCTTCCTCCCCCAGGGTTTTTAGATCAATACGGGGAAAAAGCGATTCACCTTTCGTCACCTGGGTTCCAGCTTTGGCCATTCCCCAGATCCCAGCTTCGTCCCACTTAACTTCTTCTATTTTATCCCATAAGCCCAGTTGCTGATTAGCCCTCTCCATAAGGGTGGGCATAGTCGGTGCTGTCAAAATCAGGGCAATACGGATACATTCCATCAAATTATACATAACTGTCGCCAGCCGTCCGGTCTGGCTCTCCTCTTTGGCCAGCACCCAGGGAGCGGTCTCATCAATATATTTATTGGCGCGCGATACTAGTCTAGCGGCTGCATGCAGGTAGCCTGAAAAATCCATTTTTTCTAGTTTAGCAGTAGCTTCAAGGTAAACCTGTCCGGCAAACGCCTGTATTTCATCATCAAGAGCTACGCTGGTACGCGCTTCTGGTATGACTCCCCCGAAATATTTGATAATCATTGCTATCGTGCGGCTGACTAAGTTACCCAGATCATTGGCTAAATCGGCATTAATCCGGTTTACCAATATTTCTTCCGAATAAGTGCCATCCTGCCCAAAACTCAGTTCCTTAATCAGGTAATACCGCACTGCGTCAACACCATATTTCTCTACCAGTATGCGGGGATCTATTACATTGCCTTTTGATTTGGACATCTTCCCCCCCTCCAGCATTATCCAGCCGTGGGCCATAACCTTTTTAGGCAAGGGCAGGTCTAAGGCCATTAACATGATAGGCCAGATAATAGCATGGAAACGTATGATATCTTTAGCCATCAGATGTACATCAGCCGGCCAGTATTTCTTGAATGTTTCCTCATCTTGCAGATATCCTACGCCGGTGAGGTAGTTTATGAGGGCATCAAACCACACATACACCACATGATTGCTGTTGAAGGGTACCGGTATCCCCCACTTAAAAGTGGTTCGAGATACGCATAAATCTTCCAGCCCGCTTTTTATAAAATTTACCACCTCGTTACGTCTTGATTCGGGTTGAATAAAATCAGGGTGGCTATCAATATGCTCCAGCAGCCGCGGGGCATATTTGGACATATTGAAGAAGTAGCTTTCTTCTTTCAATAGTTCAACATCACGTCCGCAGTCAGGACATTTTCCTTCTAACAGCTGCCTTTCGGTAAAAAAGGTTTCACAAGGACTGCAATACCAACCCTCGTATTGCGACAAAAATATATCTCCCTGCTCATAAACTCGGGTGAATATCTTTTGCACGACATCTTCCTGCCGCTTTTCAGTGGTTCGAATAAAATCAGTATTTGAAATCAGCAAGGCCTTCCATAATTCGCGGATATTAACTACAATCCCGTCTACATAAGCACTAGGTTCCATACCCTTTTCCCTGGCTGCACGCTCTATTTTTTGACCATGCTCATCTGTACCCGTCAGGTAAAAAACGTCATAGCCCTGCATACGCTTGAAACGAGCCATACAGTCAGCTGCGACTGTAGTGTAGGCATGTCCAATATGTAAGTTGTCGCTGGGGTAATAAATAGGGGTCGTAATATAATAGCTCTTTTTGTTCTGCATTTTTTGTCCCTCCATTTTTCAATGAGTGCTTGCGCGAATTGAGCGCCAAAACGCGGGCGCTATAGCGCCTTCCTTTCGCGTTTTGTGTGCATCGCGCCGCGAGCGTTTTATCAAACGTCTCCTCAGTCGGGGAACCTACTCGCCACTGAGGATAAATTCGGTTTATCCCCCACCTATAGAGGTAGGAGTCTTACGAGGCGTTTGATAAACAATTCTTCAGGTATATTCTGTATAGTTTACCACAAAAAGCAGTTCTTATCCTCTAACTCCACAACCTAGATTGTCGAAAATTTGGAATAATTTATTAGTTATTTTGTATAATTTGTTGAAATTAGCTTGACTTTTTCTACCAATTCTGGTATCTTTTCATTGGGATTGGTATTTTAAGAAAGAGGAGGGAAAAGCTATGATGAAATCAACCGGTGTTGTAAGAAGAGTGGACGAGCTGGGCCGCATCGTGATTCCTATTGAATTAAGACGTACTATGGGAATAGAAGAGAAAGATGCGTTGGAGATCTATGTCGACAGCGAAAAGATAATACTTAAGAAGTATGAACCGGCTTGCATCTTCTGCGGTAATGCCGAGGATGTAGCTATTTACAAAGGTAAAAATATGTGTAAAAGCTGTCTAACCGAACTGGCCAAACAAATCGTCTAATTTTAAATTACTCTTCAATAGAGTATCCCAAAAATTGTTTATAAATTGTCGATTTTTTGATCTTATACTCCAGGGCTTTCATTTTGAAAGCCTCTTTTTTATCCACTCCGCTTTTTATCAATTCTGCTGTCTCCTGAACAATCTGCTCCAAATCGATTGGCCCCTTCTCTTCCTCCTGAACAGGAATTACTAGACATATTTCCCCTCGTGGTGGATTTCCCTCATAATGATTTTTCACGTCAGTTACCGAACCCTGTCTGACTTCCTGGTGTATCTTGGTAAGCTCCCGAAATACAGCGATAGGATGTTTCTCGCCCATAACCGCAGCAATCTGCTCAAGCGTATCTATCAGGCGATGGGGTGCCTCATATAGAATAACTGTCCGAGGCTGTTTTTTTAAACTCTCTAACATTTCATGTCGTTTTCCCTTTTTAGAAGGTAGAAATCCTATAAACACAAAGGAGGAACTATCCAGCCCGGAAATTGCCAAAGCGGCCGTACAGGCCGACGGCCCGGGAATGACTTCTATCTCTATCCCCGCCGCGATAGCCTCGCGTATTAATCCCTCGCCGGGGTCTGATATAGTGGGCATCCCTGCATCTGATACCAGGGCAATACTGCTGCCTCGAGCCAACTCTTCCAAAATATACTGTTCCTTCTGGGGACTGCTATGCTCATGATAACTGATTAGTTTGTTTTTAATCTTATAACGATTTAATAGTTTAATAGTGTGACGGGTGTCTTCACAGGCAATTATGTCAACCCGGCGCAGAGTCTTCAATAATCTGATACTGACGTCCTCCAGGTTTCCTATAGGCGTCCCGCACACATACAGTTTTCCGCTCATTTATTACCCCCACAAAGTTGCGTGTTCAATTCGTTCAATTTGGGGACGGTTCTTGAATTGAATCAGCATTTCTTAAGTATCTTACAGACTAATGACTGCGATACTCCTCCGCACAATTGTCCTATTTCTCTTAAATTTAATGATGAATTTTTCCTAATTTTCAGTATAATCTCATTGCGAAGTTCCCTATCCACTCGTAAATCACTCTCTTTTATGTCTCTCTCGGCTAATTCCTGTTTTACCATTTCTTTTGCCTCATTATAGCTATCGATAAATGTTCCATTTTCATTTAAATATAGTACTTTGTCTTCATCAATATCAATTATCTCCATTTCAGGCATATATTTCATAACGTATTTAAAGTATTCATTTACTGCTGTTCTCTTTTCTGAAGAGAATATTCCTAGTATTTTATCTGGGTCAACTAGTTCCAATCTTTCAGTTTCCCGACCTAAATAGTAATTCATACTGCTCCAATTATAAGCTTCGGGGGTTTTTGCGATACCTGCTTTAACAGGGTTATTATGTATATAAGCACTGACCGCTATAAGGTAATCATCTTTTTCTATTAACTGACTTTTAAAACGGTCTTGAAACAAATGACCTACCCTGTTGTGAACATGATTGAAATAATAAGCATAGCTGATATTTATGCTCTTTATAATTTGTGAAATATCATTTCCGTTGTCATATATCAGCAAATGCACATGATTATCCATCAGGCAATAGGCTTCAAGGCAAAAATTATATTTCCTTTTTGCATTTTCCAGGGTATTTAGGAACCTTACCCTGTCAAATTCTGTTAGAAATATATTCTTGCGTTCATTGCCACGTTGTATTATATGATAGGTTTGAAATTCACTTTTTTCCCGAGCAATTCTAGGCATGATTTTTCTCCAATAACTTTTTTGTTTAGTTATAGTATCAAAAATTCAATTCAAGAACCGTCCCTATATTTACTTATTTACTTCTCGTAAAGCTGATTGATTTCATCGCTATATTCGCCGGGTTTTTGATATATTACTAAAGGTGGGAGAATATTTAATCTCCCCGGTCGGTTTTTTATCCCTTCCAGTAAAAACAGTGTTGCATTGCGTTCCATGAAGGAGTGAACCAGGCGCAGCCTTTTTAGATATAGTTTGTGACTTCGAAAGATTCCCATTGCCTCCTCCATGCGTTCGGCACGATGAATAATAACCATTTTGCCTCCCTGTCCCAGCAGATATGCCCCTTTGTGGACGAGCTCCTCCAGATTGAGGTTTACCTCATGACGAGCAATGGTCTCTTCCATATTGCTGCTCAGAGAGCCTTCACCTATCTTCCAAAAAGGGGGGTTGCTTAAGACCAGCTCAGCACTTCCCCCCGCTAAGGTTCTGTCAATTTCTTTTATATCCGCTTGAATAATTTCTATTCTATGCTCCAACCTATTCAGGTGGACACTTCGCCTGGCTCTTTCCACCATGGAGGGCTGGAGTTCAACGCCCGTTATCCGCAGGTTAGGTGCTCGGGCCGCCAGTAAGAGCGGAATCACCCCGCTGCCGGTACCTAGATCAATTACTTGGCTTACCCCGGTGAGTTCCGGGAAATGCGTCAACAAAACTGCATCCAGGGAGAAGCGATAACCGTGAGCGGCCTGGATAAGTTTCATATCGCCCAATATCAGATCATCAAGGGTCTCATTTATATTAAGAACTTCTCTCCTATCGGCCACTGAATTTACTCCTTATTCATAAATGCCATGCAGAAAATACATCCATCTTGACGCGGCTCCCCATATGCCACCGGACAGACATGGTAACCTTCATTATATATCCTGCCCAGCTGTTCATAACCCTCGCCTTGCAGTTTTATCATCTCGGAATCCTGCCGCCTGAGTTGCGGGGGCTCAGTAACCGCCTCATTTTCCAAACGGGTTACCCGCTCTTTAAGATCACCCAGTTCAAGAATCAATTCCCGGATCAATACCTTCAATTCTTGTACCGTTTTTTCCATTTTTTGCTCCCTCCGCCTTCTTGCAATCGTACATTTCCGACTCGTATTTGAGGCAGCACATTAAACGCCCACAAATACCGGATATTTTGGTAGGATTGAGGGAGAGTCGCTGCTCTTTAGCCATTTTGATGGAGACCGGCGCAAATTCCCCCAGGAAATTATTACAGCATAAGATTCGACCGCAGGTACCGATCCCTCCCAGCATCTTAGCCTCATCTCTAACTCCTATTTGCCTGAGTTCAATCCTTGTCTTGAAAATTGATGCCAGATCTTTCACCAGTTCACGAAAATCAACCCTACTCTCGGCGGTAAAATAGAAAATTATTTTACCCATATCAAAAGTGTATTCCACATCTATTAATCGCATCGGAAGGTTGTGGGTTCTGACTTTCTCACGACATATTTCCAACGCTTGTGCTTCCTTCTCTTTGTTCTGCCGGTAAATTTTTTTATCTTCTTCATTAGCCTTGCGACTGACCTTCTTCAACGGCAACACCAATTGGTCTTCCCTAACATCGCGTTTATTAATAGCTACTTCACCATACTCCACCCCGCGAACCGTTTCCACTATAACCGCATCTCCTAATTGCAATTCCAGATCAGCACTATCAAAATAATATATTTTACCGGCGGATTTAAATCTAACCCCTACTACCACTGCCAAAGATATAACCTCCTCTAGAGTTGTTCAATTGCATATCTATAATTCTTGTTTCAATTTTCATATCTATCTTCTGCCTGTCCCTTCTTATTTTAAAGCATCATAAAGCTGATAGGAAATGTTAATACTCAACAACAGCGAGCTAACCGGACCATGATATTGTTTTCTCAGTTCATCAATTCTCACCAGAGCAGTTTTTACCCGTTCCGGATCCAGTTTCCTAAATTTTTCATACAGCTGTCGGTTGTTTTCCACTACTAAAAACTCCTGCTTACCCGTCATCTGAAATATATATATATCCCTCAGAAGTGCAGTCAACAGCCCCGTCATCATGGCTGGCTTTTGTTCTATCTGTTCAGCACATTTAAATATTTCAATATCTTTGCCGGCAGACAGATCTTGAACGATGGCACGGGCATTCCCCCATAGCTCCTCAAGTCCTTCTTCTTCTGCCAGTTGGATTGCGGCAGCGATGCTGCCCTGCCCCAACCTAGCCAGATGCCCGGCACGCTCAGCCTCAATTCCCCGCTGGCGCAGGCTGTTGCTCACGGCAACCTCAGTTGCCGGTGAGAATCTAACCAGCTGACAGCGTGACACGATAGTCTCCATCAAGTTCTGTTCATCCGTTACCAGAATTAAAACGGCATGTCCGGGCGGCTCTTCCAGGGTCTTTAAGAGCGCATTGGCAGCAGGCAGACTTAAAAGATGGGCCTCATTAATAACAACCACCCTTCGAGCAGCCCGGTACGGTTTTAGTGCCAACCAGGGCTCCATCTCACGGTTAATCTGTTCGATGCCGATTAAAGCTTTTTTCTCTATCTTTTCGATGCTCATAAAGTCAGGATGGGCTTTTTCCCTTAAGTAGATTTCGCCTTCGGGATCCACAGCCAGAATAATCGCCTCGGCAAAAGCCCGAGCGGTGGTTTTCTTGCCTACTCCGGCCGGACCTACAAATAGGTAAGCATGGTTTATCCTAGTCGTCTCCAAAGCCCGGCGCAGAACCTGCAGGGCCTTATTCTGTCCTATAATCCCTTTAAAACAATCCATCTTACCATCCTTGTCATAAGGTATTAACTCAGCGACGGAGGAAGAGAACGAATAGCCGCTGATATCGCTGATTTATTATGATTGTCGCTGATCTTTTAACGGTAATAAGATTACCGAGGTATTAGGGTATTGTTTTGAAATGATCTTATTGGAACCAACTGTCTCGGCTCAATCACTACAATAACACCTTGTACGGAGTATTTATTTTTCTAAAAGCTTATTGAAAATATTAGAAAATCAGCGCCCGAAGGGTCAGCGATATCAGCGGCTATCGTTCCCTTCTTCCGTCGAGGTATCCGTTATCGGCGAGTTTCCCATTTTTCCCCTCATCTATCAACTGCGAAGTTTAGCCTCGATATATTTCATGGCTTCGTGTACAAGAACTTCGGGGGCTAGTCTGGCATCCAGCAATTTGATACGCCTTGATTCCTTTTCTTGCAGTTTTAAGTAGCCAGCCCGGATACGCTCCTGAAACTCCAAGCCTTCTTGCTCTAACCGATCCGGTGCATCTTTGCTCCGTCTATTTTGCCCTTCCATCGGATCTATATCCAGCAATAAGGTTACATCCGGCGTTAAACCCCCGGTGCAAATACGGTTCAAGTCTTCCAGGAATTCCAAATCTAATCCCCGGCCATAGCCTTGATAGGCAATGGTTGAATCAAGGTACCTGTCTGCTATGATTAGTTTGCCCTCAGCTAAAGCGGGACGGATTACCTCCTCCACCAACTGACTGCGGGCGGCCGCATAGAGCAAGGCTTCGGTTTTTCCTATTATACCATCATTGTGCACATCCAGGAGCATGTCCCTTATCTTTTCAGAGATAACCGTACCTCCCGGCTCTCTAATTCCGATTACTTGATACTGGTTGCTCATAAGAGCCAGCAACTTCTCCTTCAATGTGGTTTTCCCGCAGCCATCAATTCCTTCCAGACTTATAAATACTCCTCTAGTCTGCATGGTCCTCTCCCTCTTCTCCTATTCTATAACTCTAATATATTCTAAATCCGGTTCCTCGGGCCCTTGAATACGTGCGCCAATTCTTTGCAAGTAACAAAGATAGTCCCATGCCTCATCTGTTATAAGCTCTCCTGGTATCAGGCAGGGTATCCCGGGCGGGTATGCGGCCACCAGCTCTCCAGCCACACGGTTCCGGCATTCGGCTAATTTTACTTTCTCGGTAGCGGCAAAAAATGCCTGACGAGGGCTCAGTATAATTTGTGTCATAGGCGGCAGGCAAACCTGATGCGGTTCTAAACCGACCGCAGGATAACGGCTGGCTACATCTTTTAGAGCTAAGTAGAATTGCTCCCAATCTGCCCGTTCATGAAGAAGAGAAAACATAGCCAGGATTAGATTCTGGTCTTCTAATTCCACCTGAATATGATATTCTTCCCTCAACAGTTTTCCGAGCTGATAACCGCTCAGGCTCAGCCCTTGGACTCCTATCAAAACTTTTAAGGGGTCAACCGCCTTTACCCCGGGGCTATTTAATAATTCATCACCATAACATATTATCCCCTTGATTTTATCCATTTTGTTTTTGAATTCGCGAGCATACTCCAGGGATCGTTCCAGGTAAAAATGTCCCTCTCTCTCCATAAAATCGCGGGCCAAATCAATCGAAGCCATTATCGGATATGATGGACTGGTAGTTGTTAAAATATTATAGGCGGTCAACAATCGGCCATAGTTCACAAAGCCTTCCCCCAGATGAAGGCAGGAGCCCTGGGTCAAAACTGGCCAAGTTTTATGCAGTCCGCTTACCACGGCAGCAGCTCCAGCCTTTAATGCCGGGGTTGGATAAAGCGGGTGAAAAGGGAAATGTGCTCCATGGGCTTCATCTACAAACAGTATTTTCCCCCATCTTCTAACTATGGCGGCAATCCCAGCGATATCACAGCAAGTTCCATAATAGCTCGGACTGGTAACAAATATGGCCCCCACATCATTATGCAGATGTAGTAAATCCTCTATCTCTTCCGCCCTGACCCCCAGAGCAATCCCCAATTCCGGGTGCAGCTCGCAAGGTATGTATATGGGCATGGCTCCAGATAACACCATGCCCCCATAAAATGACCGGTGGGCGTTTCTGGGTACCATTATCCGTTCATTATCTTCTAAACTCATAAACAGTGCCTGAACGCCTGAAGTCGCTCCATTAAGCAGGAAAAAACTAACTGCCGCTCCACAGGCTGAGGCGAGCATTTTCTGCGCTCTAGCGATTATCCCCTGGGCAAGATGCAAATCATCTAATCCCGCGACTTCAGTGAGATCAATACCAGCCAGCGCTTCCAGCTCTGCCGCAAACACTCCTTTGCCTCCAACATGACCAGGCATATGCAGTCGCAGTCCTTTTTCTTCCATATATGTTTTTAGTGTATTGTAGACAGGAGTCTGCTGTGACAATCTGCTTATTCCTTCCTGATGTAACAAGTACTGCTTTTAATTGTATATTAAATAGCTCTCCTTAGGAAAAAAAAGCGCTCTATGCGCTTATTTTAGTATCTGTTTAATTTTCTCTAAGATTTTCTGGTAATTTATCGAATCCATATCACTATGAATTAACTGCTGTTCACACGTTGTACAAATAAAGGCTTTTTTCAGCCTTATCCCACCCCGTATGCCGCCAGAAGGAACCTGTTCACATAATATACAACGGGGTAACAAGATGCCTCTTTGAACATCATGCGGGGCTATCGGTACAGATGCTTTGCTCATATCCGCAAGCCAACTTTCTTTTTTTTATTAGTATTACCCCTTTTTCTGGTAATACTCCCCATTTTGGATTCATATTTGTACCTTAAGTTATGCCAATTATCATCATCCGGTTACTAAATACATTTCATTTTAATAAGAATGCAATATACAACTGCTTTCCTTGGGCAAGCTATATTATACTAATCATGTGAGGTGAGTTTATGTTGCAGGTGATCGCAGCAGATATCGCCGCCAGGGGTGGCAGAGCCTTCTATGTGGGCGGATATGTCCGTAATCACATAATGAAAATCGACCCTGCTGATGGCGAAGATATTGACATAGAGGTCTATTTTCTTGGTATGGAGGAACTTCAATCCTTATTATCTCACTATGGAACCACGCGGATGGTCGGCAAGTCCTTCCCGGTTTTTAAAATAAGCGGTCACCAGGAATGGGATTTTACCCTGCCCTTAAAGCCTGATATCTCATTCGCAGAAGCCTGTGCTAGACGAGATTTTACCATGAATTCGATGATGATGGATGTCCTAACCGGAGAAATAACAGATTTCTACGGGGGAAGGAATGACATTGGCAAGCAAATTGTTAAGCATACCAGTCCGACTGTATTTGCCCTGGACCCACTAAGGGTTTACCGCGCCGTAAGTTTTGCCGCTCGCTTTGATTTTGCTATTGACCCTGAAACGATAGAACTTATTATCCAGGCGAATCTAAGCAGTATTAAACGCGAGAGAATATTCGAGGAATTAAAAAAGCTCCTAATGTTATCACCACAGCCATCCATTGGATTGCGCTATTTGCATAGAACCGGAATATTGGAGCGAATGCATCTTCTGCTTTTCCAGCTAATAGCTTGTGAGCAATCTCCCCAGAACCATCCTGAAGGTGATGTCTGGGAGCACACCCTCCTGGTAGTAGACCAGGCCGCCCGCTTGAAAGCCAGATCATCAAATCCTGAAGCTCTGATGTTTGCCGCCCTGGTACATGATATAGGCAAACCATTGACTAGCAAGGTAAACGGGAATAAGATCACTACCTACGGGCATGATGTACTGGGTGAAAAGCTTGCCCGCTCTTTTCTACAGGAATTAACCCACAACCGAACCCTAATTAATGAGGTAGCCGTACTAGTCAGAGAACATATGCATCCAGTTTTGCTTTATAAAGATCGGCAGCATGTTACGGACAAGGCTATAAGAAAATTAGTTGACCGGGTAAACCTGAAAGAATTACTCTTGATAGCCGAAGCTGATTTGATGGGCAGAAATGTTGAGAGAGACTTCGATGTTATCAGGACGTGGTTTATGGACAAAGTCTTCAGCCTGGGACTTGATCCTGATAAGAGAATCGAGCCACTGGTTCAGGGTCGAGACCTTCTAAAATTAGGGTTTCAACCTGGACCTGCTTACACCAGAACCCTTGCTGATGCCTTTGAACTACAGCTGGAAGGAAAAACTAAAGAAGCGATCCTGGAACAAGTTCAAGGTTACAAACTCCATTAATTGCCTTCCATTGACTTGTAATATCTATTTGATATCATATAGATATATACTTAAATGAGGAGGCTGTTTCAATGGAGGAACGAGAGGTATGGAAGTTTAACGGTTTTCTAGCGCTATTCACGGCACTGCTATGTATGTTGCTGACCATTTATTTCGCTATTCAGGTTCAGATTACACTGGGAGTCTTGAGTCTCCTAATCGCCCTCATCATCTGCAGTTCAATAACGATAGTTCAACCTAATCAAGCTCGGGTGGTCACATTTTTCGGACGCTATCTAGGCAGCATCAGGGAAAACGGACTGTGGATGACTGTTCCATTATCATTGCGAACCGTCGTCTCCCTGCGGGTAAGCAATTTTAACAGCAAAACCCTAAAGGTAAATGATGTGGAAGGTAACCCGGTGGAGATTGCGGCTGTAGTAGTATTCCGGGTAATTGATTCCGCTCGGGCTATTTTTGATGTATCTAATTACGAACAGTTTGTGGAAATTCAAAGTGAAACTGCCCTGCGTCATGTAGCAACTAAGTATCCTTATGATAATTATGGTGAAGAAGGGTTTTCTTTACGAGGGAACGCAGAAGAAGTAGCAGCGGAGTTAACTCGTGAATTACAGGATCGCCTGGCTCTGGCCGGGGTGGAAGTTATGGAGGCACGCTTGACTCATCTGGCCTATGCTACGGAAATCGCCAGTGCCATGCTACAGCGGCAGCAGGCCTCAGCCATCCTGGCTGCTCGGCAGATTATCGTAGACGGGGCGGTCGGTATGGTACAGATGGCCCTGGTCCGCCTGGAAGAAGATGGTATCCTGGAACTGGATCAAGAGCGTAAGGTAGCTATGATTAACAATCTTTTGGTAGCAATTATTTCCGAGCGTGGCGCCCAGCCGATATTGAATACCGGCAGCCTCTATTAAACGGCGGGTTAAGTTTATGGCAGGCACTAAAAAAGGCTTTCCCCTCCGTATAGACCCGAAAATCTATGAAGCTTTGGAAAAATGGTCTCAGGACGAATTACGCAGCGTAAACGCCCATATTGAATACCTTTTGCGTGAAGCCCTGAAACAAACGGGAAGATTACCTCTTCAGAACAAAGATTCCAAAAAATACCAATCATTAGAATCCTAAAGCTAACAATGTAACAAGGGGCCGATTCTCCTTTACACCCAGAAAAGCGTATCAGGAGAACCGGCTCCTTTTCATTTTGCATATTATTACATCCAGTAATTACTTGGCGATTCTATGCTTTTTATGTAAAGCACGCTTGACATGTTTTAGCTTATTGTATAAAATTAATTGTAAAGCTCCCTTTACAATTGGAGGTGAATTAATTGGAAAATCGACTGCGCGAATTGCGGGAGCAAAATGGTTTTACCCAGGAAGATCTGGCTGCTCGGGTAAATGTATCCCGCCAAACTATTATTTCTTTGGAAAAAGGGAAGTACAACCCTTCCATTATTCTTGCTTATAGACTGGCCCAGATATTTCATTTGCCGATTGAAGCAGTATTCGTTTTTGAAGCAGGAGAGGAGTAATTATTATGAAAACTAAAAACCGTGATTTTTTACGTTATATTGTGTTATTTTTATTATTCAGTATTGGTATGTGGCAGAACATAAGCGGTAATATCTCTTATGGCAGCGGGTTAATGGGGGGAGCCATCTCCGTTTTTATTGCTATTACCCTAAAGCAAAGGAAGCTTCGAAAGTTGGAGGCACAGGGCCTAAACACCTATGATGAGCGGGCCTGGTTCATAGCGGGGCGAGCCGCCTATTTTACCTATTTAACTTTTGCTCTGGGCAGCGCTTTTACTGTCTTGCTAGGATCAATCTGGGGACCCCATATCTTGGTAAACCCCTATAATTTTCTAGGTATATGCTTAAGTCTATTAGTATTTCTCTATATCTGTTTTTACTATTATTTCAACCGAAAACTATAACCCCTGCGCCAACCCAGATTGACTTTAGGCAAAACTTTTACATTCTTACACTTAAAATGGAATATCTAATCTATCGAAAGTGAGGTTTAAATATGAATGCTGATAAATACATTAAGAGACAAGTCCTTAGCTACTCTGCAATGTTGGTAATTGGTCTAGCTGCCTTATTTACAGGTTATATTCTAAAGTATGAAACCCGGGTGATGAGCGGAATTGTTTTTGGTTTTCTTCCGGTTGGTATTGGTGGTCTATTAATAATGCTTTATTCCCGCAAGAACCCTAAAATGTATCGTAATATTGAAATGGAGGCTGATGAAAGAAACATTTTTATTAGAAACAAAAGCGGGGCTTCTGCCTTCTGGATCTCCTTCTGGTATGTCGGTGCATTAACCCTTTTTTCAACTTCATTAGGTATTTCACCAAATCAGGTAGGTTTTTACACCCTGATTTTTATGTCAATTATTTATTTTCTAATGCTGTTTATTAATATAAGCAAATACTAAAGTAACGCGTCAATCGAGAAACCGCCCTGTTAATTACGGTTTATCACAATAGAAAGCTTAGGGAAATACAACTTTCCCTAGGCTGAAGTTCCTTATACTAATTAAGGCTTACAACGGTCTATTGGCCGGTCTTAAGCAGGTCACGGATTTCTGCCAGCTATAACTCTTGATTACTGGACTTGGGTCTTCCACTACTATTATTTCTACCTGTTTGCCGCGGTTGAGAGCCTTCAATTCCTGCCTCATCAATAACAAACCTCCTTTAATTTGATTAATTATTGCACTTCCAAGTAAATCAATAGAATTTGTAACAACATAATGTATTGCTACCATTTGGTTCATTATTAGGAAATATCAAAAACTATTAACCAAATCAAGCCCCAAATTGTTTCCTTCCTTATAATATCTTTTATTATGGCTAAAATACTTAAACAGCCCGATGATCAAACTGTGAAACTCCAACTCAAGCTTACCGCCATGTTGACAGATTTATTTAGTTTTCTTATAGTATTGGGAAGCTAATCAAAAGGAGTGGTATATGATGGAAAATGAAAACAAGATTTTAGCGTTTTTTAAGCAAGAGGCTAAACCGCTTAGCTCTAAAGAAGTAGCTGAATTGTCTGGTATTGATAAAAAGGAAGTCGACAAGATCATTAAGAAACTTAAGGCTGGGGATAAACTGGACTCCCCCAAGAAATGTTATTACCAGATTAAATAATTAAAAAGCTGATAACAGGATTAAAGATCGAGGCGAAAAGCTTTTGTCAATGGCGTGAAAGGAGCGTTAGAGTGCTCCTTTTTTCACATGCTATTATTAACATTTTCCTGATGTATACAAAATTATATCGCGCAAAAGCTTTCCTATTTACTTTATAATATATTCTAATTACTTATAATTATTTTGTGTGGATGATCTACAATCCATAAATTACCATTAACAGTATTTAATAAGGAGTTGACTACATAATGGAAGAAATCAGTATTCAGAGAAATCAAAATCCCAAGCCCAAACCTGATCAATCAGCGCTCGGATTTGGACAACTCTTTACAGACCACATGTTTGTCATGGATTACGAAGAGGGAAAAGGATGGCATAGCCCGCGTATCATCCCTTACGGGCCTATGGAACTAGATCCTTCAATAATGGTTGTACATTATGGTCAGGCTACTTTTGAAGGTTTGAAGGCTTACAAAACTGCAAACAAACAGATCCTGCTATTCCGTCCCTATGCCAACATGGAACGGATGAATATCTCCAATGAACGTCTCTGCATCCCGGCTCTGGATGTAGATTTTGCAGTAGAAGCAATCAAAAAACTGGTTGATGTTGATCAAGATTGGATTCCGGAAGCCGAGGGTACTTCCCTCTATATACGTCCTTTTATTTTTGCCACCGATCCCTACTTAGGCGTACGGCCTTCCCATACCTACCACTTCGTTGTAATTCTATCTCCGGTGGGAGCCTATTATCCTGAGGGCATTAATCCGGTTAAAATCTTCGTTGAAGATACTTATGTCCGGGCGGTAAAAGGCGGCTTAGGTTTTACCAAGACGCCAGGCAACTACGCTGCCAGCCTCAAAGCTCAGGAGGTAGCCAAAGCCAAAGGTTACACTCAGGTTTTATGGTTGGATGGCGTTGAGAAAAAATACATCGAAGAAGTAGGTACCATGAACGTATTTTTCAAAATAAACGGCGTAGTGATTACCCCAGCCCTGGAAGGAAGCATTTTAGCCGGCATAACCCGCGATTCTACTATTAAACTTCTCAAACACTGGGGAGTTCCAATCGAAGAAAGACGGATTAGCATTGATGAGATATATGAAGCACAGGCGCAGGGGAACCTTGATGAAGCATTCGGTACCGGAACAGCAGCGGTAATTTCACCTATTGGTGAATTGAACTATGAGGGGAATGTAATATCGATCAACAATGGTAACATAGGGGAGACATCAGCCAGGATATACAATACGATTACCGGCATACAGAACGGTATTCTTGAAGATACGTTTGGTTGGACATCAAAAGTAAAATAGTTGGGTTTAGCTTAGTGGACAGGGTCGCATTGACCTTGTCCACTTTTTTATTTGTTTCGAATTTCCTATCACCTTTGCCACCTTTCCCAAATAACATCCTCCTGTCACGATTATATAACTGTATCAAAGTTGTCACTCTTGCGTGTTGAAATGTACTAGAGTGACAACTTTGATACAGTATTTCATTTCCTCTAGGACAATGAAGACATATCAAAAATCTTTAAATATTCTCTCAAGAAGCCACTTATATTATATTTTAAAATTTTTTTACGATTCTTTGTTTTCTGGCACGCAACTTGCGTTAGGTAATGGTAAAACAATCACAAACCAACCAAAGACGAGAAAGGAGGTGAGAAAGATGAACGTTGCAAGAAAATTTGATATTACAGACACTACTTACGATAAAAAAGCTGCCACCACCAAGGGTGCCGAGGTTATTTACCTGGTCGGCAAGAACAATGACAAAAAAGTCACTGTAGATTATTTAAACGAAAAATTAGCTTACTTCTATGCCAACGGTGGCCCCGTAATGGATATTTAATTAGTGGATAGTTGATAGTGAACAGTTTAGGAGTCAAAGAGGTCTAAAGTTATAATGCGGAAGGAGGTGCTAATGATGAACGTTGCGAGAAAGTTTGATGTTACAGATACAACTTACGATAAAAAAGTTGCCACCACCAAGGGTGCCGAGATTATTTATCTGGTTGACAAGAAAAATGACAAAAAGGTTACCCTAGATTATTTAAACGAAAAATTAGCTTATTTCTATGCCAACGGCGGCCCCGTAATGGATATTTAACTAGTGGATAGTTGACAGTGTACAGTTTAGGAGTTACAGCGGTCTAAAGTTATAGTGCGGAAGGAGGTGCCAACGATGAACGTTGCCAGAAATTTGGATGTTACAGATACAATTTATGATAATAGAACTGCCACCACCAAGGGTGCCGAGATTATTTATCTTGCTGACAAGAAAAATGACAAAAAGGTTACCCTAGATTATTTAAACGAAAAATTAGCTTATTTCTATGCCAACGGCGGCCCTATTATGGATATTTAACTAGTGGACAGTGTTAAGGGATAGATAACATTTAAAAGCCGATAAAATACGAAAAGGACTTAATTATGATGAGCAAAGCAAGAAATATCCATTCTCTGTATAAAGATACTGAAAAACGGTGGAAGAAAAATCACCCCAGATCAAATGGAGCAGAATTTATAACCCTCATAAATAGATTTCTTGAGATCACCAGAAAGGAGTGGCTAGTAATGAACGAGGCAAGAAATATTGATCTTATTGATCCCGCTTATGAAAATCGATGGAATAAGGTATCAGAGAGACACACTGGTGCTGAAATTATTCCTATGGGGAGTAAAAAGCCCACTGAGAAAATGAGCATTGAATTTTTGAATGAAAAACTGTGGTACTTCTACAACAACGGCGGTCCTATGATGGATATTTAATTAGTTGATAGTGGACAGTTGATAGTTGATAGTTCAAATGAGAAGGAGGTGAGAATAATGAACGTAGCCAGAAAACTTTATCTAATGGACACAGCTTCCGAAAATCGATGGAATAAGTTTTCCGAGAGACCCAGTGGAGCTGAAATTATTCCCCTGGTAATCAAGAAGAAGCAGAAGGATAAAAAGGCCGCTGACGGAATGACCCTGGAATATCTGAATGAAAAACTGGCTTACTTCTATAACAATGGTGGTCCTATTATGGAATTATTGGAGGTAATATAAATAATGCACACATATATATATGAACGGATCTGATGTTATACTCTTCAAGTATAATATCAGATCCGTTCTATTTTCCGGAGTGGTATCGCAAGATGAAGGGTGAGGGATGAAAGGTCGTTAACAGATTTTTATTATTTAATCTGTCTACCTTGAGGGAGCATTAACAACGCTGCAGAGCTTTCCTTTATTCATAATAGTTGAGGGAATAATAACTAGTCATTTACAGTTATGGTAATAATGGCGAGGTATTAGCAACTCTACAATTTCTAGATAAGCACCTTAACCCAGTTAATGAAGTTGTGGGAGTCTATAAATAAAGAAAAACTCTTCAAAATAAAGAGTTCTTTTCAGAAAATTAAATTCCTGGCGACGTCCTACTCTCCCACAGAAATCTGCAGTACCATCAGCGCTGGAGAGCTTAACTGCCGTGTTCGGGATGGGAACGGGTGTGGCCTCTCCGCTATAGTCACCAGGAAATTTGATTACTTATTTAGTTATGTATCCGAGATCTTAAAGATCTCTGCGCCCTTCGGGCATGTAATCTCTTGGTCTTTCTTTCCTCACTATGTTCGGAGGAAAGACTCAAGATCTTTCAAAACTGCACAAGAATATTAGAAGTAGGAAGTTTTGGGTTCTCTACACGAAATCATAATTTAGGTCAAGCCCTCGATCTATTAGTACCGGTCAGCTTAATACATCACTGTACTTACACACCCGGCCTATCAACCACCTAGTCTTGATGGGATCTTACCCCCGTCACTTGCGTGCGGGGTGGGAGAACTCATCTTGAGGTTGGCTTCGCGCTTAGATGCTTTCAGCGCTTATCCTTTCCATACATAGCTACCCAGCTGTGCCTCTGGCGAGACAACTGGTACACCAGCGGTATGTCCATCCCGGTCCTCTCGTACTAGGGACA
>Ga0074193_1000519_pt1 | contig 62073 bp, 34 predicted proteins | sample EPASupsiteHSE605_FD_64523 | JGI IMG/M metagenome (GOLD analysis project Ga0074193, IMG submission 64523) | Bioremediated contaminated groundwater from EPA Superfund site, New Mexico - Sample HSE6-05 | ecosystem: Environmental > Aquatic > Deep subsurface > Groundwater > Contaminated ...
CAATCCAACGAAGTCCATGAGAAACACCAATGATCACAGAAGAAGAAACACATAGTATTACTCTTGATCGCACAATCCAACAAAGTCCACATGAAACACCAATGATCACAGAAGAAGAAACACATAGTATTACTCTTGATCGCACAATCCAACAAAGTCCACATGAAACACCAATGACCACAGAAGAAGAAACACATAGCATTACTCTTGATCGCACAATCCAACGAAGTCCATATGAAACCCCAATGATCACAGAAGAAGAAACACATAGTATTACTCTTGATCGCACAATCCAACAAAGTCCAAAAGAGACGATAAAAAGTAGCAACATTTGGACAATACCAAGGACATATGCTGAGATAATTTGTACATGTCGATTCGATAATAGAAAGGAGGTCAATGTAATTTTTTCATATTCCCTTATCATTTTAATGATTATCTAATTAAAGACAATAGGCACATCATTTTTTAATCTTTAATTCGATTCCATTTAATAGAAATCATCTACTATTCCTCACTCAGTTACTCAAGAACCTTGAACGAAATGAGCGGTTTTTTGGCCAAATGGAAACTGAGAAAAATACGGGTTCTGTTATTGTTGTTGGTCTTGCGGGTTCTGGAAAATCGACATTGATGAACCAAATAAACCAATATGTTTATGATAATGAAATAGCATCATATTTTGTTAATCTTGATCCAGCAACTGCAGATTTGAATTTTTCTGCCAACGTTGACATTAGAGACACCATTAAGTACAATGAGGTAATGAGCCAGTTTAATCTTGGGCCTAATGGTGCAATTTTGACATCCTTAAATTTGTTTTCTACTAAGTTTCATGATGTTATTAATCTAATCCAGAAGAAAACCCATATTAAATACGCATTTTTTGATACTCCTGGACAAATTGAAGCCTTTGCTTGGTCAGCAAGTGGAGGAATGATAACACAAGAGCTTTCTTCTTCTTTCCCAACGGTGATTGTATTTGTTGTTGATATTCCACGGTGTTCGAAAACTCCTACATTTATTTCAACTATGCTTTATGCATGTAGTATATTGTATAGAAGTGGTCTTCCAATGGTTCTGGCATTATCGAAGTCAGATGTTAAGTCACCTGATGAGATCATTCAATGGATGACAGACATTGATGCTTTCGAAGCAGCTGTAGATAATGAAAAAGAGAACAACTATTTTTCAGATTTTAACAGATCCACAGGAATGGTTTTCTATGAGTTTTATAAGGCTTTGCCAGTTATTCCTGTTTCTGGAAAAACAGGAGAGGGAATACCTGATCTATTGGAAGCTATTGATAAAATGCTATTAGAAAAAAAGAAAGAACCAATAAAAGATAATGAGTAGAGATCTTTTTTTTTAGAATTCATCAATAATATCATTAACAATTAGCATTATCTGATCTGGGTTTTGAAGAGAATCCATTTTCTGTGATTCTTTCCATACAGATCTTAAGAATTGTTGAAGCTTAAAAGGATAACCATCAAAATTCCCATTAGGAGATTCCATAATACAAGTGACAATCTCATTAAGCATTTCACTAGAATCTAAGCGGGTTAGCCTTCCGAAACTATCAAGGATTTTGTACAAAAATGAATATGTCTGTGGAAGAAAATCAAAGCTACTATTATAGTTAGGGTGATATGTGTGAATAGTCACATTAATGATCTTTAATTCGTCATCAGTAAACAGTTTGTTAGAATACTTAATGTGATCACATAATAAGGATAAAACAGAAGTGATTTTCTCTTCATTTGATTTCATAATGATGGCGGCCAACGCTTCAAGAAGAATAGTTGATTGCAAATTATTAAAAATTGCAGAAATCAATTTTTTGATAGCTTCTTGTGCTTCAATGCACTTATCACCAGATAAAAATATATCACCACAATGAATTGAAATACATACAGATAAACATTTGTAAGCAATGTCAAGGGGAATTTGAATAAGAGAACAGTCCTGAATAAAGAACTCAAGACAGGTAGCTGCTCTTTCTAATAGAGATGATGAACTATTAAATTTGTACATTGCCTCAATCATATTTCTTACAAAGAATGAAACATCTTCAAGTTGAGAGCTATCTTCAAGTAAGTCAATAAATTTTGATATTGAATCTATAGCAGATGCTTCATCCACCATATTAAACGTGGCTTTTCTCTTTTCAATCTTCACTTCCACCCCGATCAATGATAACGACTCTGCACAAACAGCTCCAAACTTTTCGCTAGAAACACCATTTTGAAGCCTAGTTAAAATTTCCTGGTTGCTCAATGCCAATGATCCCATGATTTGAACTGATTCTTCTCGAAGTTCGGATTTTGCTGAGGCTACCCTTAAAAGTACAGCAAATAATATCCCCATTTCCTGAACTCTGGTTATTGAAAGTTTGAAAAATTCCAACAAAAAGCTTAAGGTCATTTTGGCATTCTTTGTATCACTGATAGCAATCACTATTGAACAGTATAGCATGCAAAAATCACTTAAAGCAATCATCTTCTTGGGCATTGATACAATTCGGGATTTCAACAAAGCAAACCCCTTTGATAATGAAGATGCCCTTTCTTCGGTTTCATCATTTAAATCCGCTTCGCTCAAAATGGAAGACCTTCTGAAAATAGGAATATGGCTGGTACTAGATATTGAGTCTCTTGATTGATTGCTCAAAAACGATAATCTGGCTGCATATTTCGGATGTAGATCTTTTGGGAATAGAGCTTTCATTGACACAGGATCAAAATACTCATGTGCAATATTCTTAACGTACTCATAAAGGCACTCAATTTGTTCATCATTATCTATAATGCGAGGTCTTCCGCGGAGTTTAATAGGAAGAATCCTCTCATTCAAGTCTTTTGACCTTGGCTCTTTCTTGAATGACTCTCCTTTGATTGGTGTATTCTCAAGCCCAGAATTAACCTTCTTCGATGGACGAAGAGCTGACCCTGGAGCAATATTAGATTTCGATCCAAACTGACTGGAAATCCCAGTAGAGGGGCGGGCAATCGAATTACGTGATCTTGGAATTCCTGATATCATATGTGTACGTTTAGAATTAAAATTACCCTTTTCCGGTTTTGACAAAGCCTATCAGCGACATGTTTGATGTTAATAGACTAATTCAGACCTTTAATGACTGTCAAATTCCTGATGAGCGCGAGTTATTTCCCTTATTTGAAAAAGCTACTGAGTTGTTACAGAAAGAAAATAATGTTAAAGAGCTTTCTTCACCGATTACTGTTTGTGGAGATATACACGGTCAATTTTTTGATTTACAAGAGCTATTCAGGGTTGGAGGTGACTGTCCTGATACTAATTATATATTTTTGGGAGATTATGTCGATAGAGGGTACCATTCAGTAGAGACCTTTTTATTGCTGATAGCTCTTTACGTGAAGTATCCTTATAGGATTACTCTTCTTAGAGGAAACCATGAAGCTAGACAGACTACCCAGGCCTATGGCTTTTACGATGAATGTGTAAGAAAATTTGGATCCGCAAATGTATGGAAAGCCTGTACTGATTTATTCGACTATCTTCCGATTGCAGCCATTATAGATTCTCAAATATTCTGTGTTCATGGTGGTCTCTCTCCTGAAATTAAGAGTATTGACGCCATCCGCCAAATCGAGAGAAATGTTGAACCTCCAAGCCAGGGTGCATATTGTGATATTCTTTGGAGTGACCCAGATAATATTGATGGATTTCAGCAAAGCCCCAGAGGAGCCGGATACTTATTTGGAGGAGATGCTGTCAAAGCTTTTAATGAACAAAACAGAACAACTTTTATATGCAGAGCTCATCAATTGATGATGGATGGATATGGAGTTATGTTTGACGATTCTTTAGCTACTGTTTGGAGCGCTCCAAACTATTGCTATCGAAGCGGAAATGTAGCTTCAATTCTTGAATTCGATGAGAGACTAAATAGATCTTTCAAAATTTTCGAGGCAACCCCGCCAAATGAATGCCAGAATTCCCTTCAGCCCCCTGTTCTTGAATACTTTTCATAAAATCTCAAATTTTAATTTTGCTTCGACAAATTCTTGAAGGAAAACAAATCATTTCTAATCTATTGATTAAACTAATTGTTGGAGTTTAATTGTGAATACTGAAAATGAGGTATTCATCATATATATATATACTCCAAGGGAAGCACAAAAATATCACATTTTCATCATCATTTTTTTCTTGTACCCTTCTAAATATCCTTATGATTTATTCAAAAAATCTAATGAATGTGGTGTTTAATCCTCTTCTGACTTATTGTCGTCCTTATCTTTTGAGATATTCAACCACACTATGAAGACCATTATTAGGAGCCGAATGGAGAGGAGAATAATTATTAATAATGACTAAACACTTGACGAGTTTGCAGTTATATATGCTTTTTGATCTTTTAGATATTTAATTACATTATGATGATCTTTTTGACCAGCTAAATTAAGAGGAGTCCAATCATCTTTATTTTTTGCATTTATATTAGCTCTTTGAGTAACTAGATATTCAACAACACTTAGATGACCATATCGAGCGGCATAATGAAGAGGGGTCCAATTAAATCAAAAAAATCAACATCTTTAGTTTTTGCATTTATATCAGCTCTTTGAGTAACTAGATATTTAACAACATTAAGATGACCATTTTGAGCAGAATAATGAAGAGGGGTACAATAATCTTCATCTTTTGTCTTAATATCAGCTTTTTGATTAATTAGATATTCAACAACACTGAGATGACCATTTTGAGCAGCTAAATGAAGAGGAGTACAATCATTTTTATCTATTGCATTTATATCAGCTTTTTGAGTAACTAGATATTCAACAACACTAAGATGACCATTTTGAGAAGCCCAATGAAGAGGAGTAGAATTAAATATAAAACTTCACCACTATTATTTTTGGCATTTATATCAGCTTTTTTACCAACTATATATTCAACAACATTAAGATGGCCATTTTGAGCAGAATAATGAAGAGGGGTACAATAATCTTCATCTTTTGTCTTAATATCAGCTTTTTGATTAATTAGATATTCAACAACACTGAGATGACCATTTTGAGCAGCATAATGAAGAGGAGTACAATCATTTTTATCTTTTGCATTCATATCAGCTCTTTGAGTAACTAGATATTTAACAATATTAAGATGACCATTTTGAGCAGCATAATGAAGAGGAGTACAATCATTTTTATCTTTTGCATTTATATCAGCTTTTTGAGTAACTAGATATTCAACAACATTAAGATGGCCATTTTGAGCAGCATAATGAAGAGGAGAACTATTATTAATAAAAACCCAACACAATTATTTTTTGCATTTATATCGGTTCTTTGATTTACAAGATATTCAACAACATTAAGATTACCTTTAGAAGCAGCCCAATGAAGAGGAGTCTCATCAAATATAAAAACATAATATTTCTGGTTTTTGCATTTATGTTAGCTTTTTGATTAACTAGATATTCAACAACATCAAGATGACCATTTTGAGCAGCCCAATGAAGAGGAGTCTCATCAAATATATAAACAAAACATTTCTGGTTTTTGCATTAATGTTAGTTTTTTGATCAACTATATATTTAACAACATTAAGATTACCTTTAGAAGCAGCATAATGAAGAGGAGTCTCATCCAATATAAAAACAAAACATTTCTGGTTTTTGCATTTATGTTAGCTTTTTGATTAACTAGATATTCAACAACATCAAGATGACCATTTTGAGCAGCCCAATGAAGAGGAGTCTCATCCAATATAAAAACAAAACATTTCTGGTTTTTGCATTAATGTTAGTTTTTTGATCAACTAGATATTTAACAACATTAAGATTACCTTTAGAAGCAGCATAATGAAGAGGAGTCTCATCCAATATAAAAAAAAAACATTTCTGGTTTTTGCATTTATGTTAGCTTTTTGATTACCTAGATATTCAACAACATCAAGATGACCATTAGAAACAGCATAATGAAGAGGAGTCTCATCAAATAAAAAAATATAACATTTCTTGTTTTTGTATTTATATCAACTTTTTGAGCAATTATATATTTAACAACACTAAGATGCCCATTAGCAGCAGCATAATGAAGAGGAGTGATATCAAATATTAAAACTCAATACAATTATCTTTTGCATTTATATCAGCTTTATTCTTAACTAGATATTCAACAATACAATGATGACCATCATAAGCAACATAATGAAGAGGAGTCCAATCAAATATAAAAACCCAACACTATTATCTTTTGCATTTATATCAGCTTTATTCTTAACTAGATATTCAACAATACTAAAATGACCAAATCTAGCGGCCCAATGAAGATAACTTTGGCCATTAATTCCATCTTGAAAATCAACACCTTGATGAAGAAGATATTCAACAACACTAAGATGACCATTAGAAGCAGCCCAATGAAGATAACTTTGGCCATTAATTCCATCTTGAAAATCAGCACCTTGATGAAGAAGATATTCAACAACACTAAGATGACCATTAGCAGCAGCGTAATGAAGAGGATTCATTTTATATAATAAAACTTAATACTCCTAGTTTTTGCATTCATTTTGGCTTTTCGATTAACTAGATATTCAACAATACTAAGATGACCATTAGCAGCGGCCCAATGAAGATAACTTTGGCCATTAATTCCATCTTGAAAATCAGCACCTTGATGAAGAAGATATTCAACAACACTAAGATGACCATTAGAAGCAGCCCAATGAAGATAACTTTGGCCATTAATTCCATCTTGAAAATCAACACCTTGATGAAGAAGATATTCAACAACACTAAGATGACCATTATAAGCAGCCCAATGAAGAGGAGTCTGATTATCTTTATCTTTTGCATTTATATCAGCTTTTTGATTAACTAGATATTCAACAACACTAAGATGACCATTAGCAGCAGCTAAATGAAGAGGAGTCTGATTAATTATATTAACCAAAAATCTTTATTTTTTGTATGAATTTTAACTCTTTGATTAACTAGGAATTGAAAATTATTAAAATGGCTTTTTTGAGAAGATAACTGAAGAGGCGTATTATTAAAAAAAATTAATGAATTCATCTTGTACATTTAAATTTGCTTTTTGTTGATTATTTAAAGCAATCAAATGAATTGGATTCTGTTTAAATATATTAACAAAATATACCCATGATTCGTATTCAAATTAGCTTGTTTATTAATTAGATACTTAACAATACTAAGATGACCATTTTCAGCAGCATAATGAAGAGGAGTATTATGGAATATAAAAACTCAACATTTTTGTCTAATGCAATAATACCACCTTGTTGATTAATTAGATATTCAACAACACTAAGATGACCATTTTTAGAAGCTAAATGAAGAGGAGTATGATTAAATATCAAAACACTATAAACCAATTCTTTGCCCTAATATTTGTTTTTTGATTAACTAGATATTGAACAATATTAAGATAACCATTTTGAGCAGCATAATGAAGAGGAGTTCCATATGGATATATTTTAGTTTCTGTATTGATTTCAGCGCCTTGATGAACTAGATATTCAACCACACAAAGATGACCATTTTGAGCAGCTAAATGAAGAGGAGTCCAATCAAATATAAAAACTAAATATCTTTATCTTTATCATTTATATCAGCTTTTTGATTAACTAGATATTCAACAACACTAAGATGGCCATTTTCAGCAGCATAATGAAGAAGATCTTTTTTTAGATCTCCTTTTTGAGTCAAATCAGCCCCATTCTCATGGAAAAAACGCAACAAATCTATATTATTATAGCATGATGCCAATAATACCAGCTTTGAAAAGTATTCCGAAATATCTATTGTTTGTAAACATAATCTGAAAATCTCAATCGATCCACCACAAACAACACACTCGATAACTGATAGATCAATTGTAAACTGTTTTGTTTCCAAAAAGTACTTAAAACAGTTGACTGATCCAAAAAAACCACAAAAACCTAGTAGGTCAAAGTTAAGATTCATGATATTCTCAACATCAATAATATTGGCTTTATCTTGAAAGAAGTTTGGATCTTGATAAATCCAATGAATCCCCTTTATGTCATCATATTTTAGACAATACTCAATTGTTCCAGGTGAATATTGGGTTTGAATCAGTTTTAATGATAGATCAAATACATTTTGGCAAATAACATTTTGTACATAATCTATTTGAGTTAATTTATTTGATAAATCAATAATATCATCAGTTTCAATTCCAACGCCATGGAGTTGTGCAATATCATCAGAACAGTATATATTTTTTTCGATTAAAATGTTAACAAAATTACTATTCATTTTTAATGCTCTTTCTAAGAATTTCTCTCGAAAACCTATCTTTTCAGAATATTTAAAATGGAGCTCAAAAATCAATTCATACTTTTGAGGTCTAAATTTGCTCAAATTGACTAATGTATTGATTATAAATTCAATATCATCGATTTCTTCTATCTGATCTGGTGTTCCATCTCTAAAAAGGGAATATTCAAATTTTATTTTCTCATCCATTAAAAACTGACAATCTATTTAGGTTTAAAACATTATTTTTTATCCAAAATGAAATCAATACAAGTTAATGTGGAACTCTTTTTCATTTTTCTTGATTGTGAGTTTCAAAAGAGAATTTCATTTCATGAATGGAATTTGTTAATATTGAGCATAACAACTGTCCTTATGTATTTGGAATGTGATTGTCTTGTGAAAACACAAAACAGCTCTGTTCAATGTGATGAGGGGATATTGAATGAAACAGGATTTCAATAGGAAAGATGGATCTGCTGAGTGGTTTATTCTTCAACCATTTGTACTCAATAAGATCATCTTTGGTTAAATCTGGCAAAACGAATCTGGTTGATTGTCTGTTGATCGAGTTCGGCCAAAAATACTAGATGTCAACTTGATTTTCATCTCGAGGAAATGATTTAATTAAATGAAAGTAATCCAAATAGGTGAAACTTCGAGAATGTGTCTTTAGTGTATTCATCGCTGACACATACTACTTCATGGAATTGAAGTCTTAACTTGGGAGCAAAAATACTGAGATAAGGTTGAAAAAGTCATCAAAATCATCTGATAATGATGTCAATTCACTTGACAAATCAGAGCTCCCTAGTTAAAATTCAAGATTCCGAAAAAAAATGTAAAAATTTACAAAATGGATCGAAAAACAGTTCAAACAGAGTTGTTTGATGGAGCAAAAAAGCTTCAAAAAAATATTGATCTTGAAATAATTACAGGAACTAGGATTGATGAAATGGAATCGGAAAAAAACCGGTTATTGCAAAAGAGAGATGAATTGGATAAAAAGACAGCCGTTTTAATAAAAAGAATTGCCTTGGAAAAAAGGGAATGATTTCTATAATATAAAAACAGTGGATAATCAAAAATCAGTAAAAACTATTTTGTCTAATTAACCTGGGTTTCGAAAAACACTGATGGCATTCTTGACAGAATAGTATGTGCAAATTGCAAATGTGGCTAATCCAAAGAGGGTAATAATTATATGAAAAATAAATAGAAAAGAAATAGAAGTGTTTCTCATGGTTTTGAGTCTGCAGAGTGAAGGGAATACAAAGCATATTAAGCATCCACCAATTGATCCTCCAAATGCAAGAACAGGAGCATTATCACGTAAAACCATGGCTATAATGATATTTATAATATTGACAAGAATAATCAAGGCAGATCTTTTTAATGTGGGGAGTTTTTCTTGTCTTGGTTCTTGGAATATATAACCAGAAAAAAAAGATATAATGTTATTAGTGATAAATGGATATGTGCAACTAACAATCAAGAATAGCAGTATTTGCAAAAATATCATATATGTATCCTTTTGTAAGTAAGAATTCAAGACATCTGATTGTGTTTTGTCTCCAAAATTAAGATAGATTAAACCTGATGGCAGTGCTACTAAAAAGAAAGTAAACAGATATGTTAAACCGGTTATACTCTGCCGTTTTTCAACAGATGGGTTGTAATACCTCAAAATTGGAAGCTGAAGTATAGGTAATGCAAATGTAGATAAATGAATGCTGAAGGATAAGAAAGCATTTGGATGATATGAATATCCATTAGCTGTTGTTGAAAGACCTCCTGGGGCGGCTAAATTAATTGAAGACCTGATAAACAACGAGATTGAAACAAAAAGAATGCAGATGGTAATTGGGATAGAGAGAATTGATAAAAATGAAAGATGTCTGGGAATAGTTAACGCAACTGGCAATGACAGTGAATATACAATAACAACCAATGCCCAGTTTCCAAGGCTTGATATTGAAACCTTAATATATGTAAGCCACTCAACAATCTGATCTGATCCAATGATCAAATATGCGGAAGTATAAGAAAATGTAAAAATCAAAGTTAATACATTAGTAAATATCTCACCATATCTGCCAAAAACGCGAAACGCAAGATCATCAAGGCCTACAATGTTAGTCTCGTGCTGCAAGTTGATTAATGTGTTTCCGCATACAAAGCACATAAAGCAAACAAACATTATCATTACAATAGTGGGACCTAAACCACATGGAATAAACGTGGCAGGAACATTGATGATGCCCGCACCAATAAGGGCGTTTGCAAGATTAACAAAAGTCTGAAACCGACCAACTCTCTTAAAACTATCATAATTCCCTTCAAAACTATCCTCATTCATACGAAATCCTTCATTCTCTTCAGCATAATCCTGACCAATATCATCAAGTTCAACATTAGGGTTAATCTTCCTAGTGATCGATTTCATAAACTTGATTTACGATTATTTTTACATTGTTCAGAAAATATAAAATGAGTTCTTCAGAAGAGTATTCGCGGTTTTTGGATTCCCATATAGAGGCGATGTCAATTGAACCCGACACTATTTTTTCGAAGGAGAAACCCTTTGTTGTTCCATTTGCCTCGCACAAATTTGTGATTAATTTATGTAACGATGTTTCCAGAGTTCTAATGGAGGATCCTATTATGCTCGAACTCGACGAAAATCTTGTTGTTGTTGGGGATTTACATGGTCATTTGATGGATTTGTATCGGATAATTCGGAAATGTGACCTTCCACCTAATTCCACATATCTTTTTCTTGGTGATCTTGTAGATAGGGGCGAGTTTTCGATTGAAACCACTTGTTTGGTTCTAACTCTCAAGCTGCTCTTTCCACGGCATGTTTATATCATTCGAGGCAACCATGAGTTTGGTACATCCTCAAAAAATGCAGGTCTTTTTAATGAAGTGGTGGCAGTATACCCTAACACAAATGTATATGAAGCCATGATTGAATGTTTTGCGACAATTCCACTCGCTGCAAGATTATCGCAGAAGATTTTATGCATACATGCTGGGCTCTCTCCTGGGCTTCAAGCACTTTCACAAATCACATCTATTCAAAGGCCCATTTCCGGATACGATGATCCGATTGTTTGTGGACTTGTTTGGTCTGATCCTCGAGATTCTCTTGATGGTTTTACCAATTCTCCTAGGGGTTCGGGTTTTCTTTTTGGAAAAGAAGCAACTATCACGTTTTTAAGAGAAAATAATCTTGATTTACTCATTAGAGGGCATGAATGCGTTAAGAATGGCTTTCAAGCAAAATTCTCGAATAGAATTCTAACAGTTTTTTCAGCGTCAAACTACTGTGGACAATCAGAGAATAATGGTGCAGTTCTATTAATTGAGAAAGGCGGAAAGATCAAAACCAAAACATTCCCATTTACAGAATACCTAAGAAGGAAAGACGCTAAATTTTTCAAAATAGAATCAAAAGAACCACTAAACTGGATATTTAACACAATGACTCCTAACTTTCCTTCTTTTGATATGAATTTAAGCAATATATCAAAAAGCATAGACGATATTGACCAGTTTCATAATGCTTCTATAAGAAAAACAGAAGGAATCATTGCAAAACAGCCCCTTTTTTGTTTAGCAAGACGAAGAACACGGGCATCATCGAAAGTAACTGAAAGCCTACACATTGCGAAAATATTATTACCGAGAGTCAATTGATTGTTTGTTGTAAACCTTATATATTAATACCAATTCTTATGAAAAATTCTCAATTAAATCCTTATGCATGTTTCTAGAACAACGAATAGAAGCAAGCAGGTTATATGCATCTTCAACAATAATATCAGATTTTGTATCTTTAACATCAGGAGATATTGTGATTGAGTCTGCCTGCTCAATAGAAAAACTCCTTTTTGTTTTCATATGCTTAATCTCTTTCTTGAGCTCCAAATAATTACGATTTTGCGATTCAAACATTATAAGCAGGTTTTGGAGAGCCTCTTTCAAAGACTCAGTGTCGTTACTGACCAACACGCTAGAAAACTCTTCTGTCATTAAATGGTAAATTAAAGGGTAATTTATTAATGTCTCTGCAGGAATTTCAAGATGTACTTGATAGTTCCCTTTCCACAATAGTGGATATTGAGTTTCCTGAGGGCCAAATTGATTATAAGAATCAAGATTTTGTTCAATATCGTTTCAAATTGAAAACAAAAAGTGTTAAGGAAAAAAAGGAAATTAAACACAAAATGTTCATACCCAAAGCGAGAGAAATTAAAGGACTCCAAGAAAAAGAGGTTCTTAGTAAATTATTTGAATATGTCGGCACTTCTATCAGGAACCAAGTAACAGATAACCTCAACATCCACTCAAAGAACACAACCAGCAGATTTATTAATAATTATAAGGAAATAATGCGAAAGTATCGATCAGTGGATGAAGAAGAGTATACAGCCATGGAAAGTTCATTCCTCGATCCACTCGGTGTGTTTAGTAAGATGTAAATAAATGGATGAATATTAAGAAGATCAAAATAACTATCAAGTTTTCATTAAGAAAATCCAAATAGGGAACTTGAGTTATTAGTGAATAAAACTCAATTCGAGAATCACTGCCTTTTTTCAAATAAATTGAATTTCCGAATTTCTTTTTTTTTGGAAAGACTGGTTATTAATGAATAACTTTGTTAGGTTTACAAATAGAAATTAAGATCTGAATTGAATAGTTTAATCAAACATCACAAGATAGAAGTGAATGAAGAGAATCATCAAGTGATGATCATATGAAAAAGTTCATGTTTTAGGTCAAATATGGGATACAATATACCATTTCTTCAAAAAATGATCACCAAAAATGGTAGAGACTCAATATAATACTCTCAATAATTTTCAAATCACTTTTTTTTATTCAATAAACACAATTGCTCTTCCTCATACCATTGAATATTTTTTTCCCAAAAACAAATTCTAGAATTCAATTTATGATGTAACTCCCACCTGTACTGACTTTTTGTGTTATATATTTTGTAAACCTAACAAAGAGATTCCCAAATATCTTGTTGTTTGCGAAAAAATGTAATTCGGAAAAATTAGTTGTTCGGAAATTCGATTTATTCGAAAAAAGGTAGTTATTCTAGAATTGATTTTTTTTCACGAATAACACTAATATTATCATGTGGCAATAATTTACAGATCTTTCTTTCAAATTTCAAAGGGTTTCGATAAAAAGACTTTGTAAGAAACATATTACGTCAACTCTCATCATATTTTTCAATAGACTGTTGTTTAGTTTTCGTATGTCGAAAGGAAATCATGTAGTTCATTTTAATCATTCGTTTAATTTGTACAGATCCGATGATTCCGGTCATCAACTATTGAAAGGAAGCAAAATCACAGTGGAGACGATTTTATCTGCTGCATTGCCAAAGGGAATTCTGATTAATGTTGGACAAATACGAACAAGTTCTTTTAAGAGATTTGTTAAAAGGCTAGGGAAGAGCTTGTTTTGGACTTTTATTGTAGTTGCAGTGATTGGGATATTATCATATTCTGAAAAGCTCACTGCTGGAAGGAGCGATGCGCATGTGAAGAATTCCAGATCAATTTTATCGATGCTATCATCAATAATTTTCAAAAAATAAACTGTATTTTATTCGATCTCTAGAAAAATAGTATCGAGACAAGGATTGGGATCACATTCAACTTTGTTTCGGTTTTTTGGCCTGTTGGTGGGAGTAATCGTGCATAGAGCTTTACATGTTTAACAATGGTACATGTATCTTTGTTAAGGCTTATACATGGACCAGGGATTCCATTTTCCGATTCATATTCCATGTTAGAACCTATAGAAAACCACCAGGCATCAGAGCTTGATGTTGAACCATCCAGTAGTGTTTTTGCATTTTTTGACTTACAAAGGCCTCCCCAATATCTTCCAGGCCATGAAATACTAATCGGAGAATACCCTGTAGCTGTTTTTCCCGTTTGTTCAAGATCATCAATTGGATTCTTTGATTGAATCCATCTATTATGTCCACTAATCTCTGGATATTCTAAAAGAAACTCATAATATCCATTAATGTAATACTGAGATTTTAAGTTTATCAAATTACTATAGAGATTTTGTTTTCTGCAATTAGTTGGGTCATTATTTCCAGAAAAAAAATCACCATTCCCTGAATTGTGCTCGAAAACTAAATCCCAATAAGCATCTAAATAGAATTTCCTTTCTCTAAACAATATGAACAAAAAGCAAAATATCATTGTATTCACTGTGATTTTTCTTTCAAATTAATTGTTTATTGATGAAAAAAGGACAAATGCGAAAATGGAGAGGATCCAAATAAAAGAAGGTTTCTCAAATGATCCTGTAGCGAAACATTTTTCATCATAAGTTCGATACATTGTTGTTTCGGTGAGATATTGGGACATGTGATATGGTTCAGTGAATGGGCTTGAGGTAACATCTTTTGTGTAAATAGGACTCGCATTAGGAGTATTCATTATTGAGATTTTTGGAGATTTTTCTTCTGTTCTCTGAATATAAGGGCTAAATGTAACAAGTGGTGTGTACAGTTCAGACAAATGGGGAGTATGTTCATTTGTCATTTGAAATGATGGAATGATAGATTGTTTTAATGTTAGAAAACATGATTGTAAAGGAGTTTGAACAGGATTAATTATAGTGCTATGAAAATATATGATTTTTGTGGTTTCCATATTGGTTACAGAATATGTGTGTTCAAGAGTGGGAAAAATCGGGGGTTGTTCTGAGATTTTGGGGGTTTCTTTGATTGTATTGATTATTGTTTGAACATGAGTTTGAGATATTGTTTGAACTTGTGTTTGAGATATTGTTTGAACTTGTGTTTGAGACATTGTTTGAGCTTGTGTTGGAGACATTGTTTGAACATGTGTTTGAGATATTGTTTGAATATGTGTTGGAGACATTGTTTGAACATGTGTTTGAGATATTGTTTGAATATGTGTTGGAGACATTGTTTGAATTTGTGATGGAGATCTTGTTTGAATTTGTGTTGGAGATCTTGTTTGAATATGTGTTGGAGATCTTGTTTGAACTTGTGTTGGAGATCTTGTTTGAACTTGTGTTGGAGATCTTGTTTGAATATGTGTTGGAGACATTGTTTGAATTTGTGTTGGAGATCTTGTTTGAATTTGTGTTGGAGATCTTGTTTGAATTTGTGTTGGAGATCTTGTTTGAATTTGTGTTGGAGATCTTGTTCGAACTTGTGTTGGAGATCTTGTTCGAACTTGTGTTGGAGATCTTGTTCGAACTTGTGTTGGAGACCTTGTTCTCATTTTTGTGGATGATACAGTTGCAATTGGTTTAATGTTTGGATTTTCAGCATTACAAAACCTCGACATGAAATGTTGATGAATATATGTTGCTCTTCTTATTAGAGAATTGTTTGAACTTGTTGTGACTGTTCCGCTCTTAAGAGTTCCTGAATGTGAAATGAAACTATTTAGTACTGTCAATTCTCCGGTATGAACACAAAATAATGTCCCTGTATTAAAGTCAAAAACACAAAAATTTAGTGAATACTTTCCATTGCTAAAAACATAAATATTGCCTTGTGAAGGGCTATTATTGTGCACAAAATTAGCAAACAATATCGAACCCGTGTTTTTTACCAACCTTATGCAAGTACTTCCAGAAACTTTATTATTTGAGAATGTACAATGAGAACTCTGGAAGCTTGTTGGTAATGATACGACTAAAGCAGATTCTGTTAACGCTTGATTTAAAGAGAAATTTGATGTAGTAATTTTTTGATTACCACTTGATAATAATAATACAGAGTTTCCCAATGTGGATGTTGAGCATTTTGATATTGTTAAAAACTCAATATCATTCTTGTTTGCACACTCAAAATTCCCAAAATGATAATATTCTTGGGCAAAACAAAGACTTGCGCAGACATTTTTTATATTCGAATTACTTGAACCGAAGACAATTGCTCCTCCTTCTGATGTACATCTGCAATTATAGAAAACACATAGAGTTATTGTCATTGAGAAACCATCTTCTTCGACCAAAATGATCCCACCAACCCCATCATAGATCAAAGTTCTAGAAAAATAGCAATTATTTGCAATTATATTACATGATAAGTATGATCTTCCTTGTTGAATATTTTGATTAACACAAGATATTACCCAAATCTGTTGATATCCAAGGTAGCTAGGTTTCTGAACCTTCAGAAACCAAATTATACTCAGTGAATCAATAATTATATTAAATCTTAGATAAAAATGACTAAAATAACTCAAAAATATCAATATTAGTCCCATAAAAACTACAATCAATGGAACTTTTTCGATAAAATTGTTAACACTTGTGGTTTGAGTATTGTTTGGTAAAAAATCAAAGACGCAATTATTCCAATGAATATACTTTGCATTTTCTTCTTGGAAAAAACATCGAAATAAGAATCTAATTAGAACTATCATATAGTTTTTTCTTATTGATAATAAGTTTTTTTCACAAAATTATCATAACTTTTATTCACTGAAAAAATTGACCTTTGATTAAATTGTTTCAAATTTTTTTACTCCAAATGAATTCTATGGTTTATTTTCGGATTCTCAAACAGCGACAATACAAAGAATTCCAATCAGATAAAAGATTACCCATTTATTCATTATGTCATTGAATAAGAATTACAAACAAATAATCAATATCTCATTAATAATCTCCATTTCAAAAAACATAACAATGTAAGCATCAGTGTTATTCATTGACGGACATTGAAGAAATTTTTGTTTGATTTAATGGATAATTTTAGATCTCAATTGAATGCATGAAAATTCAATATAAAAAACGTATAATATTCAAATTCGAATATTAATAGAAATGTTATTAGAAATCATCTGTTTACACACAATTTTTTCAGACACTTTTCAATTTACATTTTGAAAAAGCACATTTTTTTCGGATTTCTTTCGAAATGGGGATTAACTTGTTGCTACTTGCGTATTTTCATGTTTCTACTAACTCTACAAGGTATAATGGGGATTTGATGCCATTATCAAGTTGTGAAAAGAGTGAGGTTGAAATAGGGAGGTCATATGATTCAAGCCTATTGGAAGAAGCTATTGATTTTTATATTGAAAACTGTGTATTTATTCGCTATGGTATCAATGAAGAGAATGGAGGCATCATGTATTTAAGGCTTCCTGATAATGTAGCTTCTCTCAAAGACATCTTATTTATTTGTTGTTATTCACAAAATGGAGCAGGGGCAATTGCAAGTTTTATGAGGGATTCATCATTTTTCAGGATATGTTTTTATAATTGCTCATCATTATCCCAACCTGACTGCTTTTTTTCCTCGGATATACTTATTAATATCTCTCTGGTTTCGATTTGCAGATGCCCGAGCTTCTATAATGGCTGTACTGCATAGTTTTTGTACTCAGATAATCCAGTCATTAGCCATGTTAATTTTTCTCAGAATACAAATTCGCCAATGTTTTTTTGGTGTGAATACAATGGATTAATTTCATTTTCAACTTTTTCAGATTCAATTCATCCAACCAACATACTCAAACTTGGAATCCTTTCATCAAATATTGAGTTTATATATAGTTCATTAATCAATAATCATAACTATGAAAATGGTCTGATTCTTGAAGGAATAACCAAAATAGATCAAAGCATTTTTTATAATAATTCGAGAATATTGTTTGAGTTTTTAAATGGAAATCATCAAATCACTAATAGTTACATTTTCCATCCTGGAACATTGTTAAAGAATCAAACATTAATAACTTTTGTCTTTGCTTTGAATGGTTTTAATGTTGATTTTGATTATACATATCCATATTCTTCTTCTTTTAAATGCCAGACAGCCAATGATACATTTGAAATTATTAAATATACTCCATCCATCACAACTCCAATTCAGTCAAGTCATCCAACACCATTTGATACCATCAAAATGTCACCTCCAATGTGTGTTCAGTCACTGTCAAGTTGATCAGGGGGGATTCTACCAAGGAGGAGCCATATTTTTTGATTCAATTCTATCAGGTGAGAGTTTTAACAAATTCATTTGTGCTTATTCTTGTAATGCATTCTGGGGCCACTTTGCAGTGATCGGAACATCATATACACTCTATAATGTTGCAGAATATGTTTCTGTATCATCATGTTATAAGAATAATGTTGGATATCGTCCATTTTTTCTGTTTTCTGGGTATGAAATGTTAAAGAATTGCAACAGTTCTATGAATAAAGTTATTGGAACTTCAGGCATAACAGCATATTCTCCATTATATCTCGAAAGCATTCATTGCACTTTTTCAAATAATGATGCTTCCGAAGAGGTTTGTTTGTATCTTCATAATCATACTGGTTTTATTAAGTACTCAAATATTGTTCATAATAACAGTCCACTTTCGAAAGGTGTTATTTACATGACAGGGGATCAATCAAGTACTTTTTCTTATTGTGAATTTTATAGAAATAGAGGGGTTCTGTTCTATGCCGATTCTTCAACATATATTACATTCTTTAGCTGTGTAGTGGATCACAAAGAAAAAATTGCATCTGGAAAAGTCAAACCCGCTGGAAATAACACAGATATATTGAAATCTGCATTTGAAATAATCCACATAAAAACAGGATACTGCCATGCAGAAATACCAATTACTGATCTTCCTCGTCCATCATCTATTCCAGTGGAACTGTGCTCAAATACGGGATTGATTCTCAATCAAGAAAGAAATTATTCGGTCATAAACTGCGAATTCATTTCCCTCTCAATTAACCAGAAAGCAATAATTATTTCAGAACCAATTAATTGCCATTTGATTAGTTTAACGGGATTAACATTTTATAATTGTATTTCTGAAAACAAAGGTACATTTTTCTTGAAAACAACTTTTTCCCCAGTTTCTTTAACAAAAATTTCGAAGGTGTGTGCATATGAAAACAACATTAGAAGCAAGATGGGAGGGTGTTCATTCATGCAGTTGGATTCAAATCGACAAAGATCAACAGTGAATGCAAATTTAATGTCAGTGGTTAATAGTAGAGCCCCAAATAATAATAATCGTTTAATGATACCTTGGACATATGAATTTATTGAATCTAATTCCAATTTTACTAAATGTGAAATGATGGATGTAGCATTCATTTTTGAAACTCAAAGTTCATCAAAAGCTTCTCAAATTACTCAATGCTTATTCCATGACTTGACAGAAAAACTTTCCTGGTTAGTATTTTTTTCACGCACATATATTCAACAAAGTAGCTTTATTTGCATTTCAAACAAACAAATGGGAAGTTTGTTTTCTGTTTTCTGTGATTATAATGATATTCTGTTTGATTCATGTGTTTTTCATTTATTTAATTATAATATTGATGATAGGGAATCATCAGACTTATATCCATCATTTAGAAACTGTATGATTTCTGGCAAAAATTCATTTCAGATTGCGAATAGAGATTATTTTTTGAATAATAAATATACTCATGCTCCCATTCAGAAAAATCACTACTTTTCATCTAAGTTTTGCCAGACAAACCTTGAATCATCAACAAGTGCATTAAAGAAAGAAGATTACATATCTATGGTTGTGATTTCATCCTTAAAGATTGCACTATTTGGAATACTTAAATGCATTGGAAAGAAGTAACTCTTGGTTAGTATAAATTCAGAAAAATAAATTCTATATTTTTAAAATGTATTCAAAAATTTGTTAGAATTATTTGTTCGGCCAAAAAAATTACTTAAATCATGCAGAATTGGAGAGACTCTCATGTTACAAAAACATGTTTAGCCATTTCTTTCATACTAATGATTCTAACATGGTTTGAAATAGTAGATGTTTATGATATATTCTTCAGTTTTTCTATAGCGAAGAAGAATAATGAGTGGTACAGAGTATTAACAGCTAATCTATTTTTTGGGGGATTTAAGCTACAAACGATTTCAATGATGTTCGCATTTGGCCAGTTTTCATCAATGGTCGAATCATCTATAATGAGCAATCATCCCTTTGATTTTATCATAATGATTCTCTTTGGTATGTCAATGAATATATTATCATCTCCTTTAACAAATGATATGTTGTTTGGTCCCACTCTCACAGCATTCATGTTTTATTATTGGTCAAAACACTATTCAGATCAATCTATGAACGTTATGGGGCTCCCAATCAATGTCAAAGCTATATATGTTCCATTCATATACTTATTACTGGCCCTTTATGAAGGAGGCATTCGAAATGCAATGGCCGAGATTGTTGGATTGCTCATTGGACATCTATACTATTATCTTCATGATATACTAGATCTGAGATTCGGAATAAAAGTACTGAGAACTCCAGATAGCATAAAGAATATCATCAAGTATTTTGTTCAATAAATCTCAGGAATTCCATTAAGTATCTGTAATAAATCATCATATGTTGTAATATTAAAACTTGTTTTCAATACCTCCTTAGACATATCAGTTCCTGTCATTATCTCGAACATTGCCAACGAGAATACTGATTTAAAAACATTATCAGATATTTCAAAATCAGAAGCATCATCAACCTTTAAAGATGCAAAGAAATGCTGAGTTTGGCTATTATTGTTGAGTGAGGCACCAATTGAATGAATTTGCTCATCGACTAAGTTGAAAAGTATAGTCTGTGCCTCATTAAGTTTTGAGTTTTTGCTTTTCTTTCCTTCTTTTACCCATTTCTCAAGAAGGGTTAGTTGTTTTCTATAAGGTCCAACTCTAACCCTAAGTCCATCCATAGACTCACTCTCAAAAAAGGTTTTCTTTTTCGGAGGCTTCATTTGTTCAAATTTCTCAATAACAGATCCAAGAGGGATAACTTCAATCTCCTCTTTATTCTCAAAAAATGTTTCAAATTTATGTTTGCAAGATTCACAACAGAATATTGGCTTGTTTGGTATCTTTGAAAAGCGCTTAATGTTTTTTGAACATTTTGGCCAAGCGCATAAATCATAACAATTCCTTTCTATTCCAAGTTCAGAAAAAAGTACCTCATCCAGCCGCGAATCACGCAGAACAGCATCATCCACAATTGGCTGTGTGAAATTTTCAGCAAAAACAAGGTCGTCCATTTACAATGTAAAAATGAGGAAACAGACTTTATTATCAACATGATTGGGACAACATTTTGTTGACTTCTTCAATGAGCTGGGAGACTGAATTCATATCTGCATTGACAAATTTTAGGTTCATTCTTAACCAACTATTTTCTTCATATTCGAAAGTAATGTGCATATAAAGATAATCTATTTGCCGACGAGCAATTATGGTAAAATCATCTGGATGGAACCAGTCAAATCCTATTTGTATCAGAAGTTGTTGCAAACATGAAACCAGATCCTCTAAATTCATTTGAATATTAATAATTGGTTGTACAACTTCTGAAGGGAAATCTTCTTTCGGTGTTGGAGACCATCTCGCTCTTTCCATCAGAGAATGTTCAACAGATGGCGAGACTCCAAAATTCGACTTTTTCTTTCTTCCATAAGAATCTGTATGAAGATGACTACTAAATGTATGCCCTGCAACCCGATATATACTGTCATCAAATTCAATTGGCAGCATACCATTTTCTTCCGGCCAAGGAAGCGCCTCAAAGGTGATTTCTGATGACAACATACGGTAAAACACCTTTACCATTGAATGAGTATTCGAACCCAGCTCTGCAGCAAGTTCTTCTTCAGATTCGAAACCTAATTGCATAAGAGTAGATTTTGTTTGAGCAGTAATTTCTGTCTCATCAATCGGAGTTGATATGATAGGAATTGGAATTGGTTCAGGAAGTGTATAAATTTGTGGAAGATCCAATCTAAAAAATGGATCTGTTTTAATTTGCTGAATTGTTATTCGATGAGCAGGCTCCACTTGAAGCATCCCAAAAATCAAACGTTTCGCTCCATCAGAGAAAGAATCGGGCATATCAAAATGGCCAACCTTAATTTTATCTAATAATTTTCTTACAGCATTGTCGGAAAAAGGCGTTCTTCCCGATAGAAGAGTGAATAACAATACTCCGCAACTCCATATATCGGCAGCTCTTCCTTCATACGGTTCAAGCCGGACAATTTCTGGCGCTGCATAGTGATACGATCCACAATAGCTTTCTGTTCTTCCATTTTTCATCCATCGAGCAAATCCAAAATCAGCAATTTTTATGTTATTATTAAGATCCAATAACAAGTTTTCGGGCTTTAAATCACGATGACAAACACCATGAGCATGAAGAAAATCGAGCCCATATATAATTTGCCTAAAAAACTTCATCGCTTCACTTTCATCAAGATGATGCCGAGATTTTAAGTAATCGAAAAGTTCACCATTCGCTGCATATTCGAGAATCAGGTAAATGTGGTGATTACTCTCATAAATTTCAATTAATTTTAGAAGATGACTATGCTTAAACGTCTTCATAATGGCCACTTCCCTCTGAACCTTTTTCATTTGATCACTTTTTTGATCAATCTGCGCTTTCTTTATTATTTTAATCGCAACAAAAATCCCAGTCTCAAAATGACGCGCTAACTTGACTTTACCATTCGAGCCACTCCCAAGAGTCCTTTCTACTATATAATCTCCTATTTTCTCTCCACTCATTTAAAAGTGACACACAATGCTTTTATTTATCTATATCATGTGGACCAGGGCGCTTGGCACGACGGGCATGTTTTGTTGGTCTCTATCCACTTGTTGATGCAGTGCGCGTGATAGCTGTGATTGCAATTTCCAGTTATAATGGGGCACGCATCAGAATTATTCGCCTCACAGTTGATACATGGCAGATGAAGTTCGTTTTTGCAAATTGGGCAAACGTCATCGGCATTTTTTGAGATGTTCAAGTATAATGGTTTAAAAGACATGATAACCATCTGCATTGATTTGCTATCCGTATTTTGTGGCTTGACTTCGGGCTTTTTAAGCTGGCTCGGATCAACAACATGAATAATTTCACCCATAAAAATTGACAACCGCTTTAATTGTTTTATCAAGAGATTCTCATATATTAGTGATATCCTGCTTTAATGCTCCAATTGGGGAGAACGGTTTCATTTTCATGACCGAGAGATTTCATCGAATTATTCCGCTAATTAAGAGGAACGATCCCATTATTAATTCATTAAATTTGTGTTCTATTGATTTGACAGATGATATGGTCAGACAGCTGATCGAGGGGCTTAATAATAATTCTTTTATTTCGAAGATTGTTTTAACTCATAATACCCTTGGGGAAGAGTCTTGTGCCTTAATATTCGAGTTGCTTTTGAAAAATCCAAAGCTTGTTCATTTGGAAATCACAGATAACCGGTTATCTAACAATTCTATCATTTTTTTGGCTAATGTTTTGAAGAGGCTACCTAGAAATCGAGAATCTATTATGTTAAATCTTAGATCGAATGAGTTTTCTTTCGAAGGTGCTGCTGCTTTGGCAGATGCAATTTCTTGCAATGTTCCTGTGCATTGGCTTGATCTCAGATATAATAGCAACATTGGAGATAAGGGAGTAGAAAAAATCGCTTATTCTCTTTCAAAAAACACAGTTTTGACTGGTTTGGATTTGATTAAGTGTGGGTGTAGCGAATTAGGTGCTGCAGCTTTATCTGATGCGCTTCTTGATAATAGCACCTTAACAACACTTCTATTGCAAGATGATTTGTCTTATGCTGCAATCAGACCCCTTGGATCTCTTTTGTCAGATCCCTCTTGTTCCCTTCAGGCACTTTATTTATGGAGGTGTAATTTAACAGGGAGCTTACTTGAGGTTCTTTGCAAATCAATGAGGAATAATAGGAGGCTTACTACACTTGCATTATCATATAACAAACTTGATGACGCTGGTGGTGTTTTTATTGCGGATATGATATTGAAAAACAGATCATTGACAAAGCTCCATCTTGGAGCAAATTATTTTTCTCCTACAACCAGTGGGTTTTTTGGAGTGGCATTAGCAAAAAATAACACATTGCAGTTTTTAGATCTTTCCAGAAATTATTTTCGATCAATAGGTGTATGGCCCATTACAGTTGCCTTAATGGATAACCATGAATTGAAATCAATTGATTTAAGGCACAACAGAATAGATTCTTCAGGTGTAGAAATGCTTAGCGAGTTATTACAAACCAATGATTCTCTTAGATCTTTGAGATTGAGCGGGAATCCTTTTGATGATAGTTCAATTAGTTTGTTTGCACAAAGGCTTGTTGATAACAAAACCCTTAAAGAAGTAGAACTCAATGAAATCGGAATTGGATCACCAGGATTCATTTCTATATGCCAGGCATTAAAGCAGAATAATACATTAGAAAAGCTCTTTCTCAGCGGAAATCTAATTTCTACTGATGCTTTGAAGGCATTTGCAGACCTTTTAACATATAATTCCTCACTTTCCAGTATCTCAATGTCAGGATGTGGAATATCAGATGCTGGCTGCCGATTTATTGAGAGCGGAATAATGTCAAATTCTACACTTAGATATTTAGATGTATCCAAAAACGAGATCCACACATCTGGTATGAAATGCATTATGGATTCACTTCAGGGGAATTATTCATTGCTCCAAATAGATTGGCAAGAGAACCCATTTTTGAGCGAAGATAATTCTGATTTTATCAAAGAACGAATAACTGACTTCTTGGAGAGAAATAACTATTACCAACATAACTTACTAATGAAAGACATGTCACTACTAGTGAATGATACACAGTTCATGTAAAAATTAATTATTAGTTGTTTAGCCCATTGTTGATAGAGCAGTAGCAGTAATTTCATCCCAATTACTCGATTCTAAAAGCTGAATGATTTCAAGCTCGGATACTTCTTTATTATTTTCAGCAACGATCCCTTTAATTCTTTCAATCATTAATGCTTTTGTTGGGTCAGCTTTGTATTGTTCGACAATTGTGTCAAGCTTGGATTTCTTCTTTGAGCTTTCATCATTGAAAATAATTGGTCTTGGTTGATCTGGGATATTCCCACTAATTAAAGACTCAACGGCAGCTGAAATGTTGAAAAAGTTATTTGTTAGTGCTTTTTCGTTCAGTTCTTGATCATTGAAACCAAGTTCAACAAGTTTTTGCATAAGAATAGGGAAATCTTGGGGCTTTTTTTCACCTGTATTTGTATCTGTTCTTTTCATTATTGGTCTCACATTATATTTCACAGTAAGGGAAATACTAGAATCAACTTCGCCGCCTAAAACAAGATCATCATCTTTAAGCTCAGATGTAAACCCAATAAAATGAAAATTAACAAACACATCCCCATCATCTTTCTTGATATATTTCTCAAAAATAACTTTCAACTCAGATACTTTGCAATTCTCGGGAATCTCAAACATATCTTTCATTTTCTCTTCTCCTTGACAGTAAAACTCAACTGCCACCTTCATTTAATAATTTGACTCTATTTTTTGAACAAAGTTAGTGAAATTTTGTTCCAAAAAAATAGACAGAAAGGTGATTTTTTACGATAAAAAGGGCAAAAATTAGCCAGAGGGTAAAAAATTTGGACAATGAAATCGATTTTACCTTCTCCATTTTTCCGGGACATTTCTGGCCAGATTTCATTTAAGGAGTTGCAAGATGATGGAACTGTTTCGATTTGCCTTCATGAGGATATTTTATTTCTGAGATATAATGGATTATTTATGTTATCATCTGAGGGTTCGTTTTTTACTGATTCGGTTCAATTGAATTGGAATAAAATACGACCTATACCGTTTAGGGGAAGGTTTGGGCAGAGTATGACATCCACTCCCTTTGGATTAGCCTTTTTTGGGGGGCGGGACGAAAATAATTGTTTTTATAATGATTTATGGCTTTATCACCAAAAAGAATGGTTTTATGTTACATGCAATGTTCCAGAAAGAGCTTTTCACTCAGCATGTTGGGATGGTCAAAATTTTTTAGTAATAAATGGAGGAGTTTCTCATGTACAACTCTCTTCAGAGTTTTTTTTGGTCAATTTGCAAAGCCAAGAGACATTTAGGATTGATTTGGGATTTAATAAGGTTTTGTCACATCATTCAATGACTCAGTATTCATCCTACGAAATTGTGCTTTTTGGAGGGAAAGACAGCATGAATACTGTATGCGGAGATATATATTTTGTTAATTTATCCATGAAATCCGTAAATTTGGTGAGCACAGACTTCAAAGAGTGCTATCACCACTCACATAATTCTGCAATGATATATAGAATGTTAATGGTTTCAGGAGGATTTAATAACTCCATGCGGCATGATCTTGTATGGGCGTTTAATTTTGATCATAAAATATGGATTCCATTTAAATTTGTTGAATCAACAGAATTTGTTCCCTTATTGTGTTATACATCAACTGCACTCACCCAAAACAGAGGTATTCATATCATCAATAGCAAACTGAATCAAATATATACTTTTCCTGTTTTTGCCGAGACTCCACCAAAAGAGTATTCTGATCATCCCCAGTATATTCATTTTCTCAGAACTCAGGTCTCTAAATCTATTGGGACTTTTAATCAATTCCAAGAAAAATTAATTAGGGACTCATCATCATATACTTCAATAGGAACAATAAGAGATGTATTTGAACAGCTTTATCAATCAAAAAAGAAACTCAAATCTTTTAAGAAAAGTGTTGATGTTTTCCCAGAGATATCTCAATATAATTCCTCAAAGAATAAGTACAATCTTAACCCAGTGCACGAAATAGTTAGCGAAATTCAATTAACAAGAGCTAGATCTGAAATTGAACTTCCAATGCTATCAAAAGAAGCTAAAGAGCTTTCAAAATTAATTGAAGCCAATACTTTTAGACTACAGATATGTAATGATCTCAATCTTCAAAGCGTTTCTATTCCTAATACAATAGATTTCGAGAGTTTAAGTAGCCTGTCACTACAGCTTGCTCAACAAATCAATGTGTCTCAGAATGAATTGCAAGGAATTGAATCGAAATATTATACAGAAAAGTCAACTTTGAAACAAAGAAAAGACACATTATTAATATTACAAGATCACTATTGTTCAATTTGCGAAAAATTGGAAAAGTCAAAAGCTTCTCTTCATAATGTTAAAAAGCAATGCATATTAACTGCAATCAAGCTTATTGAGATAAGAAAGAAACTTATTTTATCTAATGAAAAGGGGATCCTCAAGGATAATGAAATCGAGCATATTGTTGAGGAATTTGAAAAACCTAGTTTGATTTCTAAGATTGATGATTTATTATGTAGAAAGAAATCTCTATTTATAGAAATGGGATCATTTGTTGATGCATTAATTCTAGAGAAGGATATATCTGTTGATCATAAACTTGAACAAATCATCAGTTCTTTAGAGGCTATTGATGATTGGACTTCAGAATCTAACAGGATAATCGGAGATTCCAGTTTTGGGTCGCTTGATCTTGAAGGATATATCTCAAAACAATCAAAACAGCTTCAAAATTCTCCATCTCAGTTAATACATTCATTGTATCAATGGGATTCATTGACGAATGATTTTTGTCCGATTGTTTCTTTATTTGAACGAACGAAAAAGTAAAATCTATTTTGAAATACTTTACCTTGACTCAAATTGAAACGCTTTGTTGGTTTTTTGGTGCCTTAATTGCTGTTCTCTGATGTGGGGGTCACTGGCAGAAACCATTCTTAAACTGCCCGAAACAACACCAATTTCGTTAAGTTTGTACTCAGCTTTTAAAGTGAAAGGTCTAAATATATCAACCATTGCAAATGCTAGAGGCAGAATTGCTACAGCAGTTTTCCCATTCACACTTAGGAGTATATGAACATAGAGAGTTTTCAAATACTGAGGAGCAATGAAGGACTCTGGAACAAGAAGAGGAACGCACTCATTTGGAAATACAACTTGTTTCCTTCCTTTTCCAGTGGCTGTGGTCAATGGTGCTGATTTATCTGTAAACTGAGAATAGAATGTTGCGTTTACAGATGTAATTTGGGAACCAATATCAACAGTAAGTCCACTAATTTCAATAAAGGGCCTAACACCAATAATAGATGCAAATGGAGGAGGAGGAGGGCTTGGTAAAACAACATCAAGCTGCCACAGAGCATATACAGGATGATGATCTGAAGTTAATACTGTTGGACAGTCTTTATATAGCAAACAAGATTTTTGAAGGCCATCAAATGATCTAACAAGGACTCTATCACACCAAGCAGGAATCCTCTTGCTTTCAATATCATAATTATTTGTTCCCTTTTTAAATTTATATGTCGGTGGAAAATTGATTTTGCCTTCTATAAACCCATTAAAAGCTTTTCCGAGTTGCATTTGAAGATTTAGTTGATCATAAGGCCAGAGATTTTCATAATTACCGGAATTGATGTCTTCAATAACTTGAGACATTGGTTGATCAATTCTGTAGTTCAAATCTCCTGCCCAAATAATATGGTGAAAATTAGACAATAAATCAAATGGAGCAATATCCAAATCAACCAAATTACAAATTGATGCAAAATCCTCATTTCTTCTTTCAACATTACCCTGATGAGCATTCAAATGTGATGAAACAATAGCTATTGGTGATCCAAGAATATTAAAAGAAGCAACAACACCACCCTTATTACCAGCAACATTAAATATCCCGGTTGCTTCTTGAGAGAGGAATCTATTAGATACATATGGCTCAAGGGCAAAAGAGACAAATACACAAATTCTAAGTTGCCAAAAACTCCTTTTGATGACTAAAGAGTAGTTCAGGTTCGACATTGCATTTGTTAATAGAGTGAAAAGCTCTTCCGCCGAGTTACTTCCATAATCAGCCTCTTGAGCAGAGTAAACAATGAAGTCAGGGGCCCCATCTGCAGCACTTTTGATAAAGTTGACGAAATCTTCTTTCGGTTCTTTATTGCCCATGTTAAAGGTGCCAACCCATACTCTAATTTGAGCCTTTTCTCCCTGAACTTTCATTGAACTGGAATCAATAAACTCCCTTGCAGAGGAAAATGCGGCCAAAAAAGCATCACAATCAGCTGAATTATCGAATTTGAACTTAATCAGTTTTGGTTTTGCACCAATTTTTCGAATCCGCTTCTCATAATGAACTGTCATTGTATTTTTCTCATTGGAAACAGGAACAACCGAAGTAACTACACCAGTACGTTTAATCAAAGTTTTCTCTTCTTTGCTCAGAAACACAAGGGTTCTGTTTTTGCAAAAGGCTATAAAAAGTTCGTCGTGACCCAAAGTTCTTTTGGTTGTAACATGGATCGGTGAATGGATCAAAGAAAACATGTAAAAAATGATAATAAATTCTTGTTAAAAATTGTTAGCAAAGTGTTACTTTACAAACGATTATTTTGTAAACAACTAGGTAATACCTTTGTTTATTCATTGGGTTTTATACATGATTAGTTAGGTATTTTTCGGATTTTGAGCTGGATTCATTTGTTATATCTTGTTTGTTACCGCACATCAACAGTAATATACATACAAAACCAATTATGAGTACAACAATTGCTAGGTAAACCAATTCTGCTTTTATCCCAAAAACAGTCGAGCTATCGATGAACTGTGTATAATCTGGTGTATTCAGAAATGTGCATTCAGGAGTATTCTCTTCAGGAGTGTTCACCAATGTCTCTTCAGCAGAGTTCACCAATGTCTTTTCAGCAGTATTCAACAATGTTAGGCTTTTTGATGGATTAGCTGTTTCTTGATTTGTTCTACTGATTGTGTTTTCTAATGTTTGCTTAGGGAGAGGTATTTCAGCTTTACAATGATGAGAATCAAAATATTGATTTCGATAGGTTTCTGTTGCTGTATTTGAAGTATTTAATAATGATAGTGATTCATCTGCAGAGAATGACGAAGATGAATGATCAATGAAAGAATGAGACACCTCCAGAGAACCTGAAGCTACAACTAAAAGATAGTTTTGATTGTTTTTGAAAAAACAATACTCCATTTTTTTTTGATCCTCCCCCATTAAAAAATACCACACCATAATCATATGGACTATTATTATGAACTATGATTGCAGATGACATTAATATAGAATTCGAATCTGAAATGATTGCTAGGCAAACCATACTAGACACTTTGTTGTTTGAAAATGTACAGTACAAACTTTTTCTGAAAGCAAACAAAAGTGATAATTGATAGAGATCAAAGAAGAATAAAAGTAATAACCATATGAAAGCTAGTGTTTATATATATAATCGAAACATTCATAGTATAGTCACTTGATGATACGAAGGGAGTGATCAGCATAGCTTTCGGGAGAGCAATGTGGTATATTCTTTGAGAAACCATTGTATGAAGAAAAACTCTATATATCATACCTATCTGAGATTCTGAGCACTGAGAATGGTTCTCTCATTCTCCATTTAGTCTCAGATTTGTCAATAGGTATAGGTGCCTCAAATATAAGTTTGTCCTTGACAATACTACTATAGAATGGCAGCATAAAGCCGCTTGTTGGAGTAGATGTGTATGATATTTTAATCGGAGGTAGTAAGATAAAAACATCTTCAGATGGTATTATTGAAGATTCTGTGGGACTCCATTGTGATCCAAATATATAATTTCCAACAGAACATATGTCAAATGAGTTCGCAAGCTTTTTTGGACTAAACTCAATTGTGAGAAATGTTTGTTCAAGGGGCCACTGCTTTTCTTTTGCTGCCATTAATTTGGTTATTGCCAGCAAAGTCTCAGGGGATTTCATCAATGACAAATTGAATTTGTTTCTCCCATAGTACTTATCTTGAGAACAGCTCTTAATATGCTTGATCCTTTCTATAAAATCGCTTAACCAAACATCAATGTTGATTGGATTATAATTATGAAAATTCCAATGAGGAGGAACCACATTAGAATTAATACATTTGTTAACAGTGTTCTGAATATTTGGGGTTTCAATAATTAACTCAATATCTTTCAGAATAGTTTTTCGTTGTTGTTCAAGATATAATAATTCTTCGGCCAAAAACTTACTGATTGGATTTGATGATGTGTTAGGCAAAGAAATCGAAAACGATAGCATTGTTGCCCATTTTTTAATATTTGGCACATTTGAGATGTTTCTTGGAATCAAAGAACCTCTAGCTTTGTTTAATAATGATAAATTTTGGATTGCTTCTTCTCCTAACATTGTTAAGAGATATTTCATCGAATTTTTTGGAAGATTAATAAGGGCAGGTGTATCAAGAATATTTATTTGATCTATAATATTAATCAACTCATCAAAATCAGTAACGCTGAATAACTTAGATAAAAAGCCATCAGATTCAACCTGATTAGAAAATATATATTCGGAAAATGAATTCAGGGATTTTATATCGAATTCTTTGTCAAGTAATATTCCATATAAATATGATGAAAAAACATTTGATATTACTGACCAAGGGATAGCTTCATTACAGATCGGATTTCTCCCTTTCAGATGATAATGATTAATTCTTAAGCATGATAATACAGCATAACGAAGATCTAATTCAGAAAAATAATGCGTATTTCTAATTCCAAAAGGATAAAACTTTTGTCTTTCAATAAGAACTGAATGAATCCAGGCAATCCTCACGAGAATACCGAAACAATATTTTTCTTTCAGATTATATTCATTTATAATCTGTAATGTGTTAATAATACTAGAACGAAATCCACAACATGTTTCATATAACAATACCCTACATTCAGATATATTGCTTAGTATTTCATCACTAAATGATTCAAGTGTCAATACTATTCTAAAAGATTTGTGTGACTTCGAACTTTTAATGGTCTTTATAATATCTATCACCCAATTTGGAGACATTTGAACATTGTTAATAATTATGGAGCCCCCTTGTTGTTGAGCTTTAATTATTATGCTTTTAATATCAGAATTTGTCTTTTCTGAGCCAATTGTATATCGATCAAATCCTTCAAGATTCATCTGGTAATCATTTCCAAATCCATTATCGAAGCATAATATCAAAGGCTTTGATGGAAAAAGAATTCCATATTGATCTTCAACTCTTGGAGGAACAAAGTCAGAAACCCCAAAAACAATTTCAATTAATAATAAAACAGAATTAACAAATCTATCAGGCCTATATTTTTTCATTATGGCAACAACCATAATGGAGATGTTAATAGAATCATTACTGGTATTATCAAGTAAAGACTTTATAGAATTTTCTGGTGTTTCAGAATTAATTATTGATTCCCACTTTTCATGTTTTATTAAATCATTAAAATGATCACATTGCTCTTTTTCAGAAGAAATAAATCTCATCAATTCTTCATCATAATAATGATTATGGAATTTTAATACAGGAATCATTAACAAAATTCCAACTATTGGAATTATTTTTCTCCTCATTGAATAAGAAACTTGAATTAAAAGTTCTTTTGCAAATATTTGTCCAATTATTAATGGATTTTCTTCCTTTTGTAAAGATATCTCAAAAATTCTAAACATAAATTCATATGGAAAACTATATACAGGGAAAAACTTCTTGAAATCATTAATGACAATGAATGATGACGATGCTAATATCGATAGTGGCTTGTATTCGATTATTTCAGAATCAATCTCATTTAGTATTTCCTCTTCTATTCTCATTTTTTCCTTGTTTGTGGTACACTTAATAATCAGGTTTTCAATACTACTATAAAAATCAAGATCATTTAAAACAAGCTGACCAAAAGATAGGATTTTCCCCAGTAGTTGATCTTCATATTCTTCAATCTCACAATGAAGTTTAACTAAGGTTTGAATAATTTTATTTCGATTAGCATCATTATTAACAAACTTATTTTTCATAATAGTATCCATGCAGTGTTCTTCTAATGACATATGATTAATAGTATAGTTCATTACATTTGCATGAGCCATAATAAATTGAGGGGGTACATACTTTGGGTTTCGACACAATATAAATGCTCTAAAAGATGAAGAAATTTCAATTTCATTTTTGTTAAATAATAAATAGCGACTTCTATTTCTTGTATATATCTGATTATACAAAACTGGATCAAATACATGATCATATCGATCACCATCTTCAATAATGATTTTTAACCCGTCTCGAATAGATTTTTCTAAAACTTTACAAAAATCAGAATTTAAGAAAGATGTTGTGATATAATTTGAAGAGCTACTAATGAAATGGTCCATTTCTAGCGAGGAAGCTATTAAAAAAGATACAATATTGGTATGGTTATTAATTATTGTATTGCTTTCTTTCATTTGTAATCCTGAACAGAATCGATTTGGGGGCAACAATGGTTCTTCAGAAAGATAATTAATGAATGAATAATTCTTATCAAATTGAATATTATTCTCTTGGAGGATTCCACACCAACATGTGAGGTTTATTTGTCTCAGAGAATGACTATATCTCCCGTTATATGTTATAAACGCTGCTGAAAGCAAAGAATTTCCAAGTAGGCAATTCAGTTGTTGATTACATAACTCAACCATCACTTGCCAATCGGTTGTTTCACTTTTAAGAGAACTCATTATACTATTAACTTTAATTTGCCTAGATTTCATTTGTTCCATATCTCTATTACTATTTCCAATATCATTTTCTATAATAATATACTCATTTTGTAAATTCAATATTGAAGCCTCAATATCTATTAATTGGTTCTTCAAAGAAGTGATTTTTTTCTCCAAATCTGCGAGCTCATTTTCAAAAGCAATACTCTTTTCTTTGAAGGGACGGATAGATTCAATAGTTGAATGATATTTCAGACAAGCCATTAGCCATTGAAATAATGGCCCACATATTAATGACGCTCTTGAAGCTTTATCAACAGTAATTCCAGATCCACTAATCAAATCATTCACTTTTCGAAACACGTTTGATTCAATATTATCATATGAAAAATCTATTATGGTTTTCACAAAACTATCTTTCATAAGTTCTTTCCTGATTAACGCCCAACTGGAAGATTCATTTCCAAGAAGTGTAAAAATTGCAACAAAGATATCCTTAATTATTTCAGGAGGGGATGTCATCCTCCTTAAATCACCTAATTGGGAATTCTTTATAGAAAATATTCCTTTTTTAGCTTCATGTATTATTGGCTGAAGCTTCCCAATTTCATCTTCGGACTTTTTCTTTTGAAAACTTAAGAGTTCTCTTTTTTCTGTCATATTTTTTTCCAAAATCAGAATTTCATCTTTCTTTTTTATAATCCTATTATTCTCCTTTTGGATCAATGCTGATTTTTCGCGAAGCAACAAATTGCGGGATTTAATCTCTTCGAATAATTGTTTCATTTCTTTTTCAAGTTCAACAACAGATTGTTGGACTTTACCAAGATTATTAAGCCCTTTATCATATCTTGTTTTAAGATTTGTAAAATAAATTGAATGTTTTTCATATAAATTAATAATCTGGTCAATAAAAGATAAGAATGTTCGAGGAAAAGATTGCTCTATTTGTTGCTCATGAATTGAAACAATTACTTTTTTAATTTCGGATATTATGAAATTGTTATTTCTATTATGAGCAAAATTTTCAATCTGTTGTTCAGGAGTCGACCCACATATTCTACATTTAATTGATATGGACTCAAAAAATGGACAAGAAGAAGAAAGGTTTTTGATCAAAAAAGAATCAGTGATATAAGCTATTCTAAGATTTCTAGAAATAGTGATTTTTAAATGTTGATCGATATCGTCAGAGGATATAAACTCATCTAATTCGGAGAATCTTTTTAGAATATTATTATTTTGTTCTTTCGAAAAGTATATAAAAGGCCATGAAAAATCAATCATTGTATTTAACACATCAAAAAATCTTGGTATTTCAGAATAAATACTATGCAGTATTATGCATACAGGTTTTTCTATTAATGAACATATATAATCGAATAAGTCATTAATAAATTCATCATAGGTATAATTGCTTCGGAAATTAAGTTTATATACGGAGATGTTTAAGTGTTTTGCTGTGAACTCAAGGATTTCTTCTTTATCAATATCTGATGGACCATATATGATACAAGGATATTCTGAAAATAGTAAAAACCTTTCGATAATACATATAGAAAGCAAATGAGGCTCAACAAAGAAACTTTCATTATTATAAATTTGATCAATCTGAGATAATTTACTCACAAACAACTCTCTATCATTAACACAAAAACCATCAAATGATAATGATGATATAAAGCTTGAACCAAATCCAAGATACTCAGTCCCATTTCCAGAGATCTTATGTTTGAAATACTTCTCAAGTCGATCAAAACCCCCTGTTTCAATTAAAAAATAGTAATATGCAATATAAAATTCGTGAATCATACAAATCGGAATCATTTCTACTGGCAGAAAACGATATATTTTTGTGAAAAACACAACCCAATTAATAAAATCTGATAAATCATTTGACAAAACAATACCAGATTCAAAAAGTCCGTTGATGAAATTGTTACAATAATTCACAATATCTAAATCATTATTTTGCATTATTAACATCAAAGCTGAAGAATGAAGAGATATATTTGTTGATTCTATTCTTACAATTTGTGAATAATTAATATGAAAACTATTCTGAAGATTACTCACAAAAATGAAGCCAATATCTTTTAATTGTACTTCTGTTTTATGATTGGGATCCCAATAAGACTTGAATCTACATATTCTTCCAAAAAACCCAATCAATTGATTAAAACCACTGATAGATCGGGATACTTTATCCAGATCTGAAACAACAAAGACATGAACAATGCCTAATGATTTTGGTCTCATAATATACCCATCTTTTGTTTTGTTAATGATACCATCTCTTTCAATCAAAGAAATCACATACTCTATACTAGAATCGTTTGATAAATGAATCGGTTTAAGGTAATATTTTGTTTTTGGAAAAATTGACAATTGCTCAACAAAAAACTGAAAAGAGCCATTTGGAAATTGAACAGAAGGGAAAACACCAGAATCAACAAGTATTCGAACTAACGACATAATCATTGTAATTTCCTCCGATATAAGTTTAGTCTCCTTAATTAAAATTGATGGAGGTATAAAGTCCATTGTGTCAGGTGATAATATTGAATTCCGAATAAATGAAAAGTCAATCTCATTATCATATTTGGAAACAGATTTTAAAAATTCATTTGCATCTTCATTATTCTTTGAGCTTTTTAGTATCCAATACATAATCCAAACAAAAGATTTCTTCATATAAACATTATTATCATCTTTTCGAAATGATTGAGATAGAAAAGCTACCATAATTTGGAAGATAACATCGATATTGCCATACAAAAATGATATACATTGTTCAAGAAATATGTTCTTATATATATTCAGTAATGAATTTAAATAATCCTTCATTTTATCCATAATAGAAATATATACTTGTTTTGGGGCAAGGTCATTCATGCCAAAAAAGAGTTCTGATGTAATCAGACAAGATTTCTCTACTAAATTAAATATGTTATTGGAAACGAAAGAATTGAAAGAAATGGTGTTATCTGGAAAATATATCACTGAACATCTTGAAATAATCGATGGTGAAGCATTATTCAAACTGTTAACTTCAAATATTAACCGAACATTAGACGGAATTTTGATTCTTTCACCATTAGACAAAGTTAATAATCTATTTCGATCTATAATAGAGCATATGGCTTCGGCCCAATCAGGGAATATTCCTCCTTCAAAAATAATCCAATAATCAATATTACTTAATTCATTATTTCTTGATATTACAGAACGAAAATAACTGGGCAGAAAACCATCATTCCATTCTCTTGTATTATGATTGACAAAACCCAAAAAGGAGTTCAAACTCATTAAATTTGGATTAACACTCGTAACATCAATTCTCTTATCTGAACAAGATAAAACCCCCTTTGCAACTTGAAGAAGAGATGTTTTCCCAGAATATGGATTTCCAACCAATATAATCCCTTGATTCAAAGATAGGGATTCAATAAAACTGTTAAGCCTTTCCAACCAATAGCTATCTGTGAAATAGCCATGGTTAGCAGCTTCATTGTTAATGCTTTCATGATATGGACTAGAAGATTGAATGCTCTGTATTATACCAAATACATCCATAAGAATTGGTATAATTTTATCACTGTCGTTTCTTGTTAACATGGGAACAATTCTTCTATGGATGGAATTATATAATATACTAGTCTCATCACTTGTTATATTCAATTCTGGTTTTATATTAAAAAAAGTTGTGTCCTGAATCACTTGTATAACAAACCTAAGGGAAAAATCGTAATGACTTTGATTATTCAATAAACTTGATGATACATTAATAAACTCATGAATTTTTTTAGATAAGCTAGATGAATTTTGAAAACCTTTTGAATATAACAAAACCTCAGCAATAATTTGGATATTTGGTTTATTGAAAGTTATTTTCCTGAAAAACTGTTTCATACTATTTGGAATATTTTTCAAAACAGAAAGACTTGTATTTGTGGAAATAAAAATCCTTACATCATTATGAAGCTGAATATTCCTTGAGAGAATCTCAATTTTTTGTTTATTATCTTTTAAACCACAATAAACCAAATTCATTATTTGAGAAATTTCTGTTATTATATAATTGTTTAACTTATTAAACTCTTGAAACAGCCCCCACTTGCCACTTTGACATAATCCTACGAGTATATTACATATTGATCGATAATCTAACCTTTCACAACATCTGAATTCAATTATTTGTTTCCCAAGATAGGACCCAAAGGCTTTTATTGTTTCAGTTTTCCCATTTGATGTAGGACCTGTTATATAACTCCCAAATTTCATATTAACTGCTTGACTTAAAGAATAAAAGATATGATCAGTTAGAGGTGTTCTGATATATAGTGAGTTCATCATTTGGAATTCAAATCCATATTCAAACACAGCTTCTCCAATATTGATTAATAAATTCTTTTTATTTGGTTCTGCAACATACCGTAGTTTTGACATCCATTCAAATGATTGAAATGATACATTATTTTGGAAACCCAAAACAGTATTTTTTTGATGAACACATTCTGCAATTAAGTACTCAAGGACAAACCTCACCCCATAAAATTTCTCAGAAAACAAACTGTCTGATAGTGTCTTAATAATCATATTAATTTGTGGAATCAATGAATCTGTTTCATGGTTTAAGAAAGACTTTTCGATTTCATGATCAAAATAGTTATAAATAACCAGTAGAATAACTTGTATTGGGAAGTCAGAGACAAATTTTAATAATTGTTGGGTATTGAGTATGCTAATCTGTGAAAATGATTCCAAGGCAACAAAAAAATAAGTTTTAATTGTTTCCTTGATTCCTGTTTCTATCCTATTAATCAATACAGATATTTCATTTTCTATTTGTATTGGGTTATTAAATACAAAACAATTATTTTTGGTACCACCCAAACCAGAAATAAGGCCTTTTTCATTCATAGAGAATTTTATTCCATCAAATACCCGACTTAAAACAGAGATATCTTTCATATGACTATTAATTATGCTAATCAATTGAATTAAATCATCATCCCCGATATAATATAATCTGGGACAAGATCTTCTTTGAGATTCTAAAAATTCGGAAAACTCTTTATGAATTAAAGAGAGGCCTTTGTTTAGATCTTTCATGCGATTATGCGATATTTGATCAAATATCATAGATATGACATCTGGATTATGCTTTAATGGAAGAATAATGTCATCATATACTTTTATAAGCTTTGAAAATTTGTCTGATGTAACTTTCAATGGAGATTTAATACTTGTGTTCGAGAATAAATTCATAAATCGAATTATTTTTTCTTGAGAACTTAAAAAAACATCAAAAAACAAACGAATACTTTGAATTCTTTGTTCAATAATTCCAATTTTCTCTTTGTGGAAAACATAAAATAAATTTTTTTTGAGATTGGATATTTGATCAAAAATGTTGCTGGTATCAGATGCTAATTCCCTAATATTAGATATTACTTCAATTTTTGATTTTGTTTCAAAGCCAAACCGAAGACTTTTTATTTGATCATCTATATTTGAAACAGATTTCTCAAAAGAATCTTCTTTTTTAGCAGTTGATATCGTTTCAACAAAAATCGTTCGATCCATTATTATATTAAAATCAAAAAGTAATTGGATGGTTATAACAGTTGTTGTTTGGTAGAGTTGATTAAATTGACTGAATATTTGCATCCAATGTTTTCCCTTAATGAAACTTGATTTTAAATCACAAATAATATCAATAATTAATTCCAAATCTTCAATCTTTGAAGAAAAGAATTTAATTGCAGGCAAAAACTCAGAGAATTTAGAATTCAAATCAATCAATTTTTGTTTGGTATTGCTAATAAATTGTTTAAGATTAGAAATATCCAAATTATGAATATTAACACATATAAAAGAAGAATAAGATGTCCAATAGTCGTTGATTGTTTCCCAAAAAAGACAAAAATTCTCAAATGTTCCAAAAAATTCGAAAAATATAGTGTTTGAACTATGTTGAAGTCCAAAAAAATTGGCTGCAATACTCAATGATTCATATTTCTTATAAATTTCAGTCAAAGTTGAACGACTATTGATTATTATAATATTTGCTTCTTTGGGAACAATACATTTCTGATATGGATTCTCAATCTCCCATTGTTTTGTTAATTCATCTACAATATTATCGTTTAATCTAAACTCTGATTCAATAAACTCACAATATTTAGCTTTGGAATTCATAATTTGTGAAATCTTCGATTTGAATCTATCATGTGAAACATCAAACAGTTTACTAAGAATATCTAAAGGAGCTATGCCTGATATATCAGAAATGCTACGAATATTTTCAATTCTTTTAATAATATCCAAAAAATCATTCGAATATCTTGATAAATTAACAATATATAGTAAGAAATGATTGGAATCATTCGGAATTATTTGATTATAAGAATTTTCCATGATTTCAATACTTATAGTTATGTCATTAATTTCATTTTCAATTTTTTGTGTTATTTGTTCTTTGACTTTATATATTTGAATGTTGAGTTGATTAACTAGAGATATACGAATCGAGGATACTTCGAGAGAAATAATATCAAAAGTTAAATAATCTTGTTTGAATGAGTTTTTCAATTCAAATAAAACTCTATAAACAAATACAATTTCAAACAATTCCAGATATGAGTTAAGATTTTCTGGAAACATCGGATCTTTGAGAAAAGTTTGATAATATCTTAAAAAAATGCAAAAATTCTTCATTCCATTAAATGATTCATGAATTCTTAAAAGTACTGGTCCCAAATAGGGCAAAAAATCCTCTTCAGTTGGTAATATTTTCTTTTCCGATGGATCTTCAGATATCATGTTTAAGTCAGTGATATGATTAACTTTGATAAATATTTTACGGATAATTGCAGATTCTAAAGGATATAAATCCGGATCAAAACTAAACTCTTGATCAATATATTTCAAAACAACTGTTTGATTAAAATCTTTGCATTCTTTCTCAGAGAAATGAGAAAGAATCCTGCGAAGATGGTTTGTTAAATAATAATTTAATCTAGAATTCAAAGAATTATAAAATCTTTTCATTTGAACAGAATCAAGCATGGACAGATTTGAAGAAAGGATTTTTATTTGATTAATGATTTTCTTTATATTATTTGAATCATCAATTTTTTGGATCTCTTTATTAATTTCCTCAATTATTGAAATTGAGCTCACATATGTCTGTAATAATGACATGACATTGGTCGACAGTAATAATGAAAAAGATTTGAGCTGAGGAGAGTCATAATATATGTTATAATTTTCTAATATATCAGAAAATATTGATTGGATATTATTTGAAAAAATGCAAATTACTTCAGAATAATACTTGGATTGACTCAATGATTTAATTATATTAAAGGACTCAATAATAGAGGATAAATATTTCATGTTTTTGGAAATTTTCATATCATTAATTGTATTATTGTAAAGATTTTGAAAATAGAATTTTCCATTGTCTTCAAAAAAAAATAATGCCCTTGAACTAGATTGGGGAACTTTTCTAGTTTGACTTTCAACAATTTGTTTCTCAATCTCTGCTAATTGTTGGTTAATTATAGCAAATGCCTGGTCTTTTTGGTATGAATCATTAGTTGATTCTTTAAGAATCCTTTTAAAGTTAGCTAACCTGGCAGAAATGATAAAGTCTCCGCCGCTACGATTCGTTGATTGGAAATTTTTTATCGAAGAATCACTAACTTTTAATAACTGTTCGAGTTCGGATTGGGCATGAGATATGAGTGTCAAACTATACTTTTTCTTAATATTTTGGAAAAAATCAAGAGATAGAAGGTTATTATACTGCTTCATAACATATAAGAATTCAGATATTGATTTTGTTAACGAATAATCAAAATCAATTTTGCTTGCGTAACTCTGTAATAACTCATTTAATAAACCACAATAATCTTTGTACTTATCGTATCCTTGTTGGCTAAAAATATGGATGGAAGAACGAAGGGGTAGCAATTTATTCCTATAAAAAAGAATTTTGTCATCATGAACTTTCGAATTCAAGAAAAAAGAATCTAATGCTTTCATTTCAGTCTCATATTGAACAATACAATGATAATGATCTAAAATTGTCTGTTTTTGAGTAAAAAACTGATTCTCATTATTGAAAATATTAGAAAATGAAATCCAATTATTAAAAAAACCACATATTGTATCATAATGAAAATTTAAATCGCTAATAGTTACTATTTGAGACAATGAGTATTTAAAAGTATCAAAATATATCCTATCAATCATTCTAATTAGTATGCTAGATCTATTCACTAGAATTGGGTTCGTATCACAGGATTTAAAAGCATCCATAATACTTTTCATCGACTTTATTATTGAAATAAGGCTATTACTATTATTCAAAGTACATATTATTAATTTATCAAGGAATAAATTGTATACATGGAAATCTTCTTCTGATAGTTTTTTCATTGTTTCCAAATTTATAAGCTTATTGTATTCATCTAAATAACAATTTTTCAGTTCTTTAAATGCTTTTATATCTGATATGATTTTATTATTTCTATATTCAAGATCTTTCCATAGCCTTTTCTCATCAACAAGGTTCGATGTTTCATATTTACTAGTACAAAATTGATAAAATTCTAAAATTGAACGAAACCAATGAGTAATTTCTTGAGAAGGTGATCCTTTCAGAACAGAAAAATCAATAGTCACATCTGGAATCAAAAAATATTCTTGTAAAAATCTCGAAAAGGGTCCTATTGTTCGAGTATCACAGGAAATTACACTAACTTGGGACACTAAATTATCTGTTGTTAAAATCCTTGAATATTTAATTAAACATATGAATTTCCCACTAATATCAGTCATATCGAATTTAATGACAAATATACTAGAAAAAGTAACAAAAAGCCTTGAAACACTAGAATCACATATAAATCGGTCAATAGAATCTTTAAAAATGGAAAAATCCGATTTTTCTATCGCGAAATCACTAAAAAAGACAGAAATTGATGGGAAAACATGATTAACAAAATCATCATACCCCAAAATCATTTTTAAACCAAACAAAGCACTCAAAAAATATTAACATTTATAAAAACTCTTCTGGAACATTGCAATATAATGAAGTATTAGAAAGGATCCAATCTTTTTCGGGTCTGTTTGTGTTCAGAGATACTTTCCAAATCAAATTATCTGAAGATCCTTCATTAATCATTGATGACATAATTCCCTTATTAATTTTGTTGACAATCAGAGAATGGTATAATGGACATTCAAATTTTTGAATTTTTGTGGATGCTTTTGATAAAACAGTACAACATAGGGCCGGGACAGGCTGAATTGCATCAATTTTATGATCATTAACAAGAAAGAGTCCTCCATTATAAACCGAACCACCCATTAAATAAAGGTTTTTGATAATAATTTCATTTGGCTGAACTTGATGCTGGTGGCTTGCGAATTTGAATTCAAATACTGCTTGATCATATGGTATTGATTCTTCATTAGCTTTAATGATAAAGTATGTCATTAAAAGCTTTCTCAGACCATATATTAAGTTTCCTGGGATAAGAACAGGTACTCCATTTGATATCCAGTTGGACAAAAACTGGTGTTGTTCAATTATATGAGTAACAAATTTGTTAATATGTTTCGATGATGTATAGTTGGCAATTTTTTTCCATTCAGATGGAATTAACCCCTGCGCTATTGTTTTCGCATCATCAACTATTATTGAATCTGTCATTTTGGTATTTAAATTCTTTAAGAAGTGGCGGATAATACCTAAAACTTTGTTAAACATCTTCACTTCTCGGTATAATACATAATCCATTGATATTTTATCAGATGGAACTGGAAGATAAGGCAAAAAATCAGGAAGAAGCATTGATAGAGATTCTATCTTAGATTCAACCAATTCATTAGAAAAACTCATATCATGGATTGAATGCTTAAGAATGGGCTCAATTGCCCATTTGGATATTGCCCATTCAATCAGTGGTCCAAATGCTTTTTGATCCATTCTTAAAATACCTACAGGAACAATTGAAGGAAGTTCTTTGGAAATATTGGTTAATTCAGATACAGGTATATCTGATGGGATTATCCATCTATTGGAATCAACACTTGTTCTGTCAATTGAATAACCATCCTCAAGCATTTCTGGAACAAATATAGCGTTGACCAGACACTCTATTCTCTTTTTATCTTTGCCATCGAGAATAAATGCATATGTAACATTTATTATATAATCTCGTAAATTCTGAAGGGGGATATCAATATTAGATACATCAGTTATTGTTCTTAGCCACTCAATTGTTTCTTTGAAAGATATATCATTGACACGAACATATGATGGAATTCCAATGTGATCAAACATTGATAAATAGTTAATAATAGATATCGTTAACGCAATCGAATAAGAGAGTTTTTTCATGAGTTTTGGATTTCCATTAGATCTAATATTACTACTGGAATGATGAAGATATTGAATCATTGAGTTTCTAAATGGAGTGAATGAATCAATATATGTTCTTTTTGATCTCCTTAAAATGGTAGGAGACAAAAAATCAACTGAATTAGCTAATAAAATCAGTCTAAAATTCGTATTGACAGATGATGTAGATATTTGAGTCAATATATCAATGAGCATATCAGCTATTGCACGGTTGGGCTGTGAATAATGCAATAAAATCCATGAACCTTTGTTTATAGCATTCTGCAACATCTTTCGAGTATTTTTGATTACTTCTATGTCATTACTAAGTGAGTATGACTCAAAATTATCATTCCTACATCTCATTGATAAGAATAAATGCAGAAGAGATGAGGGATCAACCTCGCTCTTACAAAGGATCACACTTGGAGTTGTTGAAGAATTAGATACAACGGTGTCTACTTGAAAACCAGTTAAAATTGACATAAAGTCAATATCAAAAACTGACCGAATAAATGATGTGATCAATGGGAAAAGTCCAACAATATTTGCATATTTCATTAACTCTAATGGACTTCCTCCATCTATGAATTGTGGAGAAAAATCAACAACAGAATTATTTTGTTCATTTATATGTGATAAAATCATATCTAGATCACTGTTGGGCAATTTTCCATCTTTGTTAAGTAACTTAACACCTAAATAAAACAGGAAAAACAATGATTCATTGATAGATAAAGAAGGAAACACAAAATTAATTGTTGCCATTATCAAGCTCTTTTGTAGTAAAATGTTTTGTTCATTGGATAAATATCCCGAGTGAAGTCCTTCATTAACAAAAACAGAATTCAGCATTTTCAGATATGATGTAATATTAAATTTGGCAAAACTGGAAATTGTTGTCATTGATCTGGATATTACATCCCAGATGGTAACACATAATTCAATGTGAACATTAAAAGGATTCAAATGGCTCTGTATTTCTTTATTTATAGACTCTAAATCAAATTTCTTTTTTGATACTCTATAATACCATTCTTTTGATTGAACTAAATCTGATATTGATTCTGAATCTGATAAATAATCATAATCAGCATTTTCTATTATATTATGATACATGTCAGACATATTTTCAAGAATATCATTTTCGGCAGAATTCAGTTGGTTACGATATATAAATGATTCTTTCATTTCACTTTCGAGCTTTGTTGGGTAGTTTGGAAGGAAAAACTCTAGGAATGCATTTTTAATGAAAAATTTTGAACTATCATTAGCAGAAAACATAACATTAATAATATTAACACGAGATAAAAAAGATGGATTAAGATCTTTTTGTTCAGAGACAGATGAAACAAGTATTAGCCTGAAACGAGGATCCAATTTGGCAATTTTTGATCCAATCTTGATTTCTTTCGAACATGTTTCAAGATCCAAATAAAACAAGTTCAATAAAGGAGATACTAAGGGATGGATTGAATCAGCATCAAGCAAAACAATCACTTTTCCATCGTTAATAGCATTATATAACACCGTTTCTAAATTAGAACAATTTTGGGATAAAATTACTAATCTTTTTGGCTTAATTGATGTTTGGAGAATGCTCAATACAAGATCATCGGTATCAATCAAACAAGACACACGATGAGAAACGAATATGTGGACAGCATCATTAAAAGAAGAATAATGGAATGGCTGCAGGGACTGGGATTTGATCTCTCCGTTATACATTAATAATTTCTGATTAATGATCTCCATTGGTGAGATCAAATACTCTATGCCTTTTTGATTGATCCCAATAATAATTTTTTGGAGAGAATCATATCGTTTTTTCATTTCCATTGATCCGCAAAATGAAACATAAAAAGAATAAAACAATGCTTCAACAATACATTGTTCAAGCTCTCTTTCAGATTCTTCCGATGAGAGTTTCCATTTTTCAATAATATCAAGTGAATCTTTCATAATTGAATCAACAGATATTTTCCTCTTTTCAACAATATCGTATTCATTTTCGAGAGATTTTCTCATATCCATTTCAGATGTTAAATGAATTAACTCTTTTTCCAAAGATTCTTCAACTTGTTTAATAGATGACTTCTCAAGTATGATTTCTTCCTGGAATTGGGCTAAACCTCTTTTTTCATCTTCTAATGACTTTTTATGAGCCGTTAATGTGTTTTCAATATTATAAAGTTTGGTAATTGAACAAATCCATTCATACAATGATTTTAGACTAGGAGATATGGATTCAAGTTCGTATACATTAATCAAATCTTTTTCAATATATGGCATAATCCGTTTATATTGCTCGTAATTCATTGGGTGATCAACAAAAAAATCAATCAGTTGCTTAAAAAAATTACCTTTCTCTAATAATGGTTTCCCTCCATTTTCATATTCCTTTGGAAATCCTAAAATCATACAAATAAGCTCAAGCAATATTCTAAGAGAATCAAGTGGAGATGTTGCTGTTATTCTTATGGTTTCAATATCATTTTCATTTATTTCCTCAATAATTTTATAATTATTCATAATTCTTGGCCTCAAAGAATTTAATTCAATCTCTTCTATCTTGACCAACTCCTCTAGTTTTGAAACTGTTTGTTGTTTTAATAAATTATCTTCATCAAGCTTGATTCTTCTAGCATCAATAGCTTCCCTCCTGGTAATGTATGCTTGTTCTAATGAATTGGTTTCGGCTTGAATTTTTGTTAGTTGAGGTTTAATCTCCTCTAAAGAACCATTGATCATCTTAATATCTTCACTTGCTTTTGTATATAAAGAAACAGCATCATTAATCTGGGATAAATATGCAAAAGATGACTCGTAATTTATCCGTGCTTGCTCAATAAACATAAACACAAAATCATAATAATGATTTTGATGGAAAAACGGCATATTAGATTTGGCAATCTGATAGCTCAAAAATAACAACTCATCAAATTTTGGTATAAGCCGACCATACACTGCTTTTAACGAAGAATCGTTTGCAGCTTCATGAGCCAAATTGCTATAAAAAATGTCTTTTTCTGATTCAATTTGGATATAATCAAAATGGCTTGCATAAGCAAAATCGATAGGAGTTTCTGATGATATAATTACATGAATTTTTGATCTGATAATTGCTCTAATTTTTTCAATTAATAATAATCTGGTATCATAAGATGTTGGTTTAGAATTATGTAACTTTGAATACAAATCCTCAAGACCTTCCTTTGAAAATAAATTGACAAAATCGCACTTCTGAACAATATCAGCAAAAATTTTTGCTTCGTATTCATTTGAATTTGATGATCTAACAAATATCACAGATGATTTTTGGTGTAATACAGCATTACTAATCACATCTTTCAATAATTGAATCAGAGTCAGCTTTCTCTCATGAGGGTTGAGTAATTCCTCGGGTGTTGGCAACGAAAGATATACAAAATCTCTTTCACAAACATTAGAAATTAATCTACAAAGAGAATATCTACCAGAACCAGTTGAACCATATAAAACAAGATTTTTCCCAGGGCAAGAAATCAGAGACAAAAGAGTGACATATTGTTTCACAACATGATTGGTAAACCGTATGAAAAGTTTCTCCGCAGAATTGGTATTAAAAACATTAAGGTGAAACTGTAGCTCCCTGCTGAGATCATCAATTGAATGAAAAACAATCCTCGAAAATGGAGTTGAACTTGATCCTCTATATGAGTACTCACAAGATACAACAACATCTTCTTTATAAAAAGATTCCAGAATGTTCTCATATTCTGATTGAGAAAAAACACTTTTAATAATGGAAATTACCTTATCTAAAGACTCTTTTTCAGAATAGGATGTAATAGAAACGGAAAAAAGCTGGAATATTAACAAAGATATTACTTGAGAAACATTATCTTTTGAGTTCAAAAAGGAGAAAGGAACAGTAATTGATAGAATATCCGATATAAATTCTTTCCTTCTTACATCTTTTAATAATTGTATTGTTGATTGCAAAATCCCATGGATGATATTTTCGCTATATCCAGCCTCCTGCAAAAGTTTTTCAGATATATATTTAGAGACTGACTGTGAAATTGGAAATACTTGTATTGGAGCAAACAAAGATATAAAACGAGATGGAAACATACAATAATCCCTTGTTATAACAACAACAACAAAATGGTGAATTATTACTGAGTCATTCATTTTGTTATCGGATGTCGAAAACACAGGAATTCTTGCTGTTTTAATTAGGAGACGTATTGTTTCGATTGTTTGATAATCATTTTTATCAATATTATCAAAAACAAGCACATAATTTTTTTTCAATGAACCAGAATTTCTTATAGAAGATGACACAAGACTATGATCATTAAGAAAAACCAACAACTTGCTTAGGTTCATCATGCTAACAGGAATAAAAACAGGAACAAAATCAGAATTGTTTTCAAAAAAAAGTCTGATTAAAGACGTTTTCCCAGATGCTTGAGGTCCATGAATTATTACATGTTGCTTAGATGACAAATATCCATGAAGAAGGTTAAGCGGAATTAGAAGTTGAGGTGTATAATATATTGTCTCCTGTGAAAGTGATGGGAGTTTGACCATACTAGGCATCTTAATGAAAGATTGTGAATCTAAAGAATTATAATCTAAAGGAATTAATTTACCATTATATATTCTCATAGAATTGAGGGACGGCTTTGGAAAATTCTTAGTGAAGAGTTCAGGGTATTTGAAATCAGTCCACTCAGTGGGAGTATCGATATCGAATGTTTGTCTAATCCATGATTCAAATGTTATTGATTCACTATAATCCATAATTGAGGAGAAAACATGATAAAGACAATAAACAACTAGTAATTTCATTTGGTTTTGATTAGTTGTATCAATAAGACGCTGATTCAAAAAATAAAAAGCCAAAATTACGGAAAAACCAAATAATGAATCTGATATTAAACTATCTCCATATAACATTGAGTTGGGTTCATTATAATAAAATACATAATTCTTTGATTCAAAAACCTTACCAATCACAATAGAGCCAAATTTGTTGAAATTACTATGAATAGCCTTCATTGTACTACTACTTAATTCGATATTTAATTGTTCAGATGCTCGCAGCATAGAATAAACAGAAAAATAGATTGGTAAATTGGAATTCTTTTGATTCTTATCAAGAGATTTTTCAAAAATTACCTCCATTAAAAGAATTTTCGCTTTTGATATCAACAAAGGGGTCATGTTTTTTAAAGAATCTGTTTCAAGCACAATTTTAAAATTATTTCCAAGGGAGAATTTATCCATAGAAGTGATTTGACATGTGCTATTGCATTCAATCATTTGAGATAAATACAATGCAAATGCTGGTGTTATGCTTCCATCAAATTTAAGAATTCCCAATTTAGAATTTTGGGTTTCTGTGATTTGTTGTAACAATGAATTAATATATCCATATGCCCAGAGCTGTCCAAGAGTCAGATCATTAACGACGTGGCCAAATACACTATTCCATTCATCTGCGGCGTAAAAACATTCCATTAATTTCATTGGATATATGAGAGGATAGATTTCTTTGAAGTCCTTCCTTTCAAATATTTTTGCTAGTAAGCTTAATACAATTGATTTTCCACTATTTGAAGGACCAGATATAATAACAAAACTCTCATTTTGCATGATAATAAATAGTTTATATGACTGTGATATTAAGTAATTTATTGGGATATCATTACCAAAGTATGGAATTTCATCTAACGCCATTCTTTCAAATTCGGTTTTATTCATTAATATAGAAATTTCCTGCATTTTTTGATACATTTCATTTGAATTATTTCCAATATGAAAAGTATTATAGACGATATCTTTCAAGGATGTAATATAGTCACCTTTTAATCTAGAACAAAAATGAACATAACATATATATGCAATTCCCAATACTCTATCAGATTTTGGTTTAAAAAACTTTGTTTGTTTCTCAATAACATTTAAAATCGAAAATACATGATGGGATATATGAGGAAATACAAGTTCCGTATCAAATGTTCTCAGGACAACATAAATAAAGAAATATATTTTTTTTGCAATATCTTTTGGATCAGGGATGGTCAATGACAATAATTTAATTTCGATTAGGTTGACAAAATCAGGAGATACTAATGAAACAGATCTATAATAGGCTTTAATCTGAGATGGAATTGAATCAGACGAAAAATAATAAGGAGATGACGTTAGCATAACTCTTGAGTTTTTGTCTAGATCCACAAGCCGAGAGCTAATGGTAATTCGGGGATTACCCACATTCTGAGCAATCGAAAGAGATTTTATATTATCAAATATATAACTAGAATTAGTAAGTGAGAGTGAATCAATGTTCGAAACAATTAACCATGAACCAGATGAAGCAATTCCAGTGAGTATTTTACTCAAATAAAACTCATTAATATCTGGAAATGATCGAGCCGTGTATGAAAACCTGCCAAAGAGCATTGCAATATATTTAAACAAAGACTTTTTTCCGCAGTTGGGCGATCCTGAAACAACGGGAACACATTTGGATGATAGATAAGTCAATACAGAGGTCATTGCGTTATTGATAGATGGGGTAATGATGAAAGCAGGTACATCTCCATAAAACTCCAAACCGTGTTCCCACGAACATTTGTTGTAGTTAATATTTAATGTGTTACTATTCTCAGAATATTCATGTTTAAGAATACCCTCCCATGTTAATTGATGAGATTGATTTGTCCCGATAGATGAAAGTTTGGAAACAATGTCCTTTAAATGAATCAAATGAGAGACGATTGTAGAAACTTTATGATAATTTAGTGATGAATAATTAGTAGTCAAAGAATCGCGCAATTCGATTTCTTTAAGGGATAATGACTCTTGAAGTGGTAAAAAGGCACGAGCACCTTTTCCTAGATTTCGAAATATCTCTTCAACGTCTTTAGCAAAAACGATACTCAACACTGATATTACAATATAAATTGGAGTTGATTGAATCCAACCGGCAAAAGATTGGTTATTGCATGATGGGATTGATGTTTGAATGGAATTCTGTAGACTCTTCTTCATCATTTCTAATAATTGAGGTATCCATGATTCAATTCCTCCGTAACAACTGATGGATCTCTGGAAATGGAAAAGTGATCCATCTTTCCCTAATAATCCATATATCTTCAATTTTGTAAAAGAAGGCTGAGAATATTGAGGTATTTGAATTGCTGATTCATCAATTTCAGATCCTCTACATTCAAGATGATCTACATTCATTAGTATATTAACAATAACACCCTCAAATGATGAGAAATTTGATGTTGTCAAGAGAGTAAGAACCTCGTTATTGCTGAGAAAATAAAGTCTTGGGACCATATTCCTTTTGGCATCAAGATACTTAGATAATGCAATAAAAATTGATTCTGCAGAATTATTATTTTCAACAAATAACTCTAAAAGAGATGGAAAACTACAAATTGACAACAATCTCTGGTCTTTGGAAGCATGACGAGCAACAGAGATCCATTTTCTTTGAATAGATGCAAATCTATTTGCTTGATGTGGGAGAATAGATCTCGAATCATCGAGTGAGAATAATGGAGAAAGAATAATCCAATTCTTTTGGAAAATTTGCCACGCCCTTAAAATGCTGATACAATTCTCAAGAACAGATATTAAAAACAATACAGAATCCCGAATGCCTTGAACATAGGACATATTAAGCATTGTTTGCAAATTGACAATGCTATCAATGATTTCATTGATTAGATTGTCAGTATTGCCAATTGTGAGGTTTTCATCCGATTTTGATTGATTCTTAATAATTGGTAATATTACTTTATTCCAATGATTATTTATCATTTGGTATTGGGATTCAAGGTTAGATTCGCCTTGAGAGGTTTGGGTAATACGTTTAATAAGTGATATTTTTTGTAGAATCTCATTCTGGAGCAATTCAAAAATTGTGATATCGACATGATAATTTCCAGGTTTCCCACATTCATCAAATAATAAATTCCAATGCCTAATTTGCATATTACCTCCTGATAACAATTCTAATGCCTCGATATGAGGAAGTATATCGGTAACCCGATTGGATAACTCTAAAAGCATTGGATAATTAGATTTTCCGATCTCAAGAAGCTTTTGAACTTCGTTTAATATTTGATTAATATCCTTTTTGAATATATGAATATCGATTTGAGAAAACTGCTTTTTGGATATAATTCCATTTAATGAATTCCATTTTTGAGCTGTTTGATATAGATTTATTGCAAAATCCGCAGCCCCCACAACATTTTTATATGCCGAAAAATCATTAATCTCAACACCAACAATATTCTGAAATTCGACAATTTCATATATCTTTGGACCAAGGGAATCTACCTTATTTTTAATTTTTTGGGCAGCAGGTAGTCTAATTTCAATATCAGCATCTTTTAACGATACTGGTATTGTGGTAGCTTTTTCATAATAATGAGCAATTTGTTTTTCTGTTTCACGAACAATATCTTTAAGGGATTTGATAAATGGTTCTTTGAATGCATTCTTATTTGTTGAAGCTGTTGATTGATCAACTTTGAGAGAGGTGAGCATTGAGTGAAGAGGATTACGTGGGTGCTCAATACCAATTGAATCAAATAACTCATATAGGCTATCAATAAAAATTATCTCAGTACTTATTTGGGGTACCATTTCTTGGGTTCTTTTTAAGAAGCGACAAAACTCCACAAATTGATCAAGATTCTGGGGTTCAGTTTTCAGTTGTCTGTTATAATAACGAAGAGCCCTTTGAACTTTATCAATTTTCACTTGACCGAGCTGATCAAGCATTTTTATTAAATCTTTCAGAACATTTGTTGGTATTGGTGTGATTTCTTGTCGTAGCATTTTCGAATCTACATACAAAGCTAATTTTACAAGTCCAGGTCTTAAGGATGACACTTTTGTTTCATATTCCTGAAAAAGCGCAATATCATGATATATCCTTTTAAAATCCACTACTGGTTCTTTGTCAGAATTTATCAGAAACTCATCATCAAGTTCATTACGATTTGAACTATCAAGATTACCATTATAAGGTTGTCCAGATCTAGTTAGAAGGTATTGATTAACATTCCATGTTTGACTTAATTGAAAAATCGGATAAAATTCGGCATATCCTTGAGAACTCTGAAGAGATTGCTCATATGATTTCAAAATAATGGCAAGCATATTTTCTTCATAAACCATCAAAATAGAATTCTCTTCTGGTGAGATTTTCTTGGAACTTTGATTTTTTGTATTGGCATAATTTAAAAGGAATAATGATAGCTTACCTCCTTTAAATTTGAGGTTATACAAATTTATTCCACATTCTTTCAAAAATGGTTGCATTTCTTGTTTTTCAATTAATGGTTTGAGATGAAACATATTGTTACGTGCTTCTTTAAAACATGTTTTAATCGACCCCAATAGCTGATCAAGACTGGGTTCAAAACAAACTTGGCCTTGTTGATTAAAGAAAACTTCAACACGAAAAATTGAGGCCATTTCTTGTGACAATTCATTCAATGCAGATTTCCAACATTTGGTAGCAGCTTTAGTCAAACTTTCCAACATCATATACTGTGAAACTCTAATAAAGGATGGTATTATCATAATTTTCCTATTGGCAGTCTCTGTTTTCTCTGCTCGGGCAATTGCTTTCTTCTTCTCAAACATTTGTAATTGTTCAATATTAAAATTCCTTCTTTGGATTTCGGGAAAGTCGGAATCATTGACCTGGACATGTTTTGGATCAGATATAACATTGTACAACTCTAAAATATTATTGCAAATCATGCTCACATATGAATTGTATTGTTTGTTTAGATTCCCCCAATTATTTTCGTTCATTGAAGAAAACTCATTCAAATCATATTTTTTGGAGTTTGAAAATGCTGAGAGGGTGCATTGAACAATGTCTTCAAGATTTTCACGAGATTTCTGAATATTTAATAGGGTTTTAAAAAACAATGAATCAGAAAAAAATGGATGATCCAAAATTTTCCCAAGTTTGTTTCGAAAATTACGTGTTTTCATATGGTTGACCCATATCAAAAAAGGCCTCCAAAATGAATAATAGCGAAAAAACTTAATCTTTTTCAAAATTGCAAATTTGGAGGTTTCACTTGCCCACTCATCAAGTGATAAATTATCTGTATTTCCATCCTTTTGTACATGAGTGATTCCTGTTGCTGTCATTGTATAATACTCTTTTATATGGGGTTCAATGAAAGGAACCTTCTGTAGGTCATAGGGATTGTAGTCAAAATCGCATGGTTGGTTTTTCGGTATCAAATAGATAAATCTATGGCCCCTTCCATCCTTCCTTTTGCTGAAATATGCAATGGGGTCTTCGTCAAAGTTTATTGAATCCTTTTCAGCCTCTGCTTTTGATTTCAGGAGTTGAATAGATGATATTTTCATTCTTTTGGGCTTTTCAGCACCTTTTTTCGATAATAAAGAATTCATTGGTTTGGTAATTGGTACAACATGTGAAAGGGATGCATTATTATGTTTTACATTATACTTTTCATTTTTGGTTCGATAAGCTAATAGCCCTGGATTTTGGCTTCTCAAAAGATTGCTGTCCTGAATCTCGCTTTCGTGAACAACATTATAGGATGATACATCATGCTCAAGATCGTCAGAATTGAACAAATTTGCAGAATGATTTTTAATGCTCTCAAGCAAAGATTTATAATTGTTCTCCATTTTTTTCTTGTTCTGGCTAACTGGATCATTATCTAAATTCATTAATAACGTAAATAATTCTGAAAATTTCGCCTCTATTGAGGGATCATTTTCGAGGAGAAGAATTCATGAATAATAGGGCACTTGTTGTATTATTCGATACAATCTAGAATTTCTAGACTAGAAAGCAAGAAATTTCTATTGATCTGAAACTAAGTAAAAATTTTTATTGTTGAGATTAAATTAAGAATAGAACCGAATGGATCATATTGATACATGGATAATGTTTAAAATATGACTGAAGGTTTTTATGCACAATTCGAAAAATTAGAGAAAGAGAAAAACAAAGAGGAGTTTAAGAAAAATAAGAAAAAATTGATGTTAGAGATTGAGAGCTCAAAAATCTTTAATCTGGAACTGCTCGCAAGGATTTATAAATTATCCAGTGAAAAAGCAAGTGAACCCGGAAAGAAGGCCAAGAAATTAATAATATCAGCAGATTATTTCCTTGATTATGCCAGATTTAATAAGAACTTGTCAGGAAAAAATGATTTATGGACAAATCCACTGGCCGACGCTTTTGGTTTGTATAGAATGGCTTTTAAATTATTAGTTGAAGAAGAAAAGTATTATTTAGGTTCTGAAATACTGTTTAAACTTGCCAAAACCGAAAAAGAATTTGGATATGAGAATTACGCAGCAATGGATTTCACAAATATTGCAATTTTAGGAATCGAAAAGAAATTGAAGCCCCGTATCATTTTTGAAGCTACACAGCAAGCCATTTTGTTTTTTGCTAAGGAAAGCCATGAATGCGGCCTCAAATTACTCGAGAATGTTACCAAATACATGAAAGATAATGACAATGATTTCGAAAAATCAGGTTTACTATTGGAAAAACACAAAGAAATTCTCATTTCCTACATTATTTTCCTTGTGAAGAAATCTAAGTCAATCAAAGATGCTAAAACCCTTTTCGAAAAAAATCATCCCCTTACCAACCCAAATGACAAGTCCTCATTAATTCAAGAGCTTTTAATATTAGAGTCCAAGGATTTTAATAGTTTCAGCACCAAGTATTCTAATGTTAGAATGGCTGGGAATCCTTATCTTAGTGAACTAATTAAGAATTTTTTGATTATTCCGAAATAAACCTTTAACGTCTTAATTATATGAATACGGAGGTGATATCCAGCTTTGCTTCGAGAACGATCAAGCCGACTCATATTTGCTTTCGCAATAGCTATGATGAACTAATTGTTGGCGATCAAGATGGGATTGTTTCAATAATTAACACCAAACCCAAAGTTATTACAAAGTGTTTAAAAGTTTCCCAACGTTCAATAACATCAATGGTTTTGTTTGGTAAATACCTTATTGCTGGTGATATCAGTGGAATGCTATTTTTAATTGAAATTGACTTGTTAAAGGTTATTAGAAAAAAACAAGTCCATTTTTATTCTATTAATTGTATTCGAATATTGGAAGATGAAATGAAAATTATTACCTGTTCAAATGATTCAACTATTAAGGTTTTAAATTTGGAATCTTTTGATTTGGAAATTTCAAATGACAGTTTTAAGTGTTGGATTTCTTCAATTGTCAATTCTGGCAATGGAAATATATTATCTACTACTTATGATAAAGGTTTGTACTGCATTGATTTTTTGGAGCAAACCAAGAGTTTAGTGTACACATTTGATTCAATACCATCTTGCATGTGCCAAGATAAGATTGGAAGGCTCTATATTGGCCACCTTTCTGGAAAAATCACTGTGATAAACTTAAATGGATCATTGATAACGAGTATTGATAACCATAAATCGACAATAACTTCAATATCAATCGATAATGAAACAGGTTTTTTGCTAGTATCATCTGAAGACTCAAAAATCAGCATTATCAATACATTTGATTATACATTGCTATTCACAATAGAGGCTCATCATAACAGAGTTTCATCAGTATGTTGGTGTGCTGACCATATTCATTTTGCATCCTGTGACAATGAAGGTCATATTAATACATGGAGAATAAATAATTTCCAACCATGTTTGAATATAGATTCTGTAGAAGAAAGAGTCGAAAATCAGCCAATTCAAAATATTATACCTCCAAAGGAAACATTTCAAGGATCTCTACCAAATCCAAACAGAATTTTGACAATAATTGAAAGAATGGCATGCCAAGTGGAAATGCTGAAATGCTCAATTGATTCTATTGAAGGAAGGATGGCAATATTGGGAGAAGAAATTCTGAGCATCCAATAAAATGCAAATTGTTTCGTTTTTAGCATTATTTTGGTGAAAGTTTCTCCATTATCTGGGAATGTCTTTGATTGGTTTCGCTTATTATATGGTTGATTTTTTCCATAATGTACTCATTATAAATAGATTGATAAGTTGGCTTTTCTTTGTTGTTAATTTGATTATTTTTGAGTTTGTCTAAACCTTTAGCTATTTTATCCAAACTCTCATTCATATTTGCGTCATGTGATCCAGAATTCACCAAAGCTTTCATTAGATCAGATGGTACTCTGTCAAAAGAATCTTGTATAAATTTGGAAAATAATTCTACGATCCCCCTTCTGAATTCAATAGATTCGCTCAGTTGATTCTGAATACTAAGCAGTCCAACTTCTTCATTACTCATTTCAATTCTAGATGAAGAAATATTATCATCTAAATTTAAAACCACATTTTCTGAATCTTCTATTTCAGAAAGATCGCTCAATGCACTAATTGGAATAACGTTATGAGTTTCTTCTTCTTCGTTATTATATCCATTCAACGAATAATCACAAAATAAAACATCTTCCTCTTCTTCTACATTCGAATCCATTAAAGGTTCGCCGAATGTGCTCTGAAGGAAAAAAGAGCGGTCAGTCATTTACATGACGATTATTTGCACTTTTTCGTTGTTCGTATGGATTTAATTAGCCCTGTTATTGTTGATGCTCTTATCAAATTGCCCACGAATGCTGAAGAATCCGCGATATTAAACGATTTTAAGGAGAATAACCCATTTGAACTCTTGCTCCAAGGATCTTATATTATTCTGGATGATAGATTTGATGAGAGTATAGTTACGTCTGCCATTACTGTGATACCGGATATTTTGAAGCCTAATATTGTTAGAACTGAGCAAATTATTCATGATGGGTATTTTTCTCTATCAGAAAATGATCGAGTGATGATAAAGCAGGCATTCTTCAGGGGTTTGATGTATGAAAATTTTGTAATAAGATCTGCAGCAGCAAGAGGAATTCATTTTATAGCCGTTCTTGAATATCCAAAAATATGGCCTAACTTGTTCGATGACCTCTTCTCTTTGATCAGCACTCAGAATTTATATTCTCACATTGGAGGTATTATGGCTTTTGAAGAATTGTTGTCTCATGGATATATTACTGTTAGATATAAGGGTTTTAATGCCATTGGAGAGAAAGTTTTGGCAAGCTGTTTAGATCTCATGAAGAAAGAAGTTGATCAAAAACTGAAAATTGTTGCCGTTAAATGTTTGATTGCTGCTTTGGATACATTTCAAAGGGTTTATTCCGAAAATAATTATAAGAACTTAATAATAGAAGCAATTCTTATAAGTATATATGAAGCTCAAGATGACGAATTTCACAGATCTCTAACTATTCTTTTATATGCATATATATCTGTCGTAATCCATATTCTCACTGAAGAAGATGTTTCTGAAATTTTTAAAGCTCTTAATCAATCAGCAGATGTTGAAAATGAAAGTAGATGTTTAGATTTTGTTCATTTTTGGTCTGAATTCGCAAGAATCGAATCAAAGGAATCTAACAATGAAGAATATACAATGGTTTTCTCTCGTATTCTTGCACCAGAGCTACTACCATTTCTTTTTGCCATTATTGAAACAACAAACATTGGTGATCTTGGAGATTCAGAGTCATATACATTGGCAAAGGAATCATTTGAATGTATTTGCTCCTTTGCTCTATCTGCTCCGAGTGAGCTTTTAAGCTATTCAATCCCATATTTTCAAGAAAAAATCACATCTTCAACAGAATCCCATGTTATAGCAGCTCTTTGTGCGATTCAAGCAATTACTAAAATTAAGAGAAATGATTCAACAGAAGAGGCAATTATGGTGTTCAATACATCCATTGAATTTATATATTCTGTATTCGAAGATCTGTTATCATATACAACATACTCTATTAGAAATATTAGGTTATCATCTTTGGCAGTTCTTTGTGATATTGTCAAAGGGAAAAAGGTTGAGGTAACAATTGAATTATTCCATTCAATTAACAGTGTTTTTGATACTTTGGTTTCGATTAACGAATCTTCTTCACTTGGACAGTATTTTAGATTACTTCGCTTTGTATTCGAGTCATATCATTTTGAGGAAAGTACTAACTTTTTAGGTGATATTTCAGAAATAATTTTCAATATGTTTGATCGAATGTCTCATCTCCCTATACTTAACTCAGAAAAAGATAAATTATTAGAAGATTTTTATGATTCTGTTCGATCTTATATACATTATCTTCCTGAATATCATTGTCAAATAATTATCCCATATTATGAACAAACTCTAGTGGCACTTCAACATAGCATTAATCAAGAAAGGTTAAGGTCACAATTGTTTTTTGTACTATTCACAATTATTAGAAAGTTAGAGAACGTAATTAGAGACTATCTTCCTCCCCTAGTAGATATGCTAATCGATTTATTGAATCGATCAGAAGAATTGATTTGCGGAAACGCAATTTATACGTTTGCTGCAATTTTTGGGTGCTACAAAATTGATTCTCAAGACACTATCTATACTCTGTTTCCATTCCTAATCAATTCAATACTATCAGAGAATAGCTCATTGATCAAACCAACAATATTTTGTCTATCATATATATATGATTACTGCTCAATTAGTGATCAATTTTCTTCGCAATTGATTGATGCTTTGTTCAGGACTCTTATTAATAAGAATTATAATCCCAATACTAGACATGAGCTGATTAGAGGAATTGGAATAGTATTCCAAAATACATCTGGCGAGCTTTTTATTGATATCAGAGACCAATTAATTGAAATCACAAAGACAATTCAGCAAGATCTTAAAGGTATGATCAAAGATGATGACCCTGATACAATGATGGATACATTTTGCTCTTTGTTTGAATTTTATTTAGGAATTTTGCGTGCTTATAAATATGAAGGACAAAATAATCCGGAATCATTTTCTTACCAAAATCATCAACAGTTTATGGACTTAGTCCGGATTTTGTATACAAATAATCAAAGAAGAAGTATTATAAGTGATTCCGTTTTATTTTCATTTGTATCATTTTTGAAAGCTTTTATTGAACAGATTGGAAGAAAATGTAACATAATCCTCAACTCTAGATATGTTAAAGAAATATATAGCATGTGTCTTAAGTCTCCAAATAAGATCCTAAAAGATCAAGCCGATTCATTCAAGAAACAATATGATAATGCATAAAAAATTATTTGCTATTATTTGTTTGTGTTCTGATATCATATTCTAGGGAGGCTTTAAGAATCATTTGGGCAAAAGCGAATTCATTTGTAAGCAATTTCTCTCTAGAATAATCACACGCTAATGAAACAATCGCTTTAAAATTTTTAACTCCAGAACAGCTTAATGTAGCAGTAAATATCAAAAAAGTATCATCGAAGGCAATAAAAGCACTATTTTGATTCTTCTCTTTCAGCCTATCAGAAAAAAATCCTCTAATTAAAGATAAGCAATTATCAACTCGATATAATATATCATATGGAGACCATTCAAACATAACAAAATGCAATTCATCAGATGCTTTTCTTAATTTTGGTTGAGCTTCAATCATTTCATAAATAGTCATTCTCTCCAACTCCTGGTCAATTAATGATGGGTGCAACCCTAAATCAGAAACCTTTGAATAAATTAGATCTGGAATGAACTCTGAGTATTTGTTCATCTCCTTACTCACCCGATTAACTTTGGAAAAAACATATCTCATTAATAATTGATAAAAGCATTTGATTTGGTTATCATTGGCATGAAAGCTCTTCATTATTAGCCTATTAATCTCTTCAGCTCGCTCACAAAATACAATAGGCAAGATATTTGATTGTTCTAAAGAATGAATAAGATCATAAACCTTATCTTTTGATTCACAAAGAACATATTCCAATAAAAAATCATATGATCTCTGCATATCTTCAGTTATAGGGAAGGTAAATGAAGCCTCATTAAATATACTGCTCTTATTTATAGATTGATACAATGTGTCTGATTTGTGCCTTAATCCAATAATCATCAGTGAGAGTATTTGATATCGATTAAATCGTCCAGATTTAGAATATTCATTGAAAATTACATCCAAAACATCTGAATTGATACTAATGTGTCTTAGAATTTGAGGCTGAACCAATGTCATACGGCTTAAACACAAAAAATCTTGAAGTAAAAGCTTCAGAACAAACTTTCCTTCGTGAAAAATTAACTCTCTCGCTATTTCTTCTTCTTTACAAAGATATGAAAATACTCTACATGAATATTTAATATTTTTATGGTTCATTTTCCTCTTATCTTTGATTAAATCTTTTCTTTTGGTAAAATCGATTTTAAGTTCCAAAGAATCCTCCTTAATGGTAAATAGATCTCTTAATTTTTCGAGAAAATATTTGGGTTCCATAAATTCTGGATTTTCTTTTAATAAAACACATTTTTTCATGTAGGGTCTATCATTTAGCCATTTTTCAAGCATTGGAGATATCATAAAAATTAATATTTATTATAAACATTTCATGCTGGAGAAGGATCTTGTTGTGGGCTATAATCTGGATATGAAAATGTTGCACCGAGAGAAGGCAGACCGTTTGGAAGAGGAGGAAGCTGGAATCCGAATTGATTAGGGGTATTTTCATTATTGTGGAAACTATTTGTTGAATCAAATGTAGGAAAAGAGAAATTAGTTGGTGCAGGTGGGAGTTGAAAACTGTCTCCAAATCCAGTTGGTGCTGAAGGAAGCTGAAGACTGTCTCCAAATCCAGTTGGTGCAGGTGGCAGTTGAAGACTGTCTCCAAATACAGTTGGGGCAGGTGGCAGTTGAAGACTGTCTCCAAATCCAGTTGGGGCAGGTGGCAGTTGAAGACTGTCTCCAAATCCAGTTGGTGCTGAAGGGAGATGAAGACTGTCTCCACATGCAGATGGTGCTGGAGGA